>ERZ808267.474-NODE-474-length-11927-cov-4.366830_pt1 | contig 11927 bp, 9 predicted proteins | sample MGYA00521241_ERZ808267 | MGnify/ENA primary metagenome ERZ808267 (study PRJEB31516, sample SAMN03275592) | gut metagenome | biome: mammalia-associated habitat; material: feces | host: Papio cynocephalus | place: Kenya | collected 2012-07-19 ... | reverse complement strand
AAACAAAAGTATTAAGATAACAATGACTCACAATTTGTTAAAAGGCAAGCGTGGCATCATCTTCGGTGCCCTCAATGAGGATTCTATCGCTTGGAAAGTAGCCGTTAAGGCTGCTGAAGAGGGTGCTACCATCGCACTCAGTAACACAGCTATGGCTTTGCGTATGGGTACGCTGGATAAGCTCGCTGAACAAATCAACGCTCCTATCATCGCAGCTGATGCGACTAGCGTTGAGGACTTGGAAAAGGTATTCACTGAGGCTCAGGAGAAGTTGGGCGGAAAGATCGACTTCGTGCTCCACTCCGTTGCCATGAGCCCTAACGTTCGTAAGCATCGTACATACGATGACCTCGACTACAATTATTTGAATAAGACGCTCGACATCTCCGCCATCTCTTTCCACAAGATGTTGCAGGTAGCCAAGAAGTTGGATGCCATCAACGAGTGGGGTTCCGTAGTAGCCCTCACCTACGTGGCTTCTCAGCGCACATTCTTCGGTTACAACGATATGGCTGATGCCAAGAGCATGCTGGAGAGCATCGCCCGCAGCTTCGGTTACATCTACGGTCGTGAGAAGCACGTCCGCATCAACACCATCTCTCAGAGTCCTACTGCCACAACAGCTGGCAAGGGTATCAAGGACATCGAGAACATGATGGACTTCGCCGACAAGATGTCTCCACTCGGCAATGCAGTTGCTGAGGATTGCGCTAACTACTGCGTAATGATGTTCTCTGATTTCACCCGCAAGGTGACCATGCAGAACCTCTTCCACGATGGTGGTTTCTCATCCATGGGTATGAGCCTCCGTGCCATGAACCAGTATGCTAAGTCTATGGAGCCATACGAGGACGAGAACGGCAAGGTAATCTACGGATAATATCATCCTGATTATATCATAAAAAAGGTACGCATCCTACATCTTTGGATGCGTACCTTTTTTGTTTGTTATATTTTCTAGAGCGGGAAACGATAACCCACCGTCACGGTGAAGGTCTTGTTCTTCATGCTCACATCTGTCTTTGAGATATTGGTCAAGCCGAAATGATAACGAGCATCGAGTATCACATTCATATACTCGTAGGAAATGCCCACAGGGATAGACCAGTCCATCTTCTTGCAGTCGTAATCGCCTTTGTAGGATGTGGTCTCGCCGTATGTTGTGGAGCCATCCTTGTTGCTAGTCATCTCCGTAGCCTCGAAAGATTCCTTGCTATTGATAAAGAAGCCTGCCTGCAAGCCCGTCATCACGGCAAAGCCATCGAAGAGATACCCCTTTACATAGAGGGGAACGTTGAGGAAATGGAGGTTGACATGATAGTCGTGATAACCTACCGATGTAGGCACATCATTCTTTGGAGAAGGCGTAGAGAAATCGGGATAGCGAAAACCTTGCTGGGCAGAGTACACACCCAAGCCTACAGCCAAGTCTTTGGACACACGATATTCCACATCAGCCCCTCCCAGAAAGCCCACCTTGTTTTTTGAATCCAGGTCGCCACCATTAGCAACTATCTTATTACCACTCAGATTGGCTATCGTCACGCCAAGACGAGCTATTGCGGAGAATTTACCCACAGGGCTTTCTTCCTGTGCCTTCACCATGCTACAAACCAGCAGCAAGAGCATGATGAACAATACGTTTCTTTTCTTTGTCATATAGTTCACTTTCTAAATTTATACTATATAAACGAGGTGCCGTCTGAAATATTGCACGCCATGATGCATAATCATATCACACACCCCTATATATATAATAAGGTGTAATCATTTGAGAGAGAATCGTGCCACCAAGGGCAGATGGTCGCTGAAGCCACCTAGGTAACGAGGTCCCAGATAAGTGCGCCATGGTTTTACGCCGCCATATTTCTCGTCATCCTCCAACAGAAATTTCTGGTCGCCTATCACACACGACTTCAAATCCTCAGCCAAAGACGGGCTCACGAGCATCTGGTCTATGCTTCTCCACTCCCCATGCCAACGATAAGTGCCCTTGGCACCATTGCTGCCTTGCGCCTGCGCCGAGATATTGGAAAGGCGATGCTGATAGAGAAGTTTCAAGGCTGGCGAGTCGGCATAGTCGTTGAAATCACCTGCCACCACAATCTTAGCCGCAGGTTGGAGGGCGTAGACTGAATCCACCGCCATCGCCAGTTGCTCTGCCACATGCAAACGATAAGGGCGGGATGCCTCCTCGCCTCCACGCCTACTAGGAGCATGAACCACAAAGACATGGAGCGTGTCGTCGCTCCTCACCACGCCCTTGGCATAGAGAATGTCACGCGTAGGACGGGTATCGGGCAACGGACGGATGCGGATGGAATGGGAATATAGCAGCAGGAAGGATGCCGGTTGGTACATCAAGGCGACATCGATGCCTCGCTCATCGGGCGAATCGGTCATCACATATTCATAACCTGCCTCACGCAACAAGGAACGCTTGGTGAGGTCGAACATCACGGTATCGTTCTCCACCTCGCACATCGCCACCAAGTCGGGCAACGGTTCCGACTGGGCAATGAGTTCCTGACCGATGTGATTCAACTTGGTCCAATAGCGATAAGGCGTCCACTTATAAGTGCCCTCGGGCATAAACTCCATGTCGTTTTTGAGCGAATCGTGCCTCATATCGAAGAGATTCTCGCAGTTCAACTCCACAAAAGTGAGCAAAGTTGACAAAAGAAGAGATAAAAACATAGCTAATTATTTTGTCGTGTCAATGATTTGATGTATCTTTGCAGTCAGTTTTACGTTGGTCCCATAGTTTAACGGATAGAACGGAGGTTTCCTAAACCTTTGATCCGAGTTCGATTCTCGGTGGGACCACCTAAAAACAAAGGTCGCTTCTCTTACGAGGAGCGACCTTTTTGTTATATTATAAATATGTATACCTTTCTTTATCCGAACGAATCGGATAAAGAAAGATGATTTCCATATTACTTCACTTCAGCTACAGCAACCTCCTCAGCAGCCTCCTCCTTGATTTTGCGACCAAGTACGATGTAAGCCATTGGAGATGCAATGAAGATAGATGACAAGGTACCGAATACGACACCGAGAATCATTGCGAATGCGAAGCTGCGGATGCTGTCACCACCGAGGATGAAGATGCAGAGCAACACGAGCAATGTAGAAGTAGAGGTATTGATGGTACGTGCCAAGGTCTCATTGATAGATGCATTGAAGATCTGCTGGCGGTCTCCCTTTGGATGCAACTTCAAGTTCTCACGGATACGGTCGAACACAACCACCTTATCGTTGATAGAGTAACCTACCACGGTCAGGATGGCACCGATGAAGGTCTGGTCGATCTCCAATGAGAATGGAACGATGCCCCACAAGAGTGAGTAGAAACCGATAACGGTCAAGGCATCGAATGCCAAAGCTACGGTAGAACCTACAGAGAATGCTACGTTGCGGAAACGGAGCAAGATGTAGAGGAAGATGGCAATCAAGGCGAAGAGCACACTGTAGATGGCACCCATCGTTATGTCCTTAGCCACTGATGGACCTACCTTTGTACTACTGATGATAGAACCACCCTGGCGAACGTCTGGGTTCTTGAATGCCTCAACACTCTTCTGAGATACCAAGCCAGCCTTCTTCAAAGCGGTATAGAGGATAGTCTCAGCCTCATCATCAACGGTAGGGCTGTTGCTCTCAATCATATAGTTGGTAGAAATACGGATGGTCTTACCATCTGTACCGATGGCTATGGCACCTGTGTTAGCCTTTGTTCCATCTGCATTGACGAACGCATCGCCAAGAACTGTGCGAATCTGCTCTGGCTCTACTGGGTTCTCGAACTGAACTACGTAGTTGCGACCACCAGTGAAGTCGATGCTCTTGCTCAAGCCACGCACGAAGAAGCTACCGATGAATACGACAGCAGCGATGATGGTGATGGTGAAGGTAGTCTTGTACATAGACATGAACTTGTACTTCTTACCCTGCATCAAGTTGTGGGAGATAGGAGTATCAAACTTGCAGTGCATCCACTTGTCGTGGTTCAACTTGTAGTCGTAAACCAAACGAGTCAAGAACACGGCTGTGAAGAATGACACGATGATACCGATGATCCAAGTGGTAGCGAAACCACGAACAGGACCAGTACCTGTAACGAGCAAGATGACACCTGTAATCAAGGAAGTCAAGTTAGAGTCGAAGATGGCAGAGAAAGCGTTGCCGTAACCAGCAGCCACAGCCTGCTTCATACCCTTGCCAGAGCGAAGCTCCTCCTTGATGCGCTCATAGATAAGCACGTTAGCATCGACGGCAGTACCCAGAGACAAGACCATACCGGCAAGACCAGGCAAGGTCAATGCGGCTTGGAAGGACGTCAGGATACCCAGTGTGAAGAACACATTGACGAGCAAAGCCAAGTTAGCCATCATACCAGGAATGATGTTGTACATCATCACCATGTAAATCATCAAGAGCACGAAAGCCACTACGAATGAGATGATACCCATCTGGATAGACTGAGCACCGAGGGTAGGACCTACGACCTCCTCCTGGACGATACGAGCAGGAGCTGGCATACGACCAGACTTCAAGGTGTTGGCCAAGTCCTTAGTATCCTCGATAGTGAAGTTACCAGAAATCTGAGAGCTACCACCATCAATCTCGCCATTGACACGAGGAGCAGAGTAGACCACGCCATCCAATACGATAGCGATAGCCTTGCCCACGTTGGCCTTGGTCATCTGAGCCCACTTGCGTGCGCCCTCTGTATTCATCTTCATGCTTACAACAGGAGAACCCATCTGGTCGAACTCGTCCTTGGCATCGGTGATTACATCACCCTCCAATGGAGCACGACCTGTGGTAGTTGTCACCTTCAAGGCATGAAGCTCATAGATATTCTTTGCTTTGATACCATCGGCTGGCTTAGCGCTCCAAAGCAACTTCAAGTCAGAAGGCAATGTACGCTTAGCTACGGCAGAGTAGATAATCTTGTTGATAGCGGCAGTATCGCGAACGCTCGCATAACCTACAGTGCTCAAGCTCTGACCACCTGTGAGCTGCAAGCGAGCCAACAATGGGTGAGCCTTGATGGCAGCGGCATTCTTCGCCTCCTCACCTACCTTGTCGGCAACGTCGTCCTTCTTCTTGATAGAGAACTTAGCCTCAGCCTTCTTAGGCTCTGCTTTTTTAGCCTCAGCCTTGGCAACCTCATTCTTGGCAACCTCGCCATCAGAAGCAACAGAGTCGTTCTTCTCCTCGCCGTTGTCGCCATTGGCGATGCGAGTATCGAGCTGCTGGAGATAAGGAGCGATTTCCTCAGAGTTGTAAGTCTCCCAGAACTCAAGGTTGGCACTACCCTGAAGCATCTTACGCATACGCTCAGGCTGGCTGATACCAGGCATCTCTACCATGATACGGCCCTGCTGACCTTCCAACTTCTGGATGTTAGGCTGAACGACACCAAACTTATCGATACGAGTGCGAACCACGTTGAAAGAGTTGTCGATGGCATCCTGTACAGAAGCGCGGAGCGCCTTCTCTACCTCTGAGTCGCTGCTCTGAGGAGAAACCTTGCCCTGCAACTGCTGGGTTGCGAACACCTCTGCTAGTTTATGACCAGGTGCGCTCTTGTGATAAGCGTTAATGAAAAGTGACACGAAGTCACCACCGTTAGCCTCTTCCTGAGCTCTCGCTTCCTTCATGGCATTGGTAAAACCTGCGTCGGTCTTGTGATCGGCAAGGTTTTCAATTACATCAGGTACAGAAATCTCAAGAATCACATTCATACCGCCCTTGAGGTCAAGTCCAAGACCTATCTGAGTTTCCAAGCAGTTCTGGTAAGAGTAAACACCCAGGTACTTCACAGAATCCTTATAATCCTGCTGAGCGATAGGGTCTTTAATCTTTGCAGCCTCGCTGTCATAGTAACGTGTGGCAAACGAGAATGACAAATAGAAGATACTTGCAAGCGTCAGTAAGACGGCTACACAAATTACAATTCCTTTGTTTTGCATTTCTATTTATTGTTATTAATTATTTATTTACTATATAAAGTCGTGCAAAAATAAGCATTTTTTTTCTTATATAAGAATAAATTGCTCTATTTTTGCTGTTTAGGGCGCATTTTTAGCTTACAGATGATAGGATAGTGGTCGGAAACGGCTATTTTATCGTCCACTTTGCATTCATAAGGCTTCCAATCATCCGAGCACATGATGTTGTCGATGCGCACGAAGAATCCACTGTGATGATAGCTGATACCCGGTCCGTTGCCGCTGGCGATGTAGCAATCTGTGAGATGCTTAGCTATCGTGCGATGGGCATAGGAAATCGGTCCGTCATTGAAATCTCCACACAGGATGACGCTCTCCCGCTTGTGGCGTTCGATATAGTTGGCGACAGCCTCAGCCTCGGGGGCGCGCTTACGGGTAGCCTCGGCAAGTTTCACCACCAAGAGCTTGGACGTTTCCTCGGCGGTATCTTTCCGCAGTTTTCCGATGACGAGGTTCTTGAATTGCCGTCGGTCTTCCAGACTCAAGCCAGTGCTTTCCAGATGATTGTTGATGAGCAGCACATCCTGGTCTTTCACCCTCAGGCGATAAGCCACGCTCATATTCCCCTTCGACTCATAAGGGATGCGTTCCTTCCACAGGATGGGATATTTGCTAAGCAGCATCAGGCACGTTCCTCCATTGGGATGAATGGTTGTGTCTTGATAAGCATACAGGGGCTTCAACATGCTGTCTATCTGCTGCACATTGCGAGCATTTGGCATCGCCTCTTGCAGGCAGACGATGTCGGCATCCTGCTCTTGCAAGTAAGCCAAGCAGATGTTGGTGCCATCGGCATCCTCGGTTTGGTCGCCAAAGTTCCAGGTGTTATACGACAACACCTTGATGCATCCCTTGGGAGCCTTGCCCTCTATATTGAGCGGCATGTACTTTCTCACCGGCACGAAACTGATGACGAAGCCCAAGAATGGAATGAGAGCGTACTTAGAACGGAAAAGAAGCCAAAACAGCAGGAAGCCTAGGTTGATGACGAGAAACACGGGGAAGAGCAAGCCCACGTTGGCCAAGGCTGGAAAGCTCTCCGGTGCGAAAAGATCGGAAAAGCCCACCAACAGCATCACGACTATCGTCGCCACATTGGCGCCGGCAATCATCTTATAAGTAAATTCCTTAAAGCCCTTGAACATAATAAGTTCTAAAATGTTACTCTTATTCTTATTTGCTCTTCAATATATGTATCTCTCCTTTATTTGTTACTCTGGTCGAAGAGAGTCTGCTTCTCTTCTTTGGTCAAACTGTCGTAGCCACTCTTCCTTATCTTATCCAAGATGCGGTCGATTTCTGCCTGCGAAGCCTTCTGGTTAGGCGTGCACTCCGCGTCTTGCTGATAGGTATCATGGGAAGAATAGTTCTCATTCTTTGTATAAGTGAACTGCTGGCGCCCCCTGTTGCGACCGCCAAACATCCCCTTCAATCTATCGAAGGCATCGGCTGAAGCCGTCCCATGATAGCCGCCCTCCAACTGCTTGCGCCAATAACGTATCAGGAAGAAGCCGAACACCATACCTCCAAGATGGGCGATATGAGCCACGCCATCGCCCGACGTGAACATGGCAGAGCCCAACTCGATGACAGCATATCCCATCACAAAATATTTCGCCTTGATAGGAATAGGAATCGGGAAGATGAAGATGCGCTCGTTGGGATAAATCATCCCGAAGGCGAGCAAGATGGCGTAGATGGCACCAGACGCTCCCACCGTGGTCCACAGGTTGAGATACTCGCCCATCGGGATGCGAGCCACGCCCGTATTCACGAAATCATAGGCACCTAAGTCCTTCACAACATAGGTGACATACTGGGCGGCCTCCTGGAAAAGACCTGCTCCAACGCCACACACAATGTAATAAAAAAGGAATTTCTTAGGTCCCCATACCCTCTCTACTACACATCCAAACATCCATAGGGCAAACATATTGAAGAGAATATGCTCGAAGCCCCCATGCATAAACATGTAGGTAAACAATTGATAGATGTGAAAATCGGACGCCATGAAGAAATGGAGTCCCAACCAGTTGTTCAGGAGCGACTCTCCCGAAACATCCTTGCCAAAGAAATAGCTGGCCACGAAGACCGCCACATTCACTATCAGCAAATTCTTTGTTACTATAGGTATATTGCGCATAACTATTTATTCTCCTTACGTTATAATTCTGTAGCTAAATATGTAATTTGGTGGCAAAATTACTAAAAATATCCGTGAAAACACCAAAAAAAGGGCATATTACACTTAATTTTCAATAATTTCATCACTTTTCTGCATTTTTTATTTGAAGTTTAAAAGGAAAAGGGTATATTTGTAAGCGAAAAGAACTTAAGAACAATATTATTAATCATTTAATAAAGTAAAATTATGAACAAGACAGAATTGATCGACAAGATTGCAGCAGGTGCCGAGATTACAAAGGCACAGGCTAAAGCCGCTCTCGAAGCTACTACAAACGCATTGAAGGAAGCCCTCATTGCAGGTGATAAGATTCAGTTGGTAGGTTTCGGTACTTTCAGCGTAAACGAGCGTCCAGCTCGCGAGGGTATCAATCCTGCTACCAAGCAGAAGATTCAGATTGCAGCCAAGAAGGTGGCTAAGTTCAAGGCTGGTGCTGAGCTTGCTGATGCAATCAACAAATAATTGTAAAAATTATTTTCACAGATAAAGGGCAGTCCATGTGGGCTGCCCTTTATGTTTATCTATATCATCAAACCTTTATTTTGGCTGCTTACCAATGTAAGCCAAGATACCACCATCAACATAGAGAATGTGACCATTCACGGCATTGGAAGCTTCGGAAGCCAAGAATACGGCAGGACCTTCCAACTCCTCTGGCTCCAACCAGCGACCAGCTGGAGTCTTTGCGCAAATGAAACTATCGAATGGGTGACGGCTACCATCTGCCTGACGCTCACGGAGAGGTGCGGTCTGTGGGGTAGCGATGTAACCAGGGCCTAAGCCGTTGCACTGGATATTGTACTCGCCATACTCTGAGCAGATATTGCGAGTGAGCATCTTCAAGCCACCCTTGGCTGCTGCGTATGCAGAAACTGTCTCACGACCCAACTCGCTCATCATAGAGCAGATGTTGATAATCTTGCCATGTCCCTTCTTGATCATACCTGGGATAACAGCCTTTGATACGATGAATGGAGCAGTGAGGTCGATGTCTACCACCTGCTTGAAGTCCTCTACAGACATCTCTGTCATTGGGATACGCTTGATGATACCAGCGTTGTTCACCAAGATGTCGATAACGCCGAGTTCCTTCTCGATGTCGGCAACCATCTTCTTCACCTGTTCCTCGTCTGTCACGTCGCAGATATAGCCCTTGGCATCAATACCTTTAGCCTTATAGTCAGCCAAAGCCTGGTCCATGTGTTTCTGGCTACGGCAGTTGAAAGCAATCTTAGCACCAGCCTTGGCATAAGCCTCAGCGATAGCGAAACCGATACCATAAGCGGCACCTGTAACGAGGGCAACCTTGCCCTCCAATGAGAATAGTTTGTTAAAGTCCATACTTTTGTATTTTGTTAATTGTTTGATTTGTTTTGTCTTCTGTGTGGCAAAGATACAAAATATTTTTGAATCTTGCTCTAAATCAATACGAAAGATGCAACCTTTTTACTTATTTTCTCATTTCGCATACGCTTTCTAACGATTCTTCTACCTATTGCGCCATTTCACATATAGGGCCATACACTTCTATACATACTGTTCATACACATCTATACATACTGCTCATACGACACATGCATATAGTTCTAACAACCGAAAGATGCTGTTCCATACATCTGCTGACTGCTGCTTGCAGAATTGCAAACAGCTGCTTGCAGAATTGCTGACAGCTGCTTGTAGACTTGTCAGCAGCTGTCAACAATCTTGCGAAACACGTTCTTTCGGGTACTAGATCGTACTCCATTGAACGTTAAAACCAGTTCCATTAAACGATAAGACTAGTTTTGGTGGATGCTAATACCTAATGTTTCCTCTATTACAGACAGTACTTGTGGCAAAGAATCGGTATTGAAGTCGCCTGTCAAGCGCTTGGAATAGTCAGATGCCACATATTGCTTGCCTGAGAGTTTGGTCAGTTCGTCAAGCACATCTTGCAAAGGTGCATTCACGAAGTGCAGAAGATGCGTGGCCCAAGCCACGTCGTTGACATCATAATCTGCCAACAGTTGCGGCTTGTCAGCCCCTTGCGAGAGCCTAGCCCGCTTGCCTTTGGTCAAGAAGACACCACTCGCTGCATCCCGGGCAGCGAACATCACCATTCCGCTCGTTACCATCACCTCGGGCGCATCCGTTCTTTCATCTACCATAAACTGCGTACCCAGCACCCGCACATGCCCTCGTTCGCCAGTTACATCAAAAGGATGCTGATCATCGTGCTTCACTTGATAATAGACGCAACCTTTCATCTCCACCTTTCTGCAATCATCCTCCGAATAGGAAAGGGAAGAATAGGGAGAGAGTGTGACATGGGTACCATCTGGCAGATTGTATGCCACGACTTGTCCCTCTGACTTCAAGACTATCGTTCTTGGCATCAAGAGCGTATAAGCCCCTACAGTCAAGAGCACCAGCAAGGAAGCTGCAACGGCTATCCATCTCAAACGACGAGTGCGGTTTGCTTGAGAAATCGAGATAAGTTCCAGAGCAGAAGTTGCATCTTGCGATTTACCACAAGAGCCTTCTTTCACTCTATCCTTGACTTTCCGCAAGGCAGCCATGGTGTTCAACTTGCCCGATTGAAAATATCGGAGCACAAAATCTTGTTCGTTTTTGTTTGTTTTCATTTTGTTACCTCCTTATTATATTCTTTCCTTCTTACTATACGATACGATTTCTGCAATCTTTATGATACGACAAGTTTGTTTCCTATTGAAGAGAAACAACGCATTCTTCAAAATTGCCCCGTAATGGATGCAAAGATGGTATTGGTATGCTTAAACTTCTCAATTCCGCTATATCTCCTGCCGTTTGTATATCGGATATTATTGCGGCAATATTCAATATTATAGTTGCTTGTCACCCATCCCAAAGACAGGAATACATCACCACTTCGGAAAGTCACAGCCGACTTCACTCGCCAAAAGAGCCACTTGCCGCCATGATTTCTCACCGAACGAGTAACCACATTACCACGGGCTACATCCTCAAAAGTAACAGGATGACCAACCCCATGAGCATCCTTTGCCTCATCAAAAGTTACCCTATCATTCCGCAAGAGCGACATGGCAAGTCCTGGGTCACAATGCAGCATCAAGCCTGAGGAATGGCGTTTGTTCAGCCATAAGGTTGGGGTACGGAAAGCCAAACTAGGATTCAAGTTAATCTGAATGATTCTCTTTGGGTCATATTCGTAATCCTCATATTTTTCGATCAAAGGCTTATCACCATGATTGTCATTCCATTCGATACCGAAAGAAAATCCTGCATAGGTAAGGGGATAATATGCAGCAGTAATCTCCACCATATAGCTATCCTCATTGCTATCACATAAACCTCCCGTTATTCCAGCTGTAAAACGCAACAGCTTGCTATCTTGCTTTCGTTTCATACGATTTATCATATCCACACGCTGCTCAAACGTAAGAGAATCCTGTGCCTTACCATTGCTGGCAAGACACAAGATTCCTAAGACTGTTAAAAGACATTTTTTCATATTCATCTTTCTTAGTTCGTATATACAATATTTACCCTTACGAATCAGTCAAAATGCCTAGAAGAAATACTAGCATTGTAACCTGCCACGATGCCGAAACCACCTTTCACGTTCGAGTAAGTAGGCGCAACCTGCATCAAGCCCGCATCAGCCCAGTCATTACTCTGTGCATCATTGATACTCTTCAAGAAACGGTAATACTCAGGGGTCATTTTATACAATTCCACTA
>ERZ808267.473-NODE-473-length-11938-cov-4.527560_pt1 | contig 11938 bp, 6 predicted proteins | sample MGYA00521241_ERZ808267 | MGnify/ENA primary metagenome ERZ808267 (study PRJEB31516, sample SAMN03275592) | gut metagenome | biome: mammalia-associated habitat; material: feces | host: Papio cynocephalus | place: Kenya | collected 2012-07-19 ... | reverse complement strand
GATGCCACATCGGATGAGATGCGTGCCAAGTGGAACGAATTGCAGCAGAAGGGTGGCGACGTGACTCGCTTCCATTCGCTCTCCGTATGGACTCCTAACGTGAACATCTTCCGCGATCCTCGTTGGGGACGTGGACAGGAAACCTACGGCGAGGACCCTTACTTGACTTCCCGCATGGGCTGCGCCGTGGTGCGTGGTTTGCAGGGACCTGAGGATACCAAGTATCGCAAGCTTTGGGCGTGCGCCAAGCATTATGCCATCCATAGCGGACCGGAGTGGGCTCGCCATACAGATAACATCACTAATCTTTCTCCTCGTGATCTTTGGGAGACTTATATGCCAGCCTTCAAGTCGTTGGTGCAGGATGCCAAGGTGAGGGAGGTGATGTGTGCCTATCAGCGTTGGGACGACGAGCCATGTTGTGGTAATACCCGATTGCTCCAACAGATATTGAGAGACGAATGGGGATTCAAGTACTTGGTGGTTTCCGACTGTGGTGCCGTCACCGACTTCTGGGAGAACCACAAGGTATCCAGCAATGCCAAGAATGCCGCTACCAAGGGTGTATTGGCTGGTACAGACGTGGAGTGTGGATTCAACTATGTATATAAGTCGGTGCCAGAGGCTGTGAAGTATGGTGCCTTGACGGAGAAAGAGGTAGATAAGCACGTGATTCGTTTGCTCGAAGGTCGTTTCGACCTAGGCGAGATGGATGACAATAAGATTGTTTCTTGGTCGAAGATTCCTGTCTCCGTGCTTTGCAGCAAGGCGCATCGCCAGCTATCGCTCGACATGGCTTTGCAGACGATGACGTTGCTCCAAAACAAGAATGCCGTCTTGCCTCTGAGCAAGAAGGAGAAGAAGATAGCCTTCATCGGACCGAATGTGGATAACGAGCCGATGATGTGGGGCAACTATAATGGTACGCCACGCAGCACCATCACCATCCTCGATGGCATCAAGAGCCGACTGAAGAAGAGCCAACTCGTCACCTTCAAGGGGTGTGACTTGGTGAACGACCAGACCTTGGACTCTTACTACGATCAGTGTAGTATGGATGGAAAGGTTGGCTTCCGTGGTACTTTCTGGAATAATCGTGAGATGGAAGGAAAGCCTGTCACCATCACCCAGGAGAAAAATCCTGTGCAGGTAACTACATACGGTCAGCACGCTTTTGCTCCCAATGTGAAGTTGGAGGGCTTCTCTGCGAAATATGAAACTGTATTCCGCCCAAAGCAGACCAACAAGGTATTGCTGGATGTTGCTGCTTGTGGTCATTATGAAGTATATCTGAATGGTGAGAAAAAATCAGAGAAGTCAGACTGGCGTACGGCGCAGTCTCGCATCGAGTTTGAGGGCGAGAAGGGCAAGGAGTATAAGATAGAAATCCGTTACCATGAGATGCCGAACTACAACGCCGACATGAAAATCAATATCGGCCATGAGAATCCTATCGACTATCAGGCTTCGCTCAGACAGTTGAAAGATTGCGAGACGGTAGTCTTTGTAGGTGGTATCGCCCCACAGTTGGAAGGTGAGGAAATGCCTATCGAGATACCAGGTTTCAAGGGCGGCGACCGTACCAACATCGAGTTGCCAAAGGTGCAGCGTGGTTTCTTGAAGGCTTTGAAGGAGGCTGGCAAGAAGGTGGTGCTTGTGAACTGTTCGGGTTCTGCCATCGCCTTGACTCCTGAGACAGAGAGCTGCGATGCCATTCTCCAGGCTTGGTATCCTGGTCAGGAAGGTGGCGAGGCTGTGGCCCGTGTGCTCTTCGGCGAATACAATCCAAGCGGCAAGTTGCCTATCACCTTCTATAAGGACTCGGAGCAGTTGCCTGACTTCAAGGACTACAGTATGAAGGGCAGAACTTACCGCTATATGAACGATGCCCTCTTCCCATTCGGTTATGGCTTGAGCTATACGGCATTCAATATTGGAGATGCTAGCCTGTCTAGCTCGACCTTGAAGAAAGGCGAGCAGATAACCTTGAAGGTGCCAGTGAGCAACGTGGGCAAGAAGGATGGAACGGAAATCGTACAGGTATATGTCAAGGATCCAACGGATACCGATGGACCATTGAAGAGCTTGAAAGCCTTCCAAAGAGTGGAGGTGAAGGCTGGTCAGACCGCTGAGGCTACCATCACCCTCGACAGCAAGAACTTCGAACTCTTCGATGCAGGTACCAATGCCGTGCGTGCCAAGGCTGGAAACTATGAGGTGTATTATGGCAATAGTTCGGCTGACAAGGACTTGAAGAAGGTGAATGTTACTTTCGCCTATTAAGGTAAGTGCAATGAAATAGAAATTCTCTCTCTAATTAATTATATACAATGAAAGCATGGATATGCGCTGCTGTGTTGGCGCTAGCAAGTAGTGGGGCATCGGCACAAAACCCGATTATCAGCGGACAATATTCCGCTGACCCCACCGCTCGTGTGTTTGATGGGAAGCTCTATCTCTATCCTTCCCACGATATTCCGAGCCCTATCGAGAAACTGAAGACTTGGTTCTGCATGGCAGACTATCATGTCTTTTCATCAAGTAATTTGACCGATTGGGAAGACCACGGTGTCATCGTATCGCAAGACAAGGTGCCTTGGGTACAAGATGGCAGTTATACGATGTGGGCTCCCGACTGTGTGGAGAAAGACGGAAGATACTACTTCTATTTCCCTGCCGCTCCGAAGGGTGAGGAGAAGGGATTCGCCGTAGGTGTCGCCATCGCCGACCATCCTGCCGGTCCGTTTATGCCGATGTGGAAACCTATCGAGGGCATCCACGGCATCGACCCTTGCGTGCTCATCGATCCCAAGGATGGACAGGCTTATATCTATTGGGCTGGCATGGGATTGCACATGGCTAAGTTGAAACCAAACATGATGGAACTGGCTTCCGAGCCACAACTGGTGGAGGGATTGCCCGAAGGATTCAAGGAAGGTCCTTTTGCCTTCGAACGCAAGGGTAAGTACTATTTCACTTTTCCTTGGGTGCGAGAGAAGGAAGGAACGGAGACCTTGGCATACGCCATGGCGGATAACCCGATGGGACCTTTCACCTTCAAGGGCGTCATCATGGATGAGTCGCCTACCAAGTGTTGGACCAATCATCATAGCATCGTGGAGTATCAGGGACAGTGGTATCTCTTCTATCACCACAACGACTATTCGCCTAAGTTTGATAAGAACCGATCGGTACGTGTAGATTCCCTTAACTTCAATCCCGACGGGACGATACAGAAAGTCATCCCTACCTTGCGAGGCGTAGGCATCACGAATGCTCGCACACGAATCCAGATAGATAGATATTCTGCTTTGCTAGGCAAGAGCCAGAAGCCTTCGGCCTCTTTGCAGGAGAAAGGCATTGGCATCGAATACCTCGATACCACCAACTACTTTGCAGGATGGAAGACCATCTTCGCTCAACCAAAGACCGCTCTTATATATAATCAGGTAGATTTCGGCAAGGAGAAGGTGGAAGAAATCACCGTTCGTGCCAAGTCGTCGAAGGGCGGCGTGCTTGTGGTTCGGGCTGATGGCAAGGGTGGAAATGTCATCGCCAAGGTCAAGATTCCGAAGATGAATGCTTGGCAGGATATTCATGCCAAGGTTCTGCGTGCGCCATTGGGTGTCCATGCGCTCTATGTTTCCCTCCAAAGTGGAGGCGATGTGCAAGTGGATTGGCTGGGTTTCGATGCCTTGCCATGGGAGAAGGGAGCCTTCGAGACGCATCAATATCGCAATCTCTTGGCGGAGATGGGATATAAGCAAGCCGACATCGACAAAAAACTCAACGGAGTTTTCCACGATGTGTTTTATGGAAAGAACAAGGTGTATTTCGAAGTGGGCGACTCGCTGGGATACATCAGCGATGTCAAGAACCATGACGTGCGAACAGAAGGTATGTCGTATGGTATGATGGTTGCCGTGCAGATGGACAAGAAGGACATCTTCGATCGCATCTGGCGATGGAGCAAGAAGTATATGCAGCACCAAGACGGACCTTACAAGGGATACTTTGCCTGGAGTTGCAAAACAGATGGAACGCGCAATGCACAGGGAGCGGCATCGGATGGCGAACTCTACTATGTCACTTCACTCATCTTTGCATCCAACAGATGGGGCAATGATACAGGCATCAACTATCTGAAGGAGGCGCAAAACATTCTCGATTGCAGTATGCAGAAATCGGGAATGAACCGCACTGCTCCGTTCATCAACTTGGAACATCAGTTGATAACCTTTACGCCTGATCATTGGGGCGGCAAGTTTACCGACCCATCTTACCATGTTCCTGCTTTCTATGAGATATGGGCGAAATGGGCGAAGGATGGTCGCTCGCAGTTTTGGCTGGAGTGTGCGGAGAAGAGTCGCCAGTTCTTGCACAAGTGCATCAACGAAAAGACGGGCTTGAATCCAGACTATTGCAACTATGACGGCAGTTTGATGAAGACCGGTGATGTGCTGGGCGATGCCTTCCGCTATGATTCTTGGCGAGTGCCGATGAACATCGCCCTCGATTATTCTTGGGCATGCAAGGACAAGGAGTGGCAACAGCAATACGCCAATGCCATCCAGAACTTCCTCTATTCGAAAGGCATCGATACATTCTTAGACCAATATAATGTGGATGGTACGATGGTGACCGATACCCTACAAGCTGGTGATGCACCTAAGGCATTGCGTCATTCCATCGGATTGGTGGCAACTTCGGCTGCCGCTTCCTTGGTCAGTACCCATGTCAAGGGGAAAGAGTTTGTCAATCGATTATGGAATGCCAAGCATGAGGCAGACAAGGACGGCTATTTCGATGGCTATTATGACGGACTGCTGAGGCTCTTCGCCTTTATGCATCTGAGTGGTCGTTATCGGATTATTGAACCAGAACAATAAGCTCTTGATGAGAATCCCAATCATAAAACTAAACTAAACGATGAAAAAGTATATGAAATGCATAGTTAGATTGTTGTGTTTATGTGGGTTTCTCTTTGGGCATTCCTCTGTGGATGCCCAAACTGAGAAACTTCCTGAGGCTATCAATCCTTATTTCGGTCCTGTTAGCAAACAGGCGGTGAAGCCGAATGCGGCTGGTTTTATACAGCGATGGTTGCTCTTGGAACCCATCTCCATGCCTATCAAGTCGAATACGGTGTTTACCGATTCATACTTGAGAGAGAAGTTTTATGCACCTTATTTTCCGAAGCAACTGGAGGTGCTGCCGAAGAATGGTGCTACCGTGAAGGTGGGCAAGGAGAAATTAAAATGGCATGCGCTGGATAGCAAGCTCTATAATGTAAAGCTCTTTCGTTTTGCCACTTCATTTGGCAAGCCCAAATATGGTGTGCTGTTTTGGGCGGTGACGGTTATCGATTGTCCTGAGGAAGTGAAAGACGTTCGCTTGGCTGTCGGCTCGAATGGTGCCTCCATCTGGTGGCTCAATGGCGAGGAGGTGGTGATGCTCGAAGGCGACCGCAGAATGGTTCGTGATGATGTCGTCTCGAAGAAATTGACACTCAAGAAAGGTAGAAACATCCTTCGAGGTGCCGTCATCAATGGTCCAGGTATGAGCGACTTTTGTGTGAGATTCATCGACGGACTGGGCAATCCTATCCGCAACATATCCATTAATGTGAAGTAAAACTATGAAGCATACTCTTTTATATATCAGTGCTCTTTGCACTTTGTGTTCTGCCTCGGTTTTAGAGGCAAATGCACAGGTGGGCGAACCATTTATCCACGACCCCTCTACCATTGCCGAGTGTGACGGTAAGTATTATACCTTCGGTACGGGCGAAGGTGGACTTTGGTCGGAAGATGGTTGGACTTGGCAGGGTGGTGCCGTGCGCCCTGGTCGTGGTGCCGCTCCCGATGTCTTAAAGATTGGCGACCGCTATTTGGTGGCGTATAGCGCAACGGGCGGTGGATTGGGAGGCAGCCATCGTGGTGATGTCTTGACGATGTGGAACAAGACGCTCGACCCGAAATCGCCTGATTTCAAATATACCAAGCCAGAGGTAGTGGCTTCGTCCTTGGATGATGAGGATTGCGATGCCATAGACGCAGGTCTCTTGCTCGACCCAACGACGGGCAGGTTATGGTTGAGTTATGGTACTTACTTCGGCTTTATCCGTTTGGTGGAACTCGACCCGAAGACGGGCAAGCGAGTGGAGGGTAATGAACCCATCAATATCGCCATCGACTGTGAGGCAACCGATTTGATTTATCGTAATGGTTGGTATTATCTTCTGGGAACCCACGGCACTTGTTGCGATGGTCCTAACTCCACTTATAATATCGTGGTAGGTCGTTCGCGCAGTGTGACAGGTCCCTATGTAGATAACGTAGGCAGAGAGATGCTGCAAGGTGGAGGCAAGATGGTGATTGCCGCCAATAACCTGAAGACAGGTCCCGGGCATTTTGGCAGATACATTGTGGAAAACGGTGTGGAAAAGATGTCATTCCATTATGAATCAGACTTTAAGCAAGGTGGCAGAAGTGTCTTGGCGATTCGTCCGTTGATATGGAAGAACGACTGGCCTGTGGCTGGCGACGAGTTTCATGAAGGTACTTACGAAATCGAGTCGGAGCGTAGAGGTTATGCCTTGGAGATGGCAGTGGATTTCGTGAGAATGCAGCGTGACATCGAACCGTTCTGGATTAAACCGACCAAACCATTGAAGAATATCGAGCCTCAGACCTTACAGGAGGTGGAGGCAGAATGGCCAAAAGGCGAGGTGAAGGTAAGAATGAGCGACTATATGTTCCGTCCTCACCAGAAGTGGACCATTACGCCAGCAGGCAACGGTGGTTATCTGGGAGGTCCATACTATAAGATATGTATCGAGGGAACCACTCGCTATCTGACAGCCACGGCTCAGCATGATGTCATCGCCAAACCAGAGTTTACTGGAGAGGATGCCCAGTTGTGGCGCATCGACCAACTCACCGATGGCACCTATCGCATCATGCCAAAGGCAGTGCCTGGAACCCAAGAGAAATTAGCCTTGGTATCGCTCGGCGATTGCACCCCAGGCTTGGCACCCTTCGATTTCGAGAGTGATAACTCGAAGTGGAACTTCCGACAGCAGTAAAAGTAAGTTTATAAAAGGAAAGTAGCTACTCACAGCGTATTATCGGATGTTGGTGGAGGAAGAAGAGTGAGTGCTATCAATGTTATCAATGGATATGAAAAAGAAAAATTTGTTGTCTCGTGGAGCTTTTTCCATACTATTTCTTGTAATATCTTGTACTGTTAGTTCGGCTCAGAAAATAGAATCGACAACGGTACATCCCGTATTCAATGGGTTGGAGTGGCAAAAGGAAAATGGCAAGTTGCTGGTGCAGTTTGTCACCCCCGATGTGGTACGAGTAAGGTTTCAGCCAGAGGGTAAGTTCGCTGGTAATGGAACGGATGTGTGTGTGCCTCGAAAGACTCGAAAAATCAAACTGATTTATGCCAAGGATTGTTTCTCGATGCAATCTGATAGCTTGGTAGTTACAATTGATAAAACTTCGGGAGCCATCAGTTATTATAATCGTCAGCATCAACTTCTCTTGGCAGAGAATCCTCTCAAACCTCGCATTGCCGAGAAGGTGTATCAAGAGAAAGTGACCTTCGATGAGAAGTCTCGCCATGTGGTACATACGGCAAACGGCGATGTGGAGGAAATGGATGTGTTGAGGCGTGATACCCTCGGCTCAGCCTATCGCTATCAGATGAATTTCGATTGGCAGAAGGGAGAGGCTTTGTATGGTCTAGGCTCTCATATCGAGGACTATATGAACCTGCGTGGCAAAAAAATGTATCTCTGCCAGCACAACTTGAAGGCGATGGTGCCAGTGCTCAATTCTACAGCTGGCTATGGCTTGCTCTTCGATGCTGGGTGTGCCATGATATATAATGATGTGAAGGATAGCAGTTATGTAGAGTTGGAGGCTGCCCAACAGATAGACTATTACTTCATGAAGGGGCACAACATGGATGCGGTGGTGGCAAACTATCGCCAGTTGACGGGAGCCTGTCCGATGTTTCCTCTTTCTCTCTTCGGTTATACCCAGTCGAAGGAACGCTATTGCAGTTCCGAAGAATTGGAAAGTATCGTCAGGGAGTATCGTCAGCGACAGATTCCGCTCGATATGATAGTGCAGGATTGGAGCTATTGGCCTAGCGGACATTGGGGAGAGATGAAGATGGATTCTAAGTTTTATCCCGACAAGAAAGCGTTGGCAGATAGTATCCATGCCATGCACTGTAAGTTGATGATTTCCATCTGGCCTAATGCTCAGTACTGCCCTCAGAACGAAGACTTCAAGAAGAGAGGATGGATTCTGCCTGGTGGTTCGGTATATGATGCCTTCAATCCGCAGGCTCGTTCGCTCTATTGGGACTATGCCAACAAGGAGTTCTTCCAAAATGGCTTCGATGCCTGGTGGTGTGATTCTTCCGAGCCTGTGGATGGAGACTGGAATAATCCGATGCCGAAAGGATATACATACGATAGTCATCAGAAACGTTGGCAACTCAATACCCAGGCATTGAGTGATGTGTTAGGAGCAGAGCGCAGCCAAACTTATTCACTCTATCATGCCATGGGCATCTATGAGCATCAGCGAGCTACCAGCGATGCCAAGCGAGTCATCAATTTGACTCGTTCATCCTACGCTGGCCAGCAACGTTTCTCCACTATCACATGGAATGGTGACACTTACGCCTCTTGGAAAACCTTTGCCCAGATGATACCTGCGGGATTGAACTTCATGGCTACGGGATGTCCTTACTGGACCATCGACGTGGGAGCTTTCTTCGTAGGTCCCGATAGATGGAATCGTTGGTTCTACAAGGGTGAATATCCGAAGGGATGTAATGACCCCGCTTATCGTGAGTTATACACCAGAATGTTCCAATATGCCACCTTCCTGCCGATGCTTCGCAGTCATGGCAGTGATACTCCAAGGGAGGTGTGGCGATTCGGCAACCCTGGGGAGCCTTTTTATGAGAGCATCGTCAGCCATATCAAGTTGCGTTATGAATTGCTGCCTTATACCTATTCCTTGGCATCGAAGGTGACGAGAGAAGGTTATACGATGACAAGAGCTTTGGCTTTCGACTTCGCCAAAGACAGCATCGTGTATGAAATCAAGGATGAGTTTATGATGGGTCCCTCTTTCTTGGTAGCCCCAATGACCAAGCCTTTGATGAAATATGGTAGTGCCACCCGACAGGTATATCTTCCAAAGGCTGAGGCTGGATGGTACGACTATTGGACGGGCAAGCACGAAGAGGGTAGCAAGTGGATAGAATCCCCTGCTCCTATCGAGCATTCTCCTTTGTTTGTGAAGGCAGGCAGCATCATCCCATTCACCATTTGCCAGCAATATACGGGTGAGCATCCCGATGCTCCATACACCATCAAAATATATCCTGGTGTCGATGCCGACTTCGAAATTTACGAGGATGCTGGCGATGGTTATGCCTATGAGAAGAAAGCATACGCTACTTATCGCTTGCATTGGAATGATAAGGCAAGAACTTTGGAGATTGGCGCAAGAAAAGGTGCGTTCAAAAATATGGTGAATGAAAGACAACTAGATATTGTGCTTTTGGATGGAAGCAAGAGGTCGGTTGTGTATCAAGGAAAAAGAATAGAAGTAGTTTTTTAGAATAATAAATACGACTCATGGTTAGATTGGTTAATAGTCCAGGGTTAGATAAAAGGATGCTTGTCGTAGCATTTCTTTTGTCTGCTTGTTTAGTAACGTTTGCGCAGAATTTGCAGCGTGGTTTCTCTTCTCCAAATGGGAAGATTTAGTGGATGGCAGAGGACGATGCTGGCAAGGCGAAGGATTTCATCATTTCTTACAGGGATGGCAAGAGTAAAGAGCAGGTGTTGAACCTTATTGGCTATGGCTTGCTAACCAAGGATGGAGGTGGCAGAAATCTCGTCTTGAAGAGCATTTCTGAGCCTAGACATATCTCGGAAAACTATCGGATGTTGATGGGAAAGAAGAGTGAGTGTAAGAACGAGGCAAACGAAATCGTCTATACTTTCGCTGATGACTTGCAACGACTGATGCGCATGAGGGTTCGCCTCTATGATGATGGTGTGGCATTCCGCTATGAGCTGGAAGGCTTGCAGCATACTGCCATTACTGAGGACTTGACTACTTATCATATCGCCGAGGGCACTCGCCGGTGGTTCCAACACTGGAATGAATCGTATGAAGACTTTTTCCCAATGAGTATAACGGGAAAAGGAGGAAAGCAGCATTGGGGGTATCCTTGCCTGTTGCAAGAGAATGATGTGTTTGCCTTGATTACCGAGGCGGGCATAGAGCGATACAATAGTGTTTCGTCCTTGAAGAATGAACAGAATCCAGAGGATTATCATGTGTCCTTGGACGAGAATACTCAGCATTATTCTGGAGCTTGGAATACGCCTTGGCGAGTAATCATCATCGGGAAGAAACAAGACTTGGTGGCATCTACCTTGGTGACGGATGTCAGTGCGCCTTGTCGCTTGAAAGATACTTCTTGGATTCATCCTGGAAGCGTAAGCTGGATATACTGGGCTTACAATCATGGCAGCAACGACCTGAATATCATCAAGAAATATGTAGATATGGCGAAGATTTTGAAACTGCCATACGTTTTGATTGATGCAGAATGGGACGAGATGAAGAATGGTGCGACCATTGAGGAGGCTTTGCAATACGCCAAGGACAATGGTGTCAAACCTTTGCTTTGGTATAATTCCTCTACGGCTTGGATTAAGGCATGGGGTGCGCCTGGACCTCATGAGCGATTGAATGCTCCAGAGAATAGAGAGAAGGAGTTCGCTTGGTTGGAGAAGATGGGCGTGGCAGGAGTGAAGATTGACTTCTTCGCTGGCGATAAGCAGGAGACGATGGAGTATTGCATTGACCTCTTGGAGTGTGCGGCTCGCCATCATCTCATGGTCAACTTTCATGGTGCCACCATTCCTCGTGGTTGGCAGCGCACTTATCCTAACTTGCTTTCTACGGAGGCTGTGTATGGAGCTGAGTGGTATAATAATAAACCTGTTTTGACCAACAAGGCAGCATGCCACAATGCTACCTTGCCGTTTACCAGAGGTATTATTGGCTCGATGGATTACACCCCTTGTACATTTTCTGATTCCCAGCATCCTCATATCACAACTCATGCCCATGAGTTGGCTTTGCCTGTGCTCTTTGAATCTGCGTTGATGCATTGGGCAGATAAGCCTGAGAGTTATCTTGCACAACCGAAGGAGGTCCAGAACTTCATCTCTAATTTGCCAACCACTTGGGATGAGACTCGCTTTCTCAGTGGGTATCCTGGCGAGAGCGTCGTGATGGCTCGTCGTAAGGGAAATGTGTGGTATGTGGCAGGTATCAATGGTAAGGATGAGCCTCAAAAGCTGACTGTGGATATTTCTTCTGTTGCAGGGGCTAACGCTAAGGTCCTGTTATTTGAAGATAGCGGAAAGGAAAAGCATCCTTGGAAAATCTCAAAGCGAAAGGTTGCTGGATTGAACAACTCAATGCAGTTGCTGCCACGTGGCGGTTTCGTGATGGTTGTCGAATAATCTCAAATGATCCATGTTGCCAATGGATATGAAAAAGGAATGTAGCCACAGAATGGAAGTGGCTACATTCCTTTTTTACATTTTACAAAGTATTTGAAACATATCGTAAATATTATGTCTTCCTTTTTTTGTACTTTTGCACCTAACAATTAATAACAAAAATAACAACAACAATTTTGAACAATGAAAAAGATGATATTAGCCTCTTTGTTGCTGGGCTTGTCTGGAGCAACATCGATGGCACAGACTCCAAACATTAACTTGCCTATCATCCAGACCAAGTACACCGCCGACCCTGCACCTTACGTGCATAACGACACGGTATATCTCTATACTACCCACGATGAGGATGGA
>ERZ808267.472-NODE-472-length-11960-cov-3.777488_pt1 | contig 11960 bp, 7 predicted proteins | sample MGYA00521241_ERZ808267 | MGnify/ENA primary metagenome ERZ808267 (study PRJEB31516, sample SAMN03275592) | gut metagenome | biome: mammalia-associated habitat; material: feces | host: Papio cynocephalus | place: Kenya | collected 2012-07-19 ... | reverse complement strand
GAAAATGATATCCCGCTAATACATGGGAAAGTTCTTTTATCCTTCCACGTTCCTCGCAATAATAATCAAATAAATAGTTACAACAATTAAACGGTTTGTCTGTAAATCCACCCATTGTTATTAGCAAGTCACTATGCTCAACGGGTCTAAAGTTTTCTTGAAATAATTTAATATTATTTTTCTTAAAATGTGCCTTAACTAATGTTCTAAAACCAAGGCTCCCTATCAATTCTGTATCCACTAAAAGCTTTTTAATCTCCCTGTAATCCGGTGACATATTATCAAATATAGCAATTATCAAAGCTTCATCAAGACTGTACAGTGTGTCCATTTTAGTTTTAATAGTATCAACTTGCTTCTGATAATCTTTTCCGTTAATATCTTCAAACAAAGATCTGGCAATTAAAAAATCCGTTAATGAATCAATCACAAAATAATATCTTTTTTCACCATTCCTCTCATAACCATCCATGAACCCCATCTGTATCATAGAAGGGAGATAATTGTCTCCCATATTTATCACCGACAGCAAGCTTTTCTCATCAATTTGTTTCTCGCCATTCATATACATCCATTTAGCAACTCTTTTGGTATCTTTCCAAATGTCTATACCCTGACAGGATATATTATTCTTGAAAACCTTACCTATGGTCGTCTTTATGTAATGCTCCAAAATGAATGTAACAGATGCTACTCCATTTTCAGTTTCATCAACAATTTTCTCTGATGACAAAACATCACACAGCATACTCAACAATAATGCGTTATTGGAGTACAATATATCTTCATATAAATATACGTCTGGAACAGACAATTTAAGTATTTCATCAAGAGCAGACTCAAATGAAACTCCGGGAAATTTATATTCATACTCCGATAATTCTTGATATTGCTGAAGAATCATTTCGTCCATTGAATTTGTTCTATATGTTATTACAATTCGTATTCTGGGATTATTCTTTAATTGTTTTAATATATTCAGTAAACTTTGCTGTCCAGCCTCTGACATCTCATTAATTGCGTCACAAATAAAAACGAATCCCTTTTCACTAGCATTGATGATCTCATTGATATCAATTCTTGATGTATCTTTTTCAAATTTTCCATATAAGCACAAATGCTCTATACAGTTTTTTTCTAGTTGTTCTTCAAAGCATTTTATGAAAAAACTTTTACCAATTCCTCCCTCACCAGAAATCAAACAAAAATCATGTATTTTTAAATACCATTCTATTTCATATATATTTAATCCATACCAAGAATCATTCTTTTCCTGGATCAACGCAATTATATTCTTTATTTCGTTAAGAAATTTTTCCTTTTGAGATAGGAAAGAGTCATATGTTGACATTACCCTTTCAAGCTTAATTAATTCACCTGCAACGTCCTTATCTTCTTGAGTTTTTCTTATTCTAGGAAGTCCTCCTAACAAGTAACCCATGAATTCTGGATTTTCCCATTCCATAGTATAGGAATGGGAACTAATTTGTTTCATTCTATCTTTTTGATTCTTGTTCAATTCTTTATATTTCATACGGACCTCCTTTCCAAATAGTATTTATTTTTCTACTCCATCAACTCCAAAGCCTTGATAGACTCTTGTTCCACCTTACAGTTTTTATCAAGCATAAACTGAAGTACATCTACATATGCAGCAAGCTTTGTATTCTTTTTTTCTTCAATTACTTTTACATCTGATACCGTCAATTCTTTATAAAGCCCGGCCTTATAAAATCGTTCAATTGTCGCAACATCCATCATAAGTGGTCTAAATGGAATACCTGTTTTCTCCTTCAAATTCTCCAATATCAAAAATCCATAAACATCCAAATCACCCTTATGGAAATAATCTCTAGATTTATTATCAGCATAAATCTTCTCAAGTAATAACTGCTTTGAATAGTTATGATATCCACCAAGATAGATATGAACAGCATCATCTTCATCTGAATCATGATATGTTGTCAGATTTTCTACGGTTATGACCTTATTCGCTTTTACCGTAACAGCCCTGATTTTTTCAAGCGAAGCATTTGACAATGCAATTCCATCTGGCATCTCTGAAACATCAATTACAGATGTATCAAGCTGTATAACAACATTTCCCTTTACCATTACATATGTTGGATTTTCATATAAATTATAAAATCCAAGAATATTATCTTTTTCTACAACCTCATCGGTATAGTCAAACAAAATAGTTTCAACGGTACTACGAAATTCTTTTTGAAATCTTTTGGAATCCTTAAACAGTGCTGTGGAAAAATTACGGATATAAGTTTCACCATTTAACTTGGATACCGCTTGCAATATTCGAATTATCTCGCTTGCCCGTTTACCATCATACTTCAAGTCATATGGTAACTTTTTATATTCTTCCAAACACTGGTACCAATCTTTTATAACCGCCTGAACTATCTGTGACTCACTATTTTGATACTCTGCAAGACACTTTTTTACCTTTTCACACTGTTCTGGAATGCTCGTTCTTTTTAATCTTCTATAACATTCCGAAACACCAGTGATATTTAACCTTACTTTTGAATATTGCCCAGTGCTATTTTTCTCTGCAAATACAAATTCTTCTGCACATAATTTTTCTATTGCAGCATTGATATCTTTATAAGCTTCATGATTGTAACGATCCACATATGCTGGATAAACTTTCTTTACTTCAATCTGAATGGCACGCAAAGAGGACGCATCTTTATCAAATGCACCTCTTCTTTCATACATATCTATTAGTCGATTTAGTATGTCTTTGCCGTAATCCATTCAGTTCCATCCTTTCATATTCACAGTTTTCCAATCATCTTTATATCTTCTCGAATGACCGTATAGCATTTCGATTACCTGATTTTACAATCGAGTATGTAATATCACAGTATGGCAAAATAGATGTTGCTTTCTCAGCAGTTGCTATGAGTACCAATTGAAGATTTAATTTCTTAAACATATTCATCATTGGTTCAATTCGATCACTTGTCATATTATTAAAGGCTTCATCAAGCAAGATAAGTCTCATACAGCCATCTGGGTTCTGTTCATATATCTGCAAAAGTGAAGCACATATGGCAACATAAAACGGTGCTTGGTTCTCACCACCACTTCCTTCACCACTTACTTTAGAAAGAGGTACTTCAATGTCTGTAACAGAATTTTTAACAATAATGTCATAATCCAGATATGTTCTGTAATCAACATACATACCCATGCTCTTTGCTCCAGAACGTGTGCCTGTCAGATTCTCTTTTGCATGTTCTTCAACATCCATCATGATTCTGCTCATAAAATCTTCAATCTGACTTTCAAAAATCTCTGATTTATTAGCCTCTGCTAAAAATGCCATAATCTCATTATCTTGGTCTATCTGCTGATTATCTTTATCCATAATAATGTCATAGAAAATCCCAAGTTCTTTATCTTTACTCTTATCAATTCCAAATCGATAGCTCTCTTCACCATATTCTAGATTTTCCATAACACGATTAATCTGCTTAAATTGCTGTCTAGCGCGAAGAATATCATCCTTCATTCTAAACAACACTTCCTTACGAAATCTATCCTTACAACGTACCTGTGCCTGAGCTAATTCTTCTTTGTGACGTTCCAATTCAATATTTTGTAAAGACAGATATTCCTGCTGATATCTACTGGCTCCATCAATACCTTCCGGGTAATCACAAGTATATGTTGCTGTATATTTTTGCTGCAACGGTATCAATTGCTGGTTCAAGTAATTATTGAATGCAATAGTATCCTGAGTCGCACGGTTGCCAAAATTATATGCTATGGATGATGCGTTTTTAGTTCTTCTCTCATCCTGATACTTCTTTTCAACATCACTTGCATGTTCAGGATATTCTCTTACAATATTTTCATATGCCATTTTCAGCTCATCAATAGTAGTTTCAAGCTTAGCAATCTCCTGCTCCGCCTCCTTTACTCCAGTTTCAAGATTTTGCTTTTTAGCTTTAATATCCGTAATTTCACCTTGTATCTCGACAACACTCTTCTCACATTCACTCACGCGATCATACATAGCAAGTAAAATTGGATTCTTCTTAAATTCCAAAATCTGTGTATTTATCTCATCAATTCTTATACCTATCGCTTTTGCTTGACGTCCCGAATCTATATATTTTTCTAATAAAGCAAAATTATTTCCTGCGGTGAATTTATTATATTCACCATACATTTCATCAAAAGATTTTTTCTCAGCATCCATCTCATTTAGTTGTTTTTGAATGCTAACAAGTTCTTTTCTGGCGCTAATCAATTGTTTTTCTATAGCCTCAACGCCGATAAAATGTTCTTTCTTTCCCATTCTCTGTAAACAGAAATTCTGAAAACGCAAGCGGTCTTTTGTAACACTTTTCTGATGTTGTTCAAGAGAATCTGGCGTTTCACAACACACTACATCTCGCATAACAAATCTTGCATAACGTTTTGCATAAATATTTTCGGACTCAACCTTATTTCCAAGAAAGCTTACTTCCTCTTCACAATACTGAATATCTCCAATTTTTCTTGTATCAATAAGTCCAATGCCTTTTACTTTATCTCCTAAAGAAATAAAAACCTTCTTTGCGACAAGATAATTATCTGGTGCGACAATAATATTAAATCTCTGAGTATTAAGATAACTTTCAACAGTGTCCTGCCAGCTATCATCTGTCATATAGAGAAGCTCACACAAAAGTTTTGCATCCGCTTTCTTACTCTGCTCGCCTAATTCTTCATTAATCTTATCTCTAACAAAGATCGCCTCTTCTGGATAGCACATTACACCAGCTTCCAGACTCTTAATTTTATCCTCAAGTGATTTAGCCCCACTCGATAGAGTTGCTATTTCCGTTCTTATCTTTGCATCATGGTTTTTTATTATTTCCTCTAGGTCGCCTAGTATTCCCGCAGCTTTTTTTATTTCTAAAATACGCTCGTCAACAGTTTTTTCCAAAGTTTCATCGCCTGTATTTAAGTCACAAGAAAAACCAATGCGGTTTAATTTCTTTTTAAGGGATAACAATTTTTCTAAAATCTCTGTAAATATAGCCGATTCGTTCTTTAATCTCTCGTATTCTTTTTCATTTTCTTTGTTCTCTTGCTCTAGAGAAAGCATCTCTTTATTTTCGGTATTATCCTCTGCAGCTCTTCTTGCCTCATATAATAAATCTGATGCTTTTCTTTCCTTTTCGGACAATTCAGCCAATTTATCTGTTAAGATATCGATACTAGCAGTCCATTCCGATATAAGACGCTTCTTCTCCTGTTGTTCTTCAACATTTCCTTGATAATTAGCATATGCAACAAGTATCTCATTAACTTTAACTTTAGAAAGGCGTGCTTTTGCCTCTATAATTCTTTCATTAATCTCTGCAAGCAGCACTTCTCTATCCTGAGCTTCCTGCAAAATTTCCTGCAGTCTTTCAAGTTCACGCATGTCTTTCTGCAAGAAATCTATATTCACCTCGGGTTCAGGCAAAATATATGTATAGATAAACTCACGAATGTCTTTTATGTCCTCAAGACTTGTACCCATATGAAATACTTCATTGAACTTCTTACCAATTGGTGAATCTGCTTCTCCTATACCAAGCATTCGACAAATTTTTCTTCTGGCATCTGCCTGATTTGATGCTCTATCCATCCCCTTATTTTCAAGCTTAAAAGCATCTCTTGATGTAGGTTTTCTTCCATCTTTCACCTGTGTAAAAAATGGAATATCCTCAAGTGAATATCCTGGTTTTGTAATATACCAGTCCTGAGATACCCCTTTTAAATCCTGCTTTGGCGTTTCAGATTCCACGCGAACTGTAATTACAAAATTTTTGTTTATATTTTCATCTAGAAACTCAATTCCAATATATGAAACTGTATGCCCTGGGCGCAGATAACTATCCTCTGCTCTCTGCTTCTGATGAACAGATCCCAATAATGTTCTGCCACTCTTTTTATTACCGGCTGTATTAAAATCCTTATTAGTTGTAAGACAATATCTTATAGCATCCATAATAGTTGTCTTACCCACAGCATTTACACCCAGCAAATAAGTTATATTCTTGAAATCAATAATGTCATCCTGGAAGTTATGCCAATTTATCAGATGAAGTCTGGTCATTCTAATCATCGTTCTCTTCCTCCTCATCTGAATTCACATATTGTGCTAACAACTTGCTTGTCTGCTCATATGCTGTAGAAATAGTTGTGTCAGGCATTGCAAGCATTACAGATGCATAAACTTGTATTTTTGCATCCATATCAAGTAATTTATCTAAAGGCTGCACAAGATTATATCTTTTAATATTTCTAAGTGAGTCTTCCAATAGCACTTTGTCAAATTTTCTTGGAAGATTTAATTTCTCATATTCATTTTTTATTTCTTCAACAGTTACAACTACTTTATCTTCACTTGTATACAGACTTTCCCTTTTTTCCACATACAAAAGTCTAAATATAAGGAGCATAATGCTTTCATATTTCTTAAGCGCTAATCTACCTGTCCCATGATTATTAATAAGCTGCACCACTCTAAGATTTCTATGAATAACCAATGTATAACCTATTGGCTGAAATAATTGCCTAAAGCTTTCCTCATGGTTAATAACGTAATAATATTTTTCTCTGGTCGAATCTACATTTCCGATTAGAAAGCAGTTATTCAACAAATAATTAGCGATTTCTTCTTTGATATCAATAGCCATCTTTACCCCTTCCTTTCTTCAACAATAAATTCTTTAAATCGAACGCCATTACACTCTACAAATGTGTCCTTTAGTCTAATTTCATATTCACGCTCTGGTGTTTGTGAATATGTGTACAAGCCAATGACTTTTGTTAGTATTTCTGGATTATCCTTAAATACACTACTAATAGAAACTGCTGTCTTTCCTTGTAAAATATCTTTCGCAAAAGAATTCACATTTTCCGACGTTAACGCATTTCTTATATATTCCATCATCTTACGATTTTTCTCTTCTACTAATTCCATATCAAGTTCATCTATAACAGCCATAAGTTCAATCGGTGATGAACGTCTCTTTTTCACTGGTGTTGCAAGCGATGCACTATCAAAGAAATTTTGTCCAAATATCTGAAATACATTTTGGCAGACTGTTTCATCATCCTCGTACAAATCGTCTTTTGTTTTTATCTGACTAGCATAATACTGAAGCATATTATTAATTTTGCTCTTAACGCTTCCATCAGATAATAATAAGAATTGCGTTCTTTGTACTGCTCTAGTTCTGTATATAATGTGCCTATCGTCAATGGTTCTCATGATAGCTTCCATCTCTTCAATATCCATGCGAACCTTGGTAATCAATTCTTTTATTTTTACAGTGGCCTCCGCTTTATCTACTCGCTCTGCATCCATATAATCAGTTACAAGTGCATCCATCAAAGCATCTTCACATTTATCAAGACTCTCATACAGGCTGGTTCTGTAATAGAAAAGATTATCGTTTGTCTTAAACCTATGATAGGAACCTACTACAATCTTTTCCTCATACTTTTCAAAAAACTCTAATACTTCTTCTGGCTTTTTGCCTTGTGTAAGATTATTAATATGATCCTCAATAGATGCAGAAAGGATTCTAAGTGCCTGATTTAAATTATCAAAATCCTCCGAAGCTTCCTTTAATACGCCTTCATAAGGACTTCCCTGTTCAGAAATATGTTCAAACATGGAATAAATCTTAAACAATTTACCCTTATATGTAATGATTGTCGGACTAATAATCTCTTGAAATGATTTAAGTAGTGGCACCACCTTATAGTTAATGGCCAACTTGGATTCCTCTTCGTACTCGCCTTCCTTTTCGGTGAGCCACCCTGTTTCCTTAAGTCTTCTAACAAATCCGCCTGCTATTACACGCATGTCTGCAATATTACCATCAGTTTCTTCTTGTTCTTCTAAATCAAGTTCCACCTGTTCATCAAGTCCATAGAAATAGTCCTCCACCATGTCAAAGATAGTACTTTTCTCTATTGCATACATTGGCATGCGTTTACACTTGTCCCAAATAAGAGCAAGAATATCAACATATTTTCTTTTATTTATTCCTGTTAATGGGCGAAATAAATTCTCGTCCACTTCGTCAAAAATGTTCATTTTCTCACTCCTTTCCACACTAATGTTTTTTATAAAATATCAACATAATATTGACCGTCAACTAACGAAAATGCCACTTCCTCTGGGAACAGTTTCTCTCCCATATTTGCCATTCCTACTACTGTCATAGCCCATTCACTGTATTCTCCTGGTAGTCTATAACATACAGGTTCTTCATTCTCAGAAATCGTTACCAGCGATTCTCCATTTTTCGCAAATCCAACTGACAACACATAATACTTATTCTGGCCTTCATGTAATGGTAGCGTTGGTTGCTTCGATATATCTTTATAAACCTTCGCTCCTCTTTGATTGTAAAAATAATCCTCACCATCATCTACCATAGGTTCAATCGGCAGTTTATTATGCATCATCTGATATCTCTCTTGTAATCTTTCACAGACAAAGGCGTTATAATACTCTGGTTGCATTTTCAATTCCTGACGGATATCTTCTTCATCCACAAAATGATTCATAAACTGGAGCAATGCAACAAATGCTACTAAATCATCCGAATACAGACTGGCATAAGATTTATACCAATAATCATTGTTCACACAAATTACTTGATATAGCTTTTTATATAAATCTAATTGTCTCTGATTTAATACGAACCACCCAGAATCTAAAAGAGTCTTTTTTACTTCGCCATCTTTATAATCTCCTGTCAGTGCATTCTTTAACGATTGCATCAATTTGGATATTAATCCAGCAAGCATGTCAGCAATTCTAATTCCAATATAATCTTTTGAATCTTCTTCTGTAACATTTTGTAAACCTATATACTCTGCTGATAGTAATGTATGTGACTCATCACCTTCACGATCAATTATCAACTTATAATCAGAAACATTCATTTCTGTTAATAATTTGCTAAATCCATCAAATGATGCAAAATATGACCAATCCAACGTTTCTGGTATCTCTGTATCATCCAATAACATTAATACTTCTTCAAATGCCTGATTCTCATGTTCCTTTAAAATAATATTGGCTTTGTTTTTATTAATCTGACTCTCCAAAAAACTTCTAAGTTCATTGACAAATATTTGTGGTGTTTCATAAATTGCTTCTATTACTTTTGCCGGACGATAAACATTAATCGCTTTAATAATTGAATACTTCATAGAGTCAATATCCACGAACATCGTGTTATGATAATCTGCAAAAATCTGATGTATCACATATTCAATCTTACTCGCCGCTGAGAAATAAATAATTATCTTCTCATCAAATAGAGATATCAAGTCATCATAAAAATCTATCGTATGCTTATTAAGTGAAGCAAAACCTAACCTAAAATCCTTTGATTTCATAGTCTGGCTTTTCAATTCGCCATCAACTTTTCTGAAATCATACTTTGATTCAAAAGCAAAGTACTTATCTGTAATACATTGTTCTTCCTCTGATAACCAACCAACGATTACAGATATAAAATTGTCATAATAATTGTTAGCTGTAACAGTCTGATAATTAATCTTTCTGCTATGCTCGGTTTCATCATAGAAAAAATTGTATTGCATTATTTTCACCTTATATCAAAGATAATAATTCATCCATCTTATCAACAATACGCATTTGCTCCGCAATTGTTGGCAACGGAATCAATGTATTTTTGCATCGTCCCGCACTAAATCCATCTTTATCTCCAACAACATTTCCCATTATCAGTTTTTGATAATACGGGCTACATAAACACTTATGAATATAAAATCTAATTCTTGGATCAATTACTCTTATAATTAATATGTGCTGGTTGATACTTCCTCTCGAAAAATCATCTGGTATCAAAGCACACCTACCTATTGAACCACCAGTAATGTTTAATAAAATATCCTGTGGAAGAACTGTACTGTTTTCTCTGGTGGCAAGTAGTTCCTCAGTGATATATACCATACCATCATAATGAATTCCGTCATTATAGATATTTTGTTCTCTAAAAAAGCAATAACCTTCATTTACATAGGCTCCACCTTTGCTTCCTCCGGCTGGAGTATTTCCAGATGATATCTTTGAACATAAATCTGCCAACCTTACCCATTTCCAATTATTCGGTATCTCAAATGGTATTTCTTCTTCAGATATATCCGATAATGCCTTCTCTTTTTTTATCTTTTTAATTGCTGCTTTTCTGCTTGTATTTCTGCAAATAATTCTTCTGCTGTTCCATTTTCTGGAAGCTGCTCGGTTAATTTACCTTGAATACATGCATCAATCAGCTTTTTCATTAAAATTGCTTCATTATTTGCATATCCCTCTTGCAAGACCTCAAGCTGGTCTATTTCTTTAAACGCACTTTCAACAATATCAACAATCCTTTGCTGCTCATCAACTGGAGGTAATGGAATCGGAAGATTCACCATAAACCCTGCGTCAACTCTAGGCATCTTAATTCCATAAGAACGTTTATTAATCACACGATCTACATAAGAATTAGTCAAGCAATACAACAAATACCGTGGCATAATTCCTGCATATACATCTGAAGCTATTAATTCTGGCGTAGATATTCCATCTTCATCGGCAATTAGCACTTTTTTTAGATAAGGACGTAGCTTGCTATATAACAACTGTCCTTCCTTAAATGAAGTTTTTTCACCTATTGATTTTCTATCCTTAGCTCGTTTTTTCCTAAGCAGTTTTCCTCCTGCCTGTATATCCTCAAGTTCTAAAACCCAAGTCTTATCACTACATTCAGAAACCATAACCTTACAGGGAGTATCTCCATATGATGTCACTTCACCTAACTTGACCCATGTCCAGTGCGATGGAATATCAAATGTTTTATCATATTCAAATACTTGTTCTAAAAGCTTTTTTCTTTTATTTGATGGCTCTGGTAAATTAGCAATTATTTCTTCCACAGCTCTATCTGTCTCCATGCCAACAGTTAATTGGCCTGATGTTGCTAAATTGAGGATATTTATTCTTAATACCTGTGTATCAATCAAATCTCTAATCCTCCTAATAATTGCTTTAATCTCGTAACTGCTTCTGATATGCCATCAGCCTGTTCTTGCATCTCATTAAGCACTTCGGAAACTGTTCGTTCGTCATCTTCTTCTATAACTACCCATTTAAAATCTAAATTATCAGATTCCTTTACCTCTTTTTCTGTAAAGTATCTCCATCTTCCATTAGGATTTTCTTCACTATATGTGGCGATATGATCACCTTCATGGCCTGTGCAATAACAATCAACAAAATCCTGCAAATGTGCTCTTGTCATTTGCTTTGTAACCAATGTATGTTTTATACCCGTTCTGTAATCATAAACCCATATTCCCTTTGTAGGCTCACCTTTCTCAAAGAAAAGCACATTTGTCTTTACTCCATTTGCATAGAAAATACCTGTTGGAAGTCTAAGGATTGTATGAAGATTAAAATCCTTCATAAGCTTCTCTCTTACTTTCTCTGTTGCTCCTGTATCTGTAAGTACACTATCTGGAAGTACTACACCAACTCGCCCGCCGGTCTTTACAATGGACATGATATGTTGCAAGAAATTAACCTGGTTATCACTTGTCTTTACGAAGTCTGGTCTATTAGCTGCAACCTCAACACTACCCTGTGGTCTTGTTCCAAAAGGTGGATTAGCCAGAATAACCTTGTACATCTTATCTGATGTATCGATAAGTGAGTCTTGATATGCAATAGGACTCTTATTTACACCGATGTCATGAAGATACAGATTCATAGATGCAAGTGTTACAACAAGAGCTGTATTATCCGCACCAAATAAAGCATGATTCTTTAGGAACTTCTGCTTTTCCATATCTTTGCTTTGAGCTTTCATATGGTCATATGCCGCAAGAAGGAAACCACCTGTTCCACATGCCGGGTC
>ERZ808267.470-NODE-470-length-11987-cov-4.026819_pt1 | contig 11987 bp, 14 predicted proteins | sample MGYA00521241_ERZ808267 | MGnify/ENA primary metagenome ERZ808267 (study PRJEB31516, sample SAMN03275592) | gut metagenome | biome: mammalia-associated habitat; material: feces | host: Papio cynocephalus | place: Kenya | collected 2012-07-19 ... | reverse complement strand
TGGTCGGCAGAATCGGCTGGCGTTGCTAAATATGCCGATTTTAGCGCTTTCACAAAGGAGGACTGGGAGGTTGTTGGCAAGTTCTTCGCCAATGGTAGCGAACACGACGCCGAATGGTTTGCGCGGGCTCTTGAATACTTGGGTAAAATCCAAGCGGGAGAAATTACCAACCCGAATTTGTCCGCAGAAGATGTACTCAACCTAAATGGCGGCAACGGTGTGGAAATCTCCGGTATAGGCGGAAAGGGGGCATCCGATGTTACGCTTAGAGCTCCGTTTCCAAAAATCTCAATGGAGGGTCTATATGGAACAAATATCACTTTTGAGGGTGGGGTTCCGGATTGGGATTGGAGTAAGGTAGAATTGTACGGTGTAACCTTTGCTGATACTGTAAATATGTCCCAGTTAAATACTGTCCTCAATAAAGCTGGTTATATTTGCGATCTAAAGGTAAATGGCATAAATATGGATGCAGAACCGAATATCCCGACATCCGAAACTATGGGTTATGTCGGAAACGTTAACGGATTAAAGTTTAGCGAAGCTACCGCAAAGGACTTCCAACTGGAAGTATTAAAATCGGGCGGGTATTGCACTTATGGTGCTGACTTCTCTAATGACGACCTGTCGGATGTAAGTATGACAGGAACGGTTACAAAAGCAAATGAATCCATATTAGTAAAAGCCCCCAAGGATGACGGCTACATCAAGATTGAGAACATTGTAATGAAGAATGCAAATACAGTATTGGATTCCAATTACAAAACATACACCAATATAGGAACAGTTGATTGCACACAGGTTTCTGGACTAAACAAGGACAATATTCCCGCTGCGATGAACTATATTGCTACCGAAGCTCAGTTCGCCAAGCTTTCTTCGGATATCATGGCCAATTATGACTGTGTAGATTATAGGATGAAAACACCTACAATCACGGTGAAGACGGCCGCCGGAAATGTAGTCTATAAACTGATTGAAACTCCTGACGAGAACGGTAACCATTGTAATTATACCACAATGCAATCTGTAAGCCTGCAGTGGGAAAAACAATAAACAATTTATTGTTAGCCGCCCTCCGATATTCGGAGGGTGTTTTGTTTCTCTGTGCGACTATACTCAAACATTATGAAAAACGAACTATTCTTAAAGGTTAAAGAAGATAAAATCCTCATTACCGGACTTGCTACATCTTTCGGTATTATGGTGTTGGGAACATTGTTGCCCGCCTATATTCCAGTCCCATTGTTCGCGTTAGCCGGTTTTGTGGGTTATGGTTATTATAAATATGGCAAATGCGGAAAGAAGGAAGAGGCTGAACAGAGCCCGAAGGCACCAGAAGTCTTTGAAACGGCTGAAAAAGTTTCCCCTGAGGAGACCAAAGAGTCCGAGCAGGTTTAAATGAAACTTTGCTTTTAGGTCATTGGGCTTTAGCTGGGATTACGAAAATAGAATGTTTTGGATATGACACCGAATATCGGTGTCATTTTTTTTTGTCCTCCGCACAGCACCTTGCTACGCAAGGCTAAAATAACAACCGATAAAAGATAAAGCGTTGACAATTTACAGAGCATCGGCATTATGAAGAGAAGTAAAAACATAGTCGTGAAAGAGTCGTTACAAATTTCCAATATCGGGCCACTCAAAGCTGTAAACATTGAGCAAATAAAGCCATTTACCGTTCTTATAGGTGATTCGGCGAGCGGAAAAAGTTGCATATTGAAAATAACGGCGTTGTTTCGCTATCTGTTCAAAGTCGCAACCGTACGCGCATGGCTAAAAAGCGCAGGTGTAAAGAAAAACCCCTTTAAACTCCATGCGGCAAGTTATTGGAAAAATTGCGGGATGTCGGAAATGCTTACTCCGAAATCGGAAGTCGCCTATACGGTTACAGTTGGCGAGCAGGAGTATGTGATTACATACAAAAAGGGTGCATTTCATTTGCCTCATATTAAGGAAATTTCGGCATTGGAGTACTTTAAAGTCTCGTTTATCTCTGAATACAGAAACGTTATTGCTCCTTGGGTGGAAAACAACCTCAAGCCCTCTCCGGAACGTATCGGATTCTACTTTTCGGAAGTATATGAAGACTTTCTTAGTTCAATTAGGGATATATCGGAAGTATACCTGCCTCATTTTGGTTTGTATTTGCAAAGGGTGCAAAATCAGGTTGGAGCAAACAAGCTCGTAATAACGAACAAGGACAAATCAAATCCCTTCACGATTAAATTCCAGAATTCGGCATCGGGTATTCAATCTTCCGCTCCGATTATCGCGATATTGAAATATTTCGCCGAACAGTTTGACTTCTTAAAAGCTTTCAACCGCTCCGTGCTGACATTTGTAGCGGAGAAGGGTAATCTGATGGACTTTAAGCCCAAAACGGACATAAATCATATGCCTAAGTGGGTTCACTTCCATATAGAGGAACCCGAACTCGGCCTTTTCCCCGATTCGCAGATACGCCTGATGGACGAGATTATTCACAACCTCAAAAATCTGCAACAACGCGAGATTCGATCGACCACTATGTTGACGACGCATAGCCCGTATTTGCTCAACTACCTTAATATTCTCATCAATCGTGGAACGGAACAAGACACTCGCTTGGAAGCTAAGGATGTGTCGGTTTATCGTTTGTATAACGGCGAACTTCAAAACCTTGTTGGTAAGGATACTCAGACCGGGAGAACGCTTGTGAACACGTTTGATATGTCTGAGCAGATAGCCGACATGAACCGCGAATATGCCGAATTGTAATGCTGCCGGATTTGCTTCAGCAAGATTTTGCAACACACTTTACGGGTAGTGTTGCGTTGCAACCGATACCCACGAGTGTGCATCTGAGTAATTTCACTTTATCCGACCCGAAAGCTTGCAACCAATGCCCAAATAGGGATTGTGGGAATGACCAACCCAACGTAGTGTTGAATGTTGGCGTACAAGCTCCAAAAGTAATAGAAATAGACTATGATGCGTTTATTTCCCAGTTGTTTCCGCAGGATAAAAAGCCTACAAATTGCGATTATATCCTAACCTCTGACAATGCCATCGTGCTATGCGAGCTTACCTGTTCGCGCGAGAAAGCTTTAACTCCATTGATGAAATCAGGAGGGAAACGGGTTAAGGCACATTCGCAACTAATCGAGACCAAACGTATGTTGTATGAAGTCCAGAGTGTTCGGGATTACATAGACTCCCACTGTGGGCGCAAGGTCTTGCTATTTGGGTATAGATTAAAGGCGAAACTTACCCCATCTGAACTAGCTCAATTAACAGACCCATTCCTTACTGTGCCTGGTGTGAGCCCGTCTTGGGGTTCTGAGATAGACGATGGGTTCTTACTTACTCAATGTGAATTTCCCAATGAGTTCACTATTTAAGTAAGTTTTTAGGTCATTGGTAATTCCCTAATCCGTCTGCAAAGCGCATTGGTTATGCTCCGGGGAATACTGGCGTCCTAAACCTGTAATAGTTTTACATACTCACAAAACTTACATTGGGCTAATAGTTTGTGTAATTCCCTATGCTTGGATTGAACGACCTTTATTGTTGGCGTATTATTGGGAAATTCATTCTTTGATTTGAGCGGGAATAGCATTCGGGGAAGTATGCTGCGTATGAACAACATCAATAATGTCGCCGACTATGTTATTTACAGTACATATAAATGTAAAGAACTACCATTCCAGTCTTTTTCATGGGAGCTATAGAACAAATAGAAAAAATTCTAACCCTGGAATAGGTTATAAGTATGATAACACTTGAATATGTATTCTACGCTTGTTGTATCCTCTTATTGGCCTTCTTTACGGGGCTAATAATCGCAAAGTCACTCCATGCGGCCATACACGGCTGTCTGGTAAAAGGGCATGATTGGGAAATAGTGGCTGAGAGCACTTATGCCACTGCGGATAATTCCCGAACAAAGAAGCAATTTCTTCGCAAATGCAAGCGCTGTGGTAAAATGGAAACGGAAACCCATTATCTTTAACTGAACTCGCAATTGAGAACACTGAAATATGCGGTAAGCAGCTCTCACACGCATACAGCATTATTTTCCTTGCATTCCCGTTTAATAAATCCATTATCTGACGTTGAATTTATTAGAATTCTTCGACTCTGATTGTAAACGCTTTAATTTTTCTTATATTAAATAGCGAAAATAGAAAGAAAGTGCCATGAATACAATAGACGACATAGCGGATTATGTTATCAGATACGCAAATGCTGATGATGAAAATACTTCTTTGTCAAACTTGAAGTTGCAAAAGCTCTTGTATTACATTCAGGCATGGTCGTACGGCATCAATAAACGTCCTATTTTTAACGGCGCATTCCAAGCGTGGGTTCATGGCCCCGCCAACGTTGATATCTTCCATAGATTTAAGGATAAAGGAAAAACACTTTATTCAGAGATAACTATGCAGGATGTCATCAACATGACTCCTGAAGTTGATACCCCGGAAAACCAGGAAGTTGTAGATTTGGTTTTGAGCAATTACCTCAAGTATTCCGGGGCGGATTTGGAGCGTATTTCGCATTCTGAAAGGCCTTGGCTGGACGCAAGAGGTAAATGCGGAATTTGGGATCGTTGTGAAACGGAAATTACTCCTGATTCCATGATTCAATTCTATGGGGCTAGATGGAAACAGATCAATGGACAAGCCTAAGCAGCTTCTATGCGATAAGCTAACGGGCAATTTAGAATCCTCACACCCAACTAAACCTCAAAAAATAGTATTTTCTTTTGCCCACTTTTGGCAAATAGAGAATTTTGGTTTAGGTGGGTGTTCTACTTCTTGGTTCACTAGCATGTTAGGAAAGCTTACTGCCTTATCAGATCTGACTCAGGCAGAGTTGCAAAACCAACGGAAATCATACCGTTATCACCCAATAAACTGGGAACAGCGAGATATACCAATTCAAAAACATGACCTAACTTGGGTGCCAAGTGGAAACGATATAGAATTTTTTCAAATTGCAGTATCACTTGGAATGGGTAGATTTGTTGGATACTGGGGACCTGCGGAGTCCGGACCTTCAACATTCTTCATTGTTTTATTTGACCCAGAGCATAACATTCAACCCTCCCAAAAACATAATTATCAAATAAGACCTACAACTGTTTCTAAAACTCAGTACGATGCATTAAAAGAGAGGGTGGATCGAGCTTTATTGGATAAAACTTGTACCCAAAAATGCGAGTTACGTAATATCTTAAATCGGTCCAACGAAGAGGATTATATTCTTTACACTAAGTTGGATAGGCAGCTTGAAGCAGAACTATCCACGCTCTTGGAAGAGCATTCGCTCGCTGATTTGCTGTCCTTTGGTCTGGTTGCCACACTAGAGAACTCTTTCACTCGTGAGTTTCCTAAGCGTGTCTCTCATTTAATTTCACTGTTACAGGCAATCCAAGACGGGAACCATCCACTTACTTAGTAAATTCTGTCTTTTAGTTGCTATTCATGCTTGAAATGAATAGTAAACGTAAAGAATCAGGGGCTTCGCAACAAAGTTACGATAACGCAAAGCTGGAATTCCACTCAGCCATCTCCGATATTGCCAAACACGGAGGATTATCCCACGGAGATGCATTTTCCAGCTTCTTGACCGCAGCCTTTGGTGCATTGTTACAGGCGTGCAATCTTGTCAAATACGGGAGAGCGGATGAAAAGCTAGAAGCTTCAGTTGCTGCGGAGCAACAAAAGGGAGGCGTGGAATTCTACGGGAAGGCAATGGCGGCAATCACAAAGGCATTCTCTTGCGAGCAAAGAGACTTCCTCGGTGAGTATGCGGGTACGTTGAGCATACTGAGTAAGGGCAGGGCGCAATATTTTACACCGCACTGCGTATCTCAGTTACTATCACAACTGGAGCTCTCAGACATAGGTTCGAAGAAGAACTCACCGTATGTTTTCAATGAGCCTGCATGTGGTTCAGGTGGCACCATCATATCTGCACTGGAAACAATAAAGAAACAAGGCCTATATCCGTGGGAATTCTATTTCGTAGCACAAGACGTAGATTTTAGATGCGTCCAAATGACATTTATTCAGACAACAATGGCTGGAATCCCGTGCGTTGTCCAACATGCAGATACGCTGAATCTGGCCGTCTATAATACCTACACAAACCTCCCAATGCTACTTCACCACCCGTTCCGAACATAATTTACGTGAACTTAAACGACTTTCCTATACTATTGGGATGATTCAGCTAAAGCGTCATCTCATCGGGGGGGGGTAGTTTTACTTCTCCCATTTGTATTTTCAAGTTCATTGTTAGCTAACAGTAGCTCGGATAGGTTAGCCTGCTATAAGGCAAACAAACTGGTTCCGGAAAATCTTATAATCCCAACTTCGGGGGCTGCGGCAACCGATGAGGTTTATACTTTCACGCCCGCATCTCATACTTGGGCAAGTGGAACCGTTTTGAATTCATTGTCAGCCACGTTTGGTGAATATTCCGCTGACGATTTCTACGCATTATGCCCAAAAGCAAATTGGACATACGGAGAAGACGGTCAGTATTGTGACATAACCGCCGACCACCTCAACCAACAGGTGTTCGACTATCTGAATGCTATTGCCAATGGTTCGTTAAATTCGGGCACTATGACTCCCGATACCGCCAGGGAAATTCTCGCTAAAATAGCGGATGAATACACTTCTGCGTATGGTGCACTGACTGCATCGGGTGTCCCAGTCCTGAATTCTGATTTTTATCCCAATAGGAGTCCTTATGTAATCGATGCCTCGGTATGGGATATTACGGATGCGACACAAAAGGACAAGGTTTTGAAGTTCTTAGGCGATGAATACTGGTATGGTTGCAATGCTATAAAGCTTAAAAACGTCTCCAAAGCCCAACTGGATGCACTCAGGGACAGCGACCCGAACCTCTACATCTACAAAGCGGCGGTTAAAAACCATCCGGATGCAAAATAACTAAAAAAAAAACTAAAATAAAGAAACCCCGATTTACATCGGGGTTTTCAGTTTATGAGTTTTTAGTATGGCATATCACAAAGTCCGGCCTCGTAGTTTGTCAACTCGCTTCCATTGACTATAACGCCGCTGGATTGATCCCATACTGAGGAGTCAACCGAACCGACTAGTTTAGGTTTAATCTTATCCCACTGGGCGTAGGAGAAATTCTTGCCCTTGCAGTCCGCTACAGTCTGAAATTGGTTGTAAACGGAATCGGAAATGCGATTGTCCAGAATTGCCCAATTTGTAACACCCCTTAGATTATCGCTATCGGACGTAGAGATTGAGAAGTTTCCGCTGAAGCACTCGTCTGAATAGGCTATTGAGTATGAGTTGTCTGTTAGTGGGTTATACTTACTCCCAAATCGTTCCACCTTTTGGCACAAGGCCTCAAATTGGCTAAAGGTGAAAGTCGTCTTATCCTCTATGCTAAAGAAGCCAGAGGTGCAGTTTTCGCGACTTAACACTCTATTGATATTTTCGCTGTTTATACCGGTAACTTTCGCGCAGGATAGTTTTGCTTTTGAATCGGTGAAATCGGAAACCGACACTGAACCTACGATCATTGCACAGGAAAAGTTCTCCTTGTTTAATCTCCAAAACTCTTCCGTCGGTGAGCAACACACCCAGGAAATATCCAAATCACTTGGTAATTTTGTGTTATTTTTCTGCCAGTAGGATAGGGCATTGTCCATTACAATTTCCGCGTCCTGATACGCCTCTTCGGGTGTCATTTTTGCATCCGCGATTTTACCCATTGCAACATACGCACCGAAGAGATACTTGTCTTCGGAATCCTCCAACGCCGCCCACTCCGCGAGAGTCAAATCCATGAATCCCGCAAATCGGGCTTGTAGGGAATCGCCTAATCCTACACCCCAGGTCATAGATACGGGAGAGAAAGATACATTCTCTGCGCTGGTTGGGTTAGCTACGTTGACTCGGAAATTTTCCGGAATTAGCTTGTTGCCTTTGTAGGCATCTAAGCGGGCGGTGCTGTCGTCTGCTACTGCGGTATTAACGAAAAGGGACGCAAGGGCTATAACTACCCCCCCCCCGAGATACTTATGAATAGTGTGTTTCATAGAGCTTAAATTATAGGAGATTTTACTTTTTGGAAATTTACCTATTCTAATATGGATGAGTTCGTTTCCTCAGACACTAGGTACTCAAAACCAGAAGCAAGCCCAGGCTTTGATAAAGGCATTGAGTGCATCGGGTTTACACCTACGTTGGAAATCCGCCTACGATAAGTCCCCACTGGAAATCAACAGCGTGCTGAACTCCTTCGCCTATAGCGTGGCTGGGCAATGTTACGATGAAACGCAAATTCAACGATATGTACAGTTAGTTGGTAAGATGGGTTTTGAGAAGACCAAGCTCGCGGCTGAAACGCCCATAGGAAGTGTATATTGTATGCCCATTGATGCCGTGGCATATAGGCGTAGAAACCCAACAAGCACAGAACATTTAACAGTGTTCACAAGTGAGGGAGTAATGCCTGATGGTAAGTTTATGGTCAATACCATTACGCATAATCCGCGTCAGAGCAAGAATTGTCTCCTTGTTAAGCCTGTAGACTATACCGGTGTAAATTCTATATCCTATATCCCTTGCGATAGAGGTTATCAGTATTTTCTCTCTATTGATGAGTTATATGGTAGGATGAATAGGCAGGGTAAGTATGCATCTTTGTCTAGTAAGGAACAGGCAATCAAAGTGGAACCATTTCGGCAGGTTAAATTAAATCAACTCCTGCAGAAACTCAATATTTCCGGAGCAACTTATGCTCCCGTATGTGTAATGGATGGTGGCATAAGTTATGGTATAAAGCGTGAGGTTGCAACATCCACACTACTGCCGGAGAGCTTGAAATATCAAGGATTACTGGGATTGCGTTATGATTTCATGAGCATAAGGGAACGGAACCAAGCACGTGAAGCCTTGGAGGCATTGTACCAACAGAGCGGAACTCCTGCGAAGTTCGTGGAAGCCTACAAGCATTATGCAGACCTACCGCTGAGTTATGCCAGGTACAACCTGGGGATAGATAAGAGTCCTGAAAATTTTGAACGTTGTATAAATGAACTATGTATACGAACAAGAGTAAGTAGCATTACAAAGGAGTATCTAAAAGACACTATAATACCAAATTTACCCTCCAACGCGGATTTACCATCTTTGGCGACCTATGCTGGGAGTAATATTCCAGGGGTACTTTCTTTTCTATAGCCTCCAGACGAAACATCACGGTATGTTACCTAACATTGATAACCCATCAGAACGTGAAAAGCTGCGGTATCTTCTGGAATCTTGCCCGAAAGACATAGATTCAGCGTTATATCTGAAACAATTCGCGGGTAGAGACATTTTAACCGATTATGAGCATGCAAAGCCCATAACCGACCCGAAGCTATTGGAATTGTACGGACAATTCCCCGTAAAGGAGATGTCTCAGATACCATTGCAGAACGTGAATGATTTCCTTGCCTATCTCAAGGATAATGAACTCACGGCACAAGACTTTGGTCAGATAACAGCAGAAATGGTCAAAAATCTCACAACGCCTGGAACAATTTGTAAGGAGCGTGGCATAGCAGAATACCTAAAGCTCAACACAGTTACCGACGCGAATAGTCTTGAACATATAGAAGAAATATCCCACCATATGGGTAAAACAATAGATAACGGTTTGGACTGCGTAATGCACAAAGGCGATACACTCGCGAGTCTTATGCCACCAATAAATCCTATCAATGTCATCGGTAATTTTATAGACTTATAAGGAATAGTAATGATACCTCAATATATGGAAACCTTTTCTCTGCTTTACGCTAGGCTAACATTCGTAGCGTTTATGACTCAGAGATATGGGCCTATGGATGTTGATGAACTATCGGCTATGGTGGTATTGTGCAACCGAATGATAGCTCGTAATCCAAAAATAGAGCTAATGCAGCTCTTAATCACGGAGACTATTTACGCTAAACCTGATGGTTCCGGATATGAAATTCCCAAACTACGCGAGACCTTAGAAAAACACCGCGCTGGCCAGCTTGACCCTGATTTTGCCGCTTTTGCTAAGGATATAAAGTGTCTGGATAATGGTAAATATGAATCTACAGAGGTTAGGGGCGGATGGCGTTTACCCGAACTTTCCGGAGATTACCTTATCTACATACAGGATTACCTGATAGATTTAAGGAATGCGGGTTGGCCGCTAAAAAGGCTACTGTCAGTCGCTAATAAATATCCAGAAATGGAGGCGGCGCTAAAGGAACCTAATTTACAAGTTTGGGACGATATGCACTTACTCGAGGCCTCTCCTGACATTCCAAATTTGGGAGAACTTACAGACGCACAAAAAGATCTTAAGTATGCTGAGTAAAAAAAGGATTTCTAAATTTTTAGCTGTACTAAGCTAAAAATATGGATAAGCTGAATTTTAAACCAGGTGACCTTACATTAAGTAACATCAATAGGTCTGTTAAACTTCTTCACGCACATTAAAACTTGAAAAGCCCCGATTCGTTTTTGTATCATTATATCAAATAAAATCCCTATGAAAAATATTGACGCGCAAAGTTTGGAGAACGCCAAAAGGCTATTCGAGTCTGGCGAAATAGATGAGTGCGAAATCGGCACGACAAAAGGGTTGCAACAGATTCACACGCAACTTTTCGGCGGGATTTACGACTTTGCGGGGCAAATCAGAACCAAAAATATTTCAAAGGGAACGTTCAGGTTCGCCAACGCGCTATATTTACAAGAGGCTCTTGCAAAAATAGAGCAAATGCCAGACGCTACCTACGAGGACATCGTTGCCAAATACGTTGAAATGAATATCGCCCATCCTTTTATGGAGGGCAATGGGCGTTCAATGCGCATCTGGCTTGATATGATGTTAAAGCGCGCCCTTGCAAAAGTCGTCGATTGGCAACGCGTAGACAAAGAGCAATATTTACAAGCGATGGACGTAGCCCGATAAACGACTTGGAATTGCGCTTTTTATTGCAGCCGAATTTGACAGCAGAAATCGCCAACCGCCAAATAATCTTCAAAGGGCTTGAGCAATCCTACTACTACGAAGGCTACGAAAAGCCGAAGGAATAATTTTTACATTGAAACATTAATATTTAACAGCAGCAATATGACAAAACAGCAATTAGCCACAAAACTTTGGAATTCGGCAAATAAACTCCGTTCCAAAATAGATGCCAACGAATACAAAGACTACATTCTCGGTTTCATTTTCTACAAATATCTTTCCGAAAAAGAAGTTAAATTTTTAAAAGAAAACGATTACGCCGAATCGGATATAATGGCTGTCACGGAATCCGACGATGATACAAGGAAATTTCTGTTGTCTCGTCTCGGTTATTTCATCAGCTACAAGAATCTCTTTTCAACTTGGATAAAAGACGGAAGCGATTTCGGGGTCGAACGCGTCAACGATGCCCTTTCGGATTTCAGCCGATTGTTGAGTCCCGATAAGGAGAGTATTTACGGCGGAATATTTGAAACTCTTTCGCACGGAATCCCCCGTTTGGGCGCGGACAGCAAGTCTCAAACGCAGGCTCTTACCGACCTAATTTATCTGATAGACGATATCCCAATGACCAAGGACGACGATTATGACGTTCTCGGGTTTGTCTACGAATATCTGATTGGTATGTTTGCCGCCAATGCGGGAAAAAAGGCGGGCGAATTTTATACTCCGCACGAAGTCTCCACGCTTATGGCGGATATCATCGCCGAACATCTTGACGGGCGCGAGTCTATGGAAGTCTACGACCCGACGAGCGGTTCAGGTTCGTTGCTTATTACGATTGGCAAGGCGATTTCGAAACGCAACAAGAACAAAAACGCCGTAAGATATTACGCGCAGGAATTGAAGCGCAACACTTACGACCTCACCCGAATGAATCTCGTTATGCGCGACATTAATTCCGACGATATCGTCGTGCGAACGGCGACACTCTAAAAGGAGAC
>ERZ808267.469-NODE-469-length-11990-cov-2.547465_pt1 | contig 11990 bp, 9 predicted proteins | sample MGYA00521241_ERZ808267 | MGnify/ENA primary metagenome ERZ808267 (study PRJEB31516, sample SAMN03275592) | gut metagenome | biome: mammalia-associated habitat; material: feces | host: Papio cynocephalus | place: Kenya | collected 2012-07-19 ... | reverse complement strand
GAAGACGCCGCAAAAATCAGGGACAAAATAAATTCGCTTTCAAAACCGCCAAATGCTTAAAAATACAGACAGCCACCGTGAAAATTCGTCGATTCTCGTTTCCTCGAGAATACGTTTGGCGCGCAACCTAAAGGGCAAAAAATTCGCCCCGTGCGCAAATTCGCGCCAGCTTGAAGATATCTACCAAACGTGTTCGGAGGCGCTGTCGAAGGTTTCGAGGCTAAGGGACGCCCGCGAATACAATATGGCTGCCGTTTCGGAGCTTGACCGCGAATTTTTGGCGGAGACGCGCGCCATAAGCAAAGAGCTTGACACTTCGGCTCTCGGGCGCGGGGCGTTCGTTCTTCCCGACGGGCTTACGAGCGTTTTCATCAACGAGGAAGACCACATAAGAATACAGCTAATGGGCGGCGGCGCAACGCTGCTTTCCCTGTACAAAAAGGCTTCGGCGCTCGACGACGAAATAGAAAAACGCCTCGAGTTCGCATTCAGCGCCGATATGGGCTACATAACTTCCTGCCCCACAAACATGGGCACGGGAATGAGAGCCTCCGTAATGCTGCACTTGCCCGTGCTTTCCATAACAAACGACGTCGAAAAAATCGTCCGCGCCGTCAACCAAATGGGCATGGTTATTCGCGGGGCGAACGGCGAGGGCAGCGATTCGGTCAATTCGTACTTCCAGCTTTCAAACCAGCAGACGCTCGGGGTTTCGGAGGCCGATATTGTCGAAAAAATCAAAACTTTTTGCAAAAAAATCTGTCAATTTGAATCGGATGCCAGATACAAAATGCTCGAGGACGAGCCTCTGGTTCTCGCCGACAAATTCCTCAGGGCAAGATCGACGCTTTCGTCGTGCAAACTCATAGACACGCAGGAGGCGCTCTCCCTGATTTCGGTAATGAGGCTTGCCGCCGATATGAATTTGATGGATACCGACGCAGGCGCATTGGCGCGGCTCGACAAACTCGCCCTCGACATCAAGCCCGCGCATCTGTGCAAACTCTTCGACATCAAGCCCGACGACGGCGCGCGCCGCGACGCAGTCCGCGCCGAATATCTCAACGCCGAAATATCGAAGCTTCCCGAATTTAAATTGGCGGGCATTTAATCCGATAATAAAAAGAATATGCAACCATTTACGCAAAGGGCGCAGCTTGTGCTTGTCAACGCACGCAAGGCGGCGCTGAGTCTGAAAAACAACTACATTGGCACCGAACACTTGCTTTTGGGCATTCTGATGCTCGGGCAGGGCGTGGCGGTCAACGTTCTCAGGCGGCTCGGTCTTTCAATAGACGGCGCAATAAACGAAATCCGCCAAAAAATCGAAGGCACTGCCGAAGACATAGACGCCAACGACATTCCCTACACGCCGCGCGCCAAGAAGGCGCTTGTGTTCGCATCCAACGAGGCTACCAGACTGGGGCACAACTACATAGGCACGGAGCACCTGTTGCTGGCAGTTCTGCGCGTCGGCGACGGTTTTGCCTTTGAATACTTGAGGGCAAAAGACATAGACCACGCAAAATGCCTGAATTTGATAATGCGCGAGCTCTCCGTGGATTTTGTCGGCGACAACCCCGACACGCCTGAGGACGCGTCGGCATCGCAGCAGAATTTCGAGCAGGACGACGAAGACTCTCAGCAGCCGCGCCCCAACCGCCAAAACACGGCGCTTGCCGCCTACGGGCGCGACCTCACCGAACTTGCAAAGCGCGGCGAGCTCGACCCAGTCATTGGCCGCGCCGACGAAATTATGCGCGTAATCCAAATCTTGTGCCGCCGCCGCAAAAACAATCCCGTTTTGATAGGGGAGGCGGGCGTCGGTAAAACCGCCATTGTAGAGGGGCTTGCTCAGGAGATTGCAAACGGAACCGTTCCGGAAATTCTCGCCGACAAGCGCGTGGTGTCGCTGGATATGACGCTTATGGTCGCGGGCGCAAAATACCGCGGGCAGTTTGAAGAGCGCATAAAACAGCTTTTAAACGAGGTCGAAAAAGACCGCAACGTGATACTTTTCATCGACGAACTTCACACAATAGTGGGCGCGGGCGCCGCCGAGGGGGCAATGGACGCCTCCAACATCTTCAAGCCCGCACTCTCGCGCGGTACGCTGCAGTGCATAGGCGCAACCACGCTTGCCGAATACAGAAAGTTCATAGAAAAGGACAGCGCTCTCGACAGGCGCTTCCAGAGCGTGAAAGTCAACGAGCCCTCCATTGAGGATTCCGTAAAAATTCTCCAAGGACTGCGCGCCAACTACCAAAAGCACCACAGCTGCGTCTACACCGACGAAGCCATTGTTGAGGCTGTCAAACTCTCCAGCCGCTACATAACCAGCAGATTTCTGCCCGACAAGGCAATCGACGTAATCGACGAGGCAGGCGCGCGCGCCCGCATAAAAATGATTGAGCGCCCGAAGGAAGTCTCGGAAATTTCGGACAAAATCCAGACTCTGAAAACCGCCCGAGACGACGCCATAAAGGCGCAGCGCTTCGAAGACGCCGCCGCCGCGCGCGACGAAATCAAAAAGCTGGAATCCCAGCGCGGCGACATAGTTTCGGCTTGGCAGAAGACGCTCAAGGGCAAAACCTCCACCGTCGATGTCGACGACATCTACGCCGTGGTCTCTTCGTGGACGGGCATACCGCTTACGCGCATGCAGGCGCAGGATTCCAAAAAGCTGCTCGAGCTTGAAAAGTATTTGCAGGCAAACGTCATAGGTCAGGACGAAGCCGTATCGGTAGTGGCGCGCGCCCTGCGCCGCTCGCGCGCTTCGCTGAAAGACCCCAGACGCCCGATTGGTTCGTTCCTCTTCCTCGGGCCTACGGGCGTGGGCAAAACGTATCTGGCAAAAATGCTCGCCGAGCAGATGTTCGGCAATCAGGACGCCCTCATTCAAATTGACATGTCCGAATACATGGAGAAATTCTCAATCTCCAGACTAATCGGCTCGCCCCCGGGGTACGTCGGGCACGAAGACGGCGGACAGCTCACCGAGCAGGTCAGGCGCCGCCCCTACAGCGTGATTCTTTTCGACGAAATCGAAAAGGCACACCCCGATGTGGCGCAGATTCTGCTTCAGGTTCTCGAGGACGGCAGGCTTACCGACAGTCTCGGCAGAACCGTCGATTTCCGCAACACGATAATAATACTCACCAGCAACGTTGGCGCGGACATATTGCAGAAGAAGTCGTTTATGGGCTTCGGCGCAGACGACGATTCCGACTTCGAGCACGTCAAACAGCGCGTATTCGACGAAATGAAAAAGTCGTTCCGCCCCGAATTCCTCAACAGAATAAGCGACATAGTTCTCTTCAGAAGTCTCGACAGGGAATCCACGCGCAAAATTGTGGCGCTGGAGCTGAAGAAGCTCGAAGAGCGCCTCAGGGAAAAGTCGATGGGGCTTTCGCTCGACGACGGCGCAATAGATTTTCTCATATCCAAAGGCTGGGACGAAAAGTACGGCGCGCGCCCGCTCAAGCGCGCAATAGAGCGCGAGCTTGAAGACCCGCTTGCCGAGGAAATCCTCAAGGGCACAATTTCCGAGGGGCGCGGCGTTGTGAAGGTCGCCTGCCAAGACGGCAAACTCGTGTTCACCCAAAAGGCGCAGCGGCGCAAGACCGCGGCGCAAAAACACTAAGGACGCGCTATGAACGGCGTAAAACTTTCCGACATAACCGCGTATCTCGACGGGTACTTCGACATTGCAAACTTCCCCGATTTCGGCGGCGCCCACAACGGGCTGCAGTTTGAAAATTCGGGCAGGGTGCACAGGGTAGCCTGCGCGGTTGACGCCGGACTGTGCGAAATAGAGGCGGCGGCGGAATCTGGCGCGGATTTGCTAATTGTCCACCACGGGCTTTACTGGGATATTCCCGTGCCGGTCGTAGCCCACAACTACAAGAAAATAAAGACGCTTGTCCAAGCCGACATAGCCGTCTACGCAATGCATCTGCCGCTCGACGCCCACCCGAAAATCGGCAACAACGCCCTGATAGCCGATGCGCTCGGCTTGAAGGTTGTCGGGCGCTGCTTTCCGCACGAGGGGCACGACATCGGCGCAATGGTCGAGCCGCCAAAAGGGGGCAGGGCGGAGCTTGAAAAACGCCTGCAAAAAATTTTTCCGCAAACATACAAGGCGTGCGCGTTCGGCTCGGAAAGTCCCGAAAAAATCGCGGTGTGCTCGGGCTCGTGCGGCGACGTTGTTGCGTTCCTGAAGTCCGTCGGCACCGATACCCTGATATGCGGCGAGCTGCGCCAGCGCCACTACGTCATGGCGCAGGAAATGGGGCTTAACCTCTATCCCTGCGGGCACTGCGCAACGGAGCGCTTCGGCGCTCAGGCTCTGGGCAAAATGGTCGGCGAAAAATTCGCCCTGCCGTGCTCTTTTATAAAAAGCGACAACCCTCTTTGAGCTGCGGCAGCCCCGACGCTACAAGCCCGAACGCCCTGCCGCGGTAATTCGGGCGTTTTTTTTTGCGCTTCGGCGCGCGGTTTTGCCAAAAAAAGCTTTAAATTCGGCGTCCGAAGTGGCAACCTGTGCGGTATGAAAAAAATTGCGGTAATCAACGGCGTAAATCTCGACAGACTCGGCAAGCGCGAGCCCCAAATCTACGGCAGCGCAACTCTCGGCGACCTTTGCTCAATGCTCGACGCGCGCGCGAAGGAACTCGGCGTGGAGCTTGTGCATTTCCAGTCGAACCACGAGGGCGAAATTGTCGATAAAATCGCGGAGCTTTCCGATGCGGGGGTGAGGCTTGGCATAATCAACCCCGCCGCGTTTTCGCACACGTCGGTAGCCCTGCGCGACTGCATTGCGGGCAACGAAATCAAGTTTGTTGAAGTGCACATTTCAAACATCTACACGCGCGAGGAATTCCGCCACAATTCGATAACCGCGCCCGCTTGCGTGGGCGTGATTTCGGGCTTGGGCTTCGGCGGATATTTGGCGGCTCTCGATTTTCTCGCGGGCAGGTAGATTTTTGCCGTTCGAGCCTTGCCGTATGGATTACGAAAGCGAATTAAACGCCGACCAGCTTGCCGCGGTCATGGCGCCGCCCGACAGACCCGCGCTGGTTCTCGCGGGTGCGGGCGCGGGCAAGACGCGCACGCTCACCTACAGGGTCGCGTGGCTGCTTTCGGAATGCCGAATTGCGCCGTGGCACTTGCTGTTGCTGACTTTTACAAACAAGGCGGCGTCGCAAATGCTCTCGCGCGTGGAGGCTCTCACGGGGCGCACGGCGTCGGAATTTTGGAGCGGCACTTTCCACTCGATGGGGTGCAAATTTTTGCGAATCCACGCCGACAAACTCTCGCTTGAAAGCAACTTCACGATTTTGGACGCCGAAGACTCCCTGAAGCTTCTAAAGAGCACGGTGGAGCTTGTAAATCCGCGCTTCTTTTCGTCGAAGGACAATCCCAAAGCGCCGCTTCTGTTTGAAATAATAAGCTTTTCGCGCAATACGATGACGGACATCGCCGAGGCTATGATGAACAGGTTTTCGTGGCTGGAGACGCCCGTCGAAAAAATAGAGGAGATTGCTCAGGCGTACCGCAAGGCAAAGCGCGCCGCCAACTGTTGCGACTTCGACGATATGCTCGAGCTTTGGTACGTTCTCCTGCGCGACAACCCCGATATTTTGGAGTCCTACCGCAGGCGCTTTTCCAACATTCTCGTAGACGAGTATCAGGATACCAACAAATTGCAGTCCGCCATTTTGGATTTGCTCGCCGACAGGGGGCAGATAAGCGCCGTCGGCGACGACGCCCAGTGCATATACTCTTGGCGCGGCGCCGAAATAGACAACATTCTCACCTTCAAAGACCGCTATCCCGCCGCCAACATCTATAAGATAGGGCGCAACTACAGAAGCTCGCCGCAGATTCTTGAGTTTGCAAACCAGATTCTCAACCAGATGCCCACCGACGAAATCTACCGCCAGCGCCTCATTGCAACGCGCTCTTCGGCGCAGAAGCCCGTGGTGTTGTCGGCGCTCGACGGGGCTTCGCAGGGGCGGCTTGTCTGCGACATAATACGCGAGATTGTCGAAGGCGGCAGGTATTCGTATTCCGACATCGCCGTTCTCTACCGCTCGCACTTTCAGGCGATGGACTTGCAGCTGCAGCTCCAGTACAAAAACCTGCCGTTTGTCATAACAAGCGGCCTTAAGTTTTTTGAACAGGCGCACATAAAAGATGTTGTGGCGCAGATAAAATTTGCGTCAAACCAGTTGGATTATATCAGTTTTCACCGTTTTGTACGATTCCTTGATAAAATAGGCGACAAAACCGCAAAAAAAATCTACGATGCCGCCGCCGAAACCGCCCGCAAAAACGGCACTTCCATAGTCCGCGCGCTTTCCGAAAAGGGAGTGCTTGCAAAAGTGCCCGCAGTTTCCCGCTCGGCGTTCGCGGCAATGGCGCTTTCCATGGCGGACATTGCCGAAAGCGTTGCGCAGGCCGATTCCGGCGCTTCGGCTGCCGCCTCCGACGATTCGGACAATTCCGCCGGCGAAGCTCCCGACTTGCAGATGAGCCTCTTCGACGATTCCGCGCCGCCGCCGAAACCGCGCGCACACTCCGCGCAGCGCGCTTCGGAAAAACGCGGGGAGAAAAATCCCGAAGACGTTGTAAGAGACGTTTGCAGCGGCTGGTACAAAAACGCGATGATGACCGCCTACGAAGACTATCCCGAACGCGCGAGGGATTTCGACGCCCTCATAGAGTATGCGTCAAAATACCGCAATTTCGAGGAGTTTTTGGCAAATATAACTCTCGAGGTTTCCGACGCCCGCGAGGAAACCGCAGACAACACCGACCGCGTGCGCCTGATGACCGTCCATCAGGCAAAGGGGCTTGAGTTCCCCGTAGTGTTTGTCATAGGCGCAGCCGAGGGGCTTTTTCCCACAAAGCGCAGTATAGACGACGGCGACGTAGAGGAGGAGCGCAGGCTCTTTTACGTGGCAACCACCCGCGCAATGGACTGCCTTATTGTAGTCTACCCGAAAGTAAGCGTTGTAGGCGGGGAAGTCCAAATGCGCTCGAAGAGCAGATTTTTGGAGACAATCTCGCAGGAATCGTACGTATCGCGCATTTGACGGTGCGCCGAAATCACAAAATTCCCGCAGCGGCGGCGGCAAGCGCGTAGGCGCACATTCCAGCAACCACTGTGAACGCCGCGTACATTGCGCCTTTTAAAACGCGCCCGCGGCGAATCATTGCATATATCTGCCACGCGAGTGAGGAAAACGTCGAGAGCGCCGCGCAGAAGCCCGCCGAAAAAAACAGGTTCGCAAGGCCGTCTCCGCGCGCGAGAATCGGGGCTATCCCGAGGAAAAACGACGCCGCGGTGTTCGCCGCAAGCGTTCCCCACGGAAGCGCGGCGGAATCGAAATTTTTCGAGAGCGCAAATCTAAGCATTGCCCCAAACGCCCCGCCGAAACCCGCGCACAGAATTTGCATTAACGCGTCCATTGTCCGAACCTCCCGAGCGCGCACTTTGCCGAAAATTCGCCGAATGCCGCCGCCGCCACAGACAGCGCAAAATTCGCTGCCAAAACAAGAGACATTTGCAAAATATCGCCTTGGGCTAAGGCTATGTCGGCGTCTTTTGCAATGCCTGAAAACACGCTCAGCCCGCCGCAAAAACCGGCGTTGAGCCCCGCCCGCAGCTTCGGCGGAACATTCGCAAAAACCGACGCTGCGCCCATCACGGCGCTTGCCGCAACGTTGCATATGAGCACAGCGCACATGGGCGATTCAAAGAGATTGAGAATCCCCAGACGGCATAGCGCGCCCGCGCCGCCGCCGACGGCAACCGCCGCGTATGCCGCCGCATTTTCTCCGATTTTTGCGTTCATTTTTTTTGAAACAATTCGGCGTATTTTTCGCGCTTTGGGCTTTTTCTCAACAAAAAAAAGGATTTTGTTTTTGACAAAACACGGCGCGTTTTTATCAATTAGTACAAAAAAGATTTTCTTATGTTGTTGTTTTTTACCGGTATTTTAATGCTGCTTGTCGGCTATTTCACCTACGGGCGCTTTGTCGAAAAAATTCTCTCGCCCGACGACAGACCCACCCCCGCGCAAACCAAGCGCGACGGCGTTGATTTTCTCGTGCTTCCGCGCTGGAAGAATATGCTTATCCAGCTGCTCAATATTGCGGGCATCGGGCCGGTTATCGGCGTAATCATAGGCGTGAAATTCGGCGACATAGTTTTCTGGATTATTCCGCTTGGCAATATCATTGCCGGCGCAACGCACGATTTCATTTCGGGCATGATGTCAATCCGCGGCGGCGGCTCAAACCTGCCTTCCATTGTGAAGGACAATTTGGGCGCGGGCTATGCAAAAATATTTTCGTGGTTTTCTCTGCTGATATTGCTGTTGGTCGTCGCCGTGTTCGTCAACGTTCCCGCCAACCTCATAGACGGCGAAATTCCGCAGATTTCCGTGTTTTGGTATGCCGTTGCGGCGGTCTTTGTATACTATATGGTAGCCACGATTTTCCCCGTGGACAAAATCATAGGGCGCTTCTATCCGTTTTTCGGGGCGGTTTTGTTGCTCGGCACGCTTGCAATTTTCGTCTCCATTGTCTGCTCGCTTTTCGACAACCCGAACCTGCTAACGCCCGCGGAGGCTTTTGAAAAAGCCAAGTGGACTGCCGAAAATTCCCACCCCGTGATACCGCTGCTGTTTGTAACAATAGCCTGCGGAATAATTTCGGGCTTCCACGCGACGCAGTCGCCCATTGTTGCGCGCACGATAAAATCGGAGCGTCAGGCGCGCGGCACTTTCTACGGAATGATGGTTGTAGAGGGGCTTATTGCCATGGTGTGGGCTGCGGGCGGCATGGCAATTTACAATCTTTTCCCAGAGGCGTTTTCAATGAATCCCAACGCCGTCTTGCTCAAAATTACAAACTACTTCCTCGGCGACTATGTCGGCGGGCTGACGGTGCTTTCGGTCGTCGTTTTGGCGATAACCTCGGGCGACACCGCAATGCGCAGCATACGCCTTTCCTTTGCCGAAATGTTTTCAATAGGGCAGACTTCGATGAAAAACCGCATTTTGGTTGCCCTGCCGTTTGCCGCCATTGTGGCGCTTTTGCTCTATTGGTCGAACGCCGACGCCGCGTCTTTCGGAATCCTTTGGAACTACTTTGCGTGGGGCAATCAGGTGTTGGCGGTTTCGACGCTTTTTGCGGGGGCGGTTTGGCTTTTCAGACAGTCTAAAAACGGCTGGATAGCCATGCTGCCCGCAATGTTCATGTGCTTTATTGTGGTCGACTACATTGTGTGGATTTCCCCCGAGCATGGCGGGCCTTTGGGCTTCGGTGCGGAGCTTGAAACCTCCTACATAATCGCCGCGGCGGCGACGCTGGCAATAGCGGTTTTGGTTTACCGCCGCGCCAAAAACGCAAAACCGCTCGAATAAAATTTCCGCCTGCCGAACGGTTTTGCGGGGCGCTTTTGGGGGAGGCGAATCCCGCCTGCACATAAACTTGTAAGTTTGAAATAAATGTGGTAGGGTGCAAACCCGAAAAGAAAAATGAAGATATTTATCGTAGTGTTGGGATACGTCATCGCCAAAACGCCCGAGTGCCTGCTGCGCGGGCTTTGCGTGTTTGTGGCGCATTTCATCGACGTGTTTATGCCGTCGAGAATGCGCATTGCGTATTCGAATTTGTCGCACTGTTTTCCCGAAATGTCGCGGGAGCAAATCCGCAAAACGGGCTTGGAGTCCGCCGCCAGAATGGTGGAAATGGGGCTGTTTGTCTTGGCGAGTCCGCACATTGCCATTGAAAAACTCAAGCGCCGCATAACTCTCGATAGTGAACTTATCGAAAAACTGTCGGCGGCGGTGGAGAATCCGCGCCCGATAGTGATTGTCATTCCGCACTTTTGCATGATGGAATCAATCACCATTATGCCCGCGCTTGTCGATGTGAAGCTTCCCAAAGTCGGCGTCTTTTACAGGCCTTTCGACAACGCCGCCGTCGAGGAGTGGGTTAAAAATTCGCGCCAGCGCTGCAACATAACGCTGCTTTCGCGCAAAAAGGGCACGCGCGCGGCCGTCGATTTTCTGCGCTCGAACGGCTGCGTCGGGCTTTTGTTCGACCAGAACTCGGGCGGCAACGGTTCTCTGGGTATTTTTATGGACAGGCTCTGCCACACGACGGAGCTTCCGCGCATTCTCGCCGAGCACGAAAAGGCGAAAATTGCCTGCATCTACGCCAAGCGTACGGGCTTTTGGCGCTCGGAAATTTCGGGGAACTGGCTTGAATGCCCCGATTACGACGATGCCGCTTTTGCTATGAACAGCTGGCTCGGCGGGCTTCTCAAAAGCGACGCCCAACTGCGCAAAGACTGGCTCTGGCTGCACAGGCGCTGGGCGCGCGGCTATCTCTTCGGAATGCCGAAGTTCAGGGCGGGCGAGTACGAAAAGTGCCTTGCAGAATCTGGCGGGGCGTTCAAGCGCGTCTGCCGCATACTCATAACGCCGCCCGCATCGCTGAGGGGACTTTTTGCCCTCGTCCCGCTCCTTAGGTGTCTGCGCAACAGCCGTCCCGACGCCGCCATAACGCTTGTTTGCGAAGAGCGTTTTTACGGGGTTGTTTCGGCGTTCGATTTTGTCGACGAAATTTTGCGCGCGCCCGACGCCGCAAAAACTTTTGAGCGCGTGCGTTTCTTCAAAAAGCTAAGCGGCCGCTATTTCGATGTGCATGCCGTTTTCGACAATTCGCCGCTTTCGGACTTCGAGGCGCGCTTGGCGTGCGCCACCGACAGGCTGGCAATTCAGTATCCGACGCGCCGCCGCAGATTTTTCAACAGGGTTTACAATGCCGATTTCGCGTCGGAGGCCGACAGTCTTTTCAGCGTCTATGAAAGAGCCTTCCGCGCGTTCGGGCTTGTCGGCGACGCCGATTTTTCGCCGCTTGCCGCGCCGCGTTCCTCGGGCGGCGTTTTGCGCGTTGCCCTCATTTGCGGGGGCAGGGGCAACCATGCGCTTTCTTCGGCAAAGTGGGGCGCGCTTGTGAAGTCTCTCGACCGCGCCCTCGACGATGCTCGCTTTGAAGTCTACGGCGACGAACCCGACGCCCGCACCGCCTTTGAAATAACTTCGGGGGCGGAATATGCCGAGATAAAAAACTATGCGGGCAAACTTACTGACGCGCAAATGATGGAGCGCCTTGGCGAATGTACTGTTGCCGTCGGTACCGACTGCCGTCTTACCCACATTGCAAATGCCCTCGGCGTTCCCGTTGCGGCGGTGTACGGGCAGACGAATCCCGTCAGGAACGGTCTTGTTTTCGACGCTCCCAAAATCGTGGTGCGCCCGCGCAATTCGCCGCCGCAGGGGGGCGTCCCCGTCGACAATGTGGAGGTTGGCGACATCGCGTCCGCCGTATTAAATTTAATCAAGGAGAAATAGGCTATGACAAATATTGGCACTGTATTTAAATCTAATTCCACAAAGGCAATGCTCTTGGGCAGCGGCGAACTCGGCAAAGAAGTCGCCATAGAGCTCAAGCGCCTCGGCGTTGAGGTTATTGCCGTAGACAAGTATGCAAACGCTCCCGCAATGCAGATTGCAGACCGCAGCTATGTAATATCCATGCTTGACGCCGCCAAGCTTGAGGAAATTGTTCTCAGGGAAAAGCCAGACTACATTATTCCCGAAGTCGAGGCAATAGCCACGGAAAAGCTTGTCGAGCTTGAAAAGCGCGGCTTCAAGGTTGTTCCGACTGCCGCGGCTGTCAACTTCACTATGAACCGCGAGGGAATCAGGACGCTTGCCGCCGAAAAACTCGGCATGAAAACCTCTTCCTACGCGTTTGCCTCCACCCGTGCCGAATTTGAAGCCGCCGTTGCAAAAATCGGTTTCCCGTGTGTAGTAAAACCGGTTATGAGCTCTTCTGGGCACGGTCAGAGTGTGCTCAAATCCGCCGCCGACATCGCTCATGCGTGGGATTATTCCCAATCCGGC
>ERZ808267.468-NODE-468-length-12012-cov-4.420674_pt1 | contig 12012 bp, 6 predicted proteins | sample MGYA00521241_ERZ808267 | MGnify/ENA primary metagenome ERZ808267 (study PRJEB31516, sample SAMN03275592) | gut metagenome | biome: mammalia-associated habitat; material: feces | host: Papio cynocephalus | place: Kenya | collected 2012-07-19 ... | reverse complement strand
GCTCGTATATTCAATTTTTGCCTAACGTGTATTTTGTGTTTTCCGGCAGCCAGCAACACATGATGGAGGAGATGTTTCTTTCCGTGAACCGTCCGTTCTTCCAGAGCTCTTCCATGATGACGCTCTCATGTATAGACAAGGAGAAGTATCTTGGTTTCGCCAACCGCTTCTTCGATGGGCAGTCAAGAGTTATGGACAAGGACACCTTTGCCTACATATACGACATTTCTGATAAGGTTACATGGTATGTTCAGGCGATTCTTCATGGTATCTACGAACACTTTAAGGATATGATAAATAGACAGTTGGTTGATGATGTCGTGCGTGAGATAATTGAGGATCAATCCACGGCCTATCAGAATTATTGCGCTTGGTTCACCGAAAACCAGCAGCGTCTTCTGACAGCGATCGCCAAGGAGCGTCTGGTTTCTTCACCATTGGGACAAAAATTTATCAGGACCTATAACCTTCCCGCTGTCAGTAGTGTAAAATCTGCGCTGAAGTCCCTCGTCGACAAACAATTAGTCGCTAAAACACCACAAGGCTATCTTGTATCCGACCGCTTCTTCGCCAAGTGGCTGTCTGGACATATTTTATAATTGAATATTTAGTCGTAACTTAGCAGACTGCTTGACGGGCAAAGATTTTGCGGGGAGAAAGCCCGGTCACTGAGCCGCCCCTCCCGGTCATTGAGCCTGTCGAAGTGACCGGGCCCGCCTAAGTGCCGGACCAAGGAAGACCCCACCGGCCACTGAGCCTGCCGAAGTGACCAAGACTGCGACCTTCAAGCGGCAAAAATGTTTTGTGGAACTGTTATTAAACACAATTGATATGAAAGCAAATAGATTTTTGAGTTTTATCATGTCCCTCGCGGCCCTCTCGCTCGCCACGACTGCATGCGATGATGACAAGAAAGAGGATCTCGGTGCACCACAGATTACACTGAATCCGTCAGAGATTACTGTAGAAAAGGCCGGGGCGACGACCACCATCGAGTTGACCGCCACAAGGGATTGGACAACCAACATTTCCGCTGATGACGCTAAGTGGATCTCTGTACTACCGACAAGCGGAAGCGCTTCGGCAGACCCTGTAAAAGTAGAGATCATAGTGCTCGAGAACTCTGGATTCGATCGTTCCGGTTCGGTTTCTTTCTCTATCGGATTCGACTCCAAGACATTGACCGTCAATCAAGCAGGGACCGGCAAGGTTGAAGGCGTGATCGGAGAGATCGCTGCCGGAGAAGAAAACAAGGCAGTGGAAATCAAGGATGTGCTCGTGACTGGTGTCACCAAGCAGAGCATCGTCATCACAGACCCGACCGGAAGCATCCTCGTGTTCGCCAAGGCTAATCCGGGTGCGAAAGTAGGTGACAAGGTCAATGTCTCCGGTACAACCGGCAAGCACAACGGCCTTATGCAGATTGCCTCACCGACTATCTCCGTTGTCTCTTCAGGCAACACCTTCACCTATCCAACCCCTGCCACAATTGACGCGAGCAACATTTCTTCATTCACCAGCGGCGTTGTCTCTTTCGTGGCATTCAAAGCTGTTCCTAAGAAGAGTTCTGACGGAAAATATGTCAACTTCTATGTCGGTGATGTCACCAGCAAGGATCTGTCTCTGTCATACTACCCGGGCGACCTTGAATCATTGTTGGAAAAAGAGACAGAAGTCAAGGGTTGGTATGTTGGAGGCGGTACCCACTACCAGGTGGTTGCCACCAATGTGAACGGCAAGGACATCACAAGCGTTGACGGCGGCAGCGACACCCCAGACGTTCCTGGAACCAAGATGACTCTCGCACAGATGCTTACTGCTGACAGGACGGCAGGTACGGCTGTCGAGTCCGAGGAAGTTCTGGTAGGAGCCATCACAACCAAAGGATATGTGGCCACTGACGGCACATCAAGCATTTATGTTTATCAGAATTCAACTCCAACCGTCAAGGTAGGAGACAAAGTCACCTTTAAAGGCACTTTGGAAGATTACTATGGCCTGCCAGAGATAACCTCTCCTAAGACCACGACTGTGTCTTCTGATAACAAAGTGACCTATCCTACCGCTAAGGACATCACTGCCACATTCGACTCCTACACCGCAAATGTCGCTGAATATGTCACCTATACTGCCAAGGTCGTAAAGAATGGCAACTACACCAACTTCGAGGTTGAAGGTGCGACAAAATTCAAGGGAGCATTGTCAAGCGCTCCGTCTTCAATATACTCGACATTCGCTGAAGGCGACAAGGTTCAGGTGACGGGTTACTTCAACACACTCAACACCAGTGCCAACCTTCTCAACGTCATCGCCACTGAGGTCAAGGTTCTTGAGAAAGGCGAAGGCGGCGGTGACAACCCTGGTGGAGACAAACCAGGTGAGGGTGAGTTCTCCAGCAATGTAAGCTGGACCTTAGTTGACGCTGCATATTCAGATGAGGCTACCATTAACGGAACCAAAGGTGTTTCAGTATTAAAGCTTGGCACAGGAAAGAAGGTCGGTTCCGCCACTATTGTGATTCCTGCCGGTACTAAGAAAATCTCTTTCTACGGTTTGGCTTGGAAAGGCAAGACCGCAAGTGTTGCGGCTGAATTGGGTGGAACAGCCATCGGCAATCCAATAGAATTGACTGCTAATCCAGGGTGTACAAGCACATCGCCTTACACGATAAATGATGTCACGACAACTTCCAAAAAGACCATTGACATAGCGGCTCTCAACGGAGGAAACGCATTGCCTGCTGATGTGACGATCACTGTCAAATCCGTCAAAGGTTCTGACTGCAGAGTTATACTCTTTGGTATCCAGGCCGAAAAGTAATATAGTATTAATTATTAACGATAAAGGGATGCCCGCAAACACGGGCAGCCCTTTCTTCTCTAAAATAACATACGAGTGAAGAAAGTGTTGAAGAACATCCTGTCGCTCCTTCTTGTCTGGAGCATTACCCCTTTATGGCTTTCATCCTGCGATCCTGCCGAGACGGAGAAGCCTCAGCCTCCGACTGTTGAGCTTGGAAGCGCCATGGTTGAAGCGACCGGCGGCCCTCAATTCATCCACGTGAAGTCATCTGTCTCATGGGAACTTTCCATAGTCTCTGAACATGACGGTGTGGTGGATTGGATTACCGTGAACCAGACCTCTGGTGATAAAGACTGCAATGTCGTGATGAAGGTGGCTGAAAACGACACTGAAGAGGAACGTTCGGCCACAATCACTGTTGTGTCAGAGGGTGGTGAAGCTTCGACCAAGCTGACCCAGAAAGGAAAGGCAAACGTGAATCCAGATCCGGATCCTACACCGGACCCGGAGCCGAAACCTATTGTGACAGGTTGGTTGGAGCTTCCGGCTGTACCTGACGGCACGGATTTTTTCACACACTCGATGACGGTCGGTTCAACCAAGACACGTAACTATTCATTCATTTGGGACTACAACAATCTGGTTGCTCCTTGGGTAGCCTATCCGCTATGTAAATGGAACATAGGAGGTTCGGTGAAAAGAACCGATGCATGGGCACTTGACCCGCTTCTACCGGAAAGCAAGCAACCTGTTCTCTACAAGGGATTCAAGGAAGGCAATGCCGGATGGTTCGCCAGAGGTCATCAAATCGCCTCAGCGGACAGACTGACATCATATTCCTCAAACGCCATGACCTTCTATGGTACGAATATGACCCCTCAGATTCAAGAAGGGTTCAACGGTGACATCTGGGCCACACTCGAAGGCAAGGTCCGTTCCTGGGCCAACAGCTCCGACACTCTCTACGTCGTGACTGGTTGTGTCATTGACTATAAAGACGGTGAGACGGTCAAGTACGCCCTTGACAACAATGGCAAGAAAGTGACCGTGCCGACAGCCTACTACAAGGTCGTGCTCCGCTACATGAAGAGTTCCACGATAGGTTACTCCGGCTATTCCGCCTGCGCTGTCTGGCTGGATCACAAGGTTTACAGCTCAAAAAACATAAACTCCTCATACTCAATGTCGGTTGATGACCTTGAGAAAAAATTGGGTATCGACTTCTTCGTGAACCTGCCGGCGAAGGTCGGGGAGGATGTGGCAGCCAAGATCGAAGCCGAGGATCCTGCCAAGGTGTCCTGGTGGTGGTAGAAATCGCTTAAAATGAATATAATACAAAACTAATATGCATCTAAGAAAATTAATTTACTCCGCTCTACTGCTCCTTGTCGTCACCGCCACGGCGTGTGCCAAAGGTGGCAAGGGCGCAAGAGGCTATGTCATCGGCTTCTACAACGTCGAGAACCTCTTTGACACCTACCATGACGAGGGCAAGAATGACTATGAATATCTCCCCGACGGAGCCAACCGCTGGACTGACGCCCGCTATAACCGCAAACTCCACAACATCGCGACCGTCATCAAGGCCATGGCGGATGAGAACAAGGCCTACCACACAATCCTCGGTCTCAGCGAGATAGAGAACCGCCACGTGCTTGAAGACCTTGTCAGCCAGAAGGAGATTGCCGACGCCAATTATCAGATTGTGCACTATGACGGCCCGGACAGACGTGGCGTGGACGTGGCCCTGCTTTACAGGCCTGATCAGTTCAAGGTGCTTGAGAGCAAGTCCATTCCTTATGATTTCAACAGCAAGGACATCAAGTTCGACATGGACAAGGAGTCTCAGGACCGGTTCCGCACCCGTGACATCCTGATGGTCAGAGGCGAGATCAAGGGCGAGATGTTCGCGTTCTTTGTGGCGCACCTTCCTTCCAGAATCGGAGGTAAGGGAAGCGACCTGCGAAGCCGGGGAGCGGAAATTATCTACGAGAACGCCGTCAAGCTGATGAATGAATATCCAGGGATCAAGATCGTGGCGATGGGCGACATGAACGACAACCCGACGGACGAGAGCATGACCGTTTACATGCACGGTAAGGAGAACGTCTCCGAGGTCGGCAAAATGGACTTTTTCTCTCCGTTCACATCAATGCTGAAGGCCGGCTACGGGTCTTTGGCCTACCGTGGGGACTGGAACATCTACGACATCATCATGACGAACGAGGCGCTGGTGAACGCACCTAAGGGATCGCTCCGCATCGTCCCGATCGTAAAGGGGAAATATTACGGACGTGTCTTCAGTCAGCCGTTCATGGTTCAACAGACCGGACAGTACAAGGGGACTCCGTTCCGGACATATTCATCCGGCTCTTATGTTGGTGGCTATAGTGATCACTATCCGACTTATATTGTTGTTAGTAACAAGTAACGCCTTCAGTCGCTTCGACAAGCTCAGCGACCGAAGGTGCAGTGACCGCAAAGCTTCGTTCACTGAGCCTGTCGAAGTGCCGAAGCAACCGAGAAGTGGTCACTGAGCCTGTCGAAGTGCCGAAGCAACCGAAAACGCGGTCACTGAGCCTGTCGAAGTGACCTACTAAAAAAATTAATAGTTAATATTCAATATTTATGAACAAAAGAATATTCCTTGCCGCCTCGGCCCTGTTTCTAGCTCTGACCATCTCGGCCCAGAACTACACCGGTGGCGTGAAAGGTACGGTCGTCAGCCGTTTGAGCAAGGCGGCCATTGAAGGCGCGGACCTGGTGCTGTATTCAGCCGGCCAGGAAGTCGCCCGCGTGAAAGCCGGCCAGGACGGTACATTCCAGATCGGCAACCTGAAAGACGGAATGTACGACCTTGTTATAGAGAGTCCGGACTACCTCCAGTCCAGAGTCAACGTGACCGTCAACGACGGCTATGTCAAGAATATGTTCACGCTGTCTCTCACCCCTGTGGCGAAGGTCGCTGAGGTGGACGATGCCAGTTTCTCCGAATTCGACATGGATGACTCCGGCTATTCCGACAGCCCTACGATTCTTTTCGGTCAGAACGATGTGTTCAACAACATGGCCGGGTACAACTTCAGTTCTGTACGATTCCGTGTGCGTGGATATTCCAGTGAGTCTCAGGACGTTTACCTTGCAGGTGTAAGGATGAACGATGCCATTACGGGCTACACTCCGTACTCCCTCTGGAGCGGTCTTAACGAGGCCACCAGAAGCAAGGAGTCCGTGAACGGAGCCGAGATCTCCGACTTCGGATTCGGTGGCTACAACGGCCTCACGAACATCATGCCGATGGCCTCTTCCATCCGCACAGGCTGGAGGGGAAGCGTGCTGACAAACAGCGCCTTGTACAGACTCCGTCTGATGCTCACCTACGCCTCCGGACAGCTTGACAACGGCTGGTCCTACGCCTTCAGCGCCTCCGCGAGGCTTGGCGGAAACGACTGGATCAAAGGCGTTTTCTACCGTTCGTTCGGCTACTACGGAGCTGTTGAGAAGAAATTCAATGAAGAGCATAAGCTTGGCTTCACATTCATGGCAGCCCCTGGAGAGCGCGGAGCGCAGAACGGTTCCACTCAGGAGGTCTATGACCTGACAGGCGACAACATGTACAACTCCAACTGGGGCTACTACAACGGCAAGGTGCGCAACGCCCGTGTCCGCAAGACCCACGAGCCTATAGCGATACTCAAGTACGACTTCACACCGGAATCACAGAAGTTCGCAGCATCAGCAACGGTTCTTTACCGGTTCGGCAAGAACGGCTACACGGCTCTTGACTGGTACGACGCTCCGGATCCTCGTCCTGACTACTACAGGAATCTTCCGAGTTATTTCTACATGGAGAACACTGATTACAACCGTCAGAACTTTGCGAAATATGCATGGGCCAAGGAGGCATGGGAGACGGACATCCCTTCAACCACTCATCTCAACTGGGATCGTCTCTATGCCGTCAACTCTCTTAGCGCCACGGATGCGGGCAACCGCTCCAAGTACGTGATCGAGGAGAGGCGTGTGGATCAGAACGACCTCAACTTCGCCCTCAATGGCAAGTGGAATCCTGTAAAGTTCTTGACTGTCACCGGAGGACTTTCCTACAAATGGAATCGCACGGAGTATTACAAGGTTCTGGACGACCTCCTCGGTGGTGACTACTATGTCAACATCGACCAGTTTGCCGAGAGGGATTTCGCTGCCTATCCGACGATGATCCAGAACGATCTCGACTACTTCATGAAGAACGGAGCCGCACAGACCCTCAAGGAAGGCGACAAGTACGGCTACGACTACTATGCCCACGTACGCCGTGCCGAGGCCTGGGCCTCAGGACGTTTCACGTTCGGTGGCCTGGAGGCTACCGTAGCAGGAAGGTTGGGATATTCAAAATTCTGGAGGGAAGGTCTTTTGAGAAAGGGTCTTTTCCCGGGCCTTGACGAGAACGGCAATCCGTTTACCTACAATGGAAATGTCATCACGAAGTATGACCAGATTGACGGAAAGCCAATCACCTCGAAGGGTGAGTCCGACAAGAAGGACTTCCTCACAGGCTCTGGAAAGATCAACCTCAGCTATTTCATCCGCGGAGGCCACAGAATCTACGCCGATGCCGCCTACATCACCGAGGCTCCTACCTTCAATCAAGCGTTCATCTCACCGAGGACAAGAAACACCATCATGCCTGACCTCAAGACAACCAAGACTTTGACGGTGGACATCAACTACGCCTACCGCAACTCCGGCTACGACTTCCGCATCACCGGATTCTACACTTCCATCAAGGATCAGACCGATGTGATGAGCTTCTACGATGACTCACAGAACTCGTTCACCAACTTCGCAATGTCCGGAATAGACGAGCGTCACATAGGAGTCGAGCTCGGCTTCAAGGTGCCGACCCCTGTTCCGAACCTTTCCGTCCAAGGAGTACTTTCCTACGGGCAGTACATCTACACATCCAACCCGACAATGTACCAGACCTACGACAACAGCGCTGAATATGTCGCCGGAACCTACGGTGTCACAATCCCTTATTGGCAGAGCCACCCGACAGCCGACGGCAAGACCGTGCAGCACTATGTGCCGAGCACTCCGCAGCTTGCGACCAGCCTCGGCCTCGCTTGGAACAAGAACTACTGGTTCATCGACGCCGACGTGGATTTCTTCGGAAACTCCTACCTAGACATGAACCCGCTCTACAGGACAGACATGGCCACCGCCGGCCCGGACAACACTGTCACGGCGCAGGAGATTGAATATATGGCCGCGCAGGAGAAGTTCAAGAACTTCATGCTTGTCAACGCCAGCGTGGGCAAGTCATGGTATATTCAGAGAAAGTACCAGCTCGGCTTCTCGCTTCAGGTCAAGAACCTCCTGAACAACAAGGACGTGCGCACCGGCGGCTACGAGCAGACCCGTCTTGTGGACAACACCGTCAGCAAGGAGAGATTCTACAGGTTTGATTCCAAGTACTTCTACATGAGCGGAATCAACTACATGTTGAACATTTATTTCAGATTCTAAGGTATGAAAAGAATATATTTCGCGCTGATCGCTGCCATATTCGCTCTCGCTTCCTGCGAGGAATGGGACCAGGTCTTCACCACGGACTACGGCAAGGCCGATGTCTATGAGCCTGTGACGATGACTCCGAACACGACCATCGCCCAGCTCAAGGCTTTGTACAAGAACGCCCCCGTAAAAATCGAAAAGGACATCCTTATCGGTGGACAGGTCGTTTCTGAAGATCGCAGCGGCAATGTTTACAAGAGTCTTTACATTCAAGACGCCACAGGCGGAATCGAAGTGAAGATCGGTAAGAACGCCCTCTATAATGACTACAAACTCGGCCAGTGGGTCTATGTAAAGTGCAGCGGACTCACAGTCGGAGCTTATAACGGAATGATCCAGCTGGGCTACGCTGATCCTACCGGTGAATATGAGACCTCCTACATCGAGGTTCAGTATCTGATTGACACTCACATATTCAAAGGAAGGATTGACACTCCGCTCCAGCCGAAGAGGGTCGCTGCGGCTGATCTTCTGAAAGAGGAGAACCTTGGATGTTACGTCAAGCTTGACGGCCTGACCTACGGCAATGAAATCTTCTGCTTGATGTACATTGATTCCTACAAGGACAAGAAGGCTTCATCCAACAGGATTTTCCTTTCTAGCACCGGCAAGAACTATGCTCCGGTGGCGGATCCGACATGGGGCATCACCACTTGGGCAATGTCAAAGCAGGGGTTCATTGATTACATCAATTCCGGAAAGTTTGATGAGGCCTATTCCGCTGACTATGCCAGACAAGTTTCGGATCCGGAGCTCAAGGCTACTTTGCTGAAGAACGCTTCCGCATATTCAGTGAGCCAGTACTTCAAGATGGACGGCAAGGACGTTCAGATCCGCACCAGCGGGTACTCCCGCTTCGCTGACACCCAGATCGATCCGGACATCCTCGCTGGTAAGCCAATCAACGTCAAAGGCATCCTCACCATCTATCAAGGCAAGGCCCAGTTCACCCTCATCGACCTTGACGGGGTGGAAATTGTTAAATAACAGTAAAATAGTATACAATGAAGAAAACAGTCTTAGCAATTGGAGCGATCGCTATGATGGCAGCCTGCACACAGACAAAGAGCAATCCGTTCCTTGAGGAATGGAACACACCGTACGGCATTCCGCCGTTCGAGAAGATTCAGCTTACCGATTATATTCCTGCCATCAAGGCCGGGATTGAGGAGCAGAACAAGGAACTAGAGGCTATCCTTAACAATCAGGAGGCACCGACATTCGAGAACACCGTGGCGGCTTACGAACTGTCAGGCAAGACTTTGACCAAGACCGCTGCCGTCCTTTTCAACCTTCAGGAGACCGAGGGCAGCGATGAGATGAACAAGGTCGTCGAGGAGGCCACCGCGCTGATGACCGAGCACGAGGACAACATCTCGATGAACAAGGCGTTCTTTGAGCGCGTGAAGGCGGTCTATGACGCAGATCAGAGCGGACTTACGAGGGAACAGCAGATGGTGCTCAAGAAACTTTACCAGAGTTTCACCCGAAACGGTGTGGACCTTGACGAGGCCGCGCAGGCAAGACTCAAGGAGATCAACCAGAAGATTGCCGCTGCCCAACAGAAATTCGGCACGAACCTGCTTGCCGAAAACAATGCCTTCAAGGAGAAATTCGGGATTCCAGTTTCATCCTACACCTCCGAGATGACTTCATGCGAGGACAGAAGCCGCCGCGAGGCAATGTTCAAGGCTTACTCCTCAAGAGGCAACAATGGCAATGAATATGACAACAAGGCTCTCTGCCTTGAGATTCTGAAACTCCGCGCTGAGAAGGCCAAACTGCTTGGTTTCGACAACTTCGCCGCCTACCAGCTTGACGACAAGATGGCGCACGACCCGCAGACCGTTGACGCTTTCCTTGACAAGATCATAGGCCCGGCTGTCAGCAAAGCCAAGGAGGAGATTGCTGACATGCAGATGGTTATGGACGAGGACATCCAGGCGGGCAAGGTGGCCGCTGGCTCCAAGATCGAGTCTTGGGACTGGTTCTACTATGCCGAGAAGGTGCGCGCGCGGAAATATTCATTGGACGAAAATCTGACAAAGCCATATTTCCGGATGGAGAATGTCCGCGACGGCATATTCTTCGCTGCCCACAAGCTCTACGGCATCAATGTCGAGCCGCTGAAGGACGTGCCGCTTTACAATCCTGCGGTCGAGGCTTTCAAGGTCACCGATGCCGACGGCAGCCTTCTTGGAATATTCTCGACTGACTACTTCCCTCGCGCTTCGAAGAGAGGCGGAGCGTGGATGACGAATTTCCGTGGGCAATATGTTGATGCTGAGGGTAATGATGTTCGTCCAATCATTATCAATGTCGGAAATATGACCGCTCCGACCGACTCTCTTCCTGCCCTCTTCACCATCGATGAGGTCGAGACTGTGTTCCACGAGTTCGGTCACGCCCTTCACGGACTGCTCACGAAGTGTCACTATCCTTCGGTCAGCGGCACGAATGTGGCCCGTGATTTTGTCGAGACATTTTCTCAGTTCAACGAGAATTGGGCCTTCCAGCCTGAGATTCTCGCCGAATATGCCAAGCATTACGAGACGGGTGAGGTCATTCCAGACTCTCTCGTCACGAAGATCAACAACGCCAGGAAGTTCAACCAGGGCTTCATGACCTCCGAGCTTTGCGCTGCCTCCATTCTTGACATGAAGTGGCACGAGCTCACCGAGGCCGACCTTGCGGAGCTTTCCGAGGGCGATCAGGCCGCGAATGTGGCTGATTTCGAGAAGAAGGTCTGCAAGGAGATGGGTCTCATCGACGAGATCATCCCTCGCTACCGCACCACCTATTTCAACCACATCTTCAACAGCGGCTACAGTGCCGGTTACTACAGCTATCTCTGGGCCGAGGTTCTGGACAAGGATGCCTTCGAGTACTTCAAGCAGCAGGGAATATACAATCCTGAGGTCGCACTGAAGTTCCGTCAGACCTTCCTTGAGAAGGGTGGCAGCGAGGAGCCGATGACCCTCTACCTTTCCTTCCGTGGCGCCCAGCCTGATCCCGGTGCCCTCCTCCGTGCCCGCGGACTGACAGAGTAATAGAATGGTAGTTTGAAGAAGGGTATGTCCTTCTTCTATCCCAATGATTGAATACTATTCCATCGGTCACTGAGCCTGTCGAAGTGCCGGCAATACATAAAGCAACTGCTGACAGAAGGGCAGAAAAAAGGCAAATGGCGAATTTTGCACGTTACCAAAATTCGCCATTTGATTTTTCTGTCCTAAAGCGCATTGCCAAAGTCTTTGCAGACAACACTCAGGCACTTAGGCGGTTAGTTCATGAGAAGGCTTACTGAGGTGTCAAACTGATATATTTCGTTATATAAATTTATATGAAATAAAATTATATTAAATAAGATTGTATAATCCCCAGAAACCACCTATCTTTGCGAAAAAGAATCAGATGGACGTTCCTTTTGTATATGGTAAGATTGTCGCGGCCGAGGACTTTACCGACAGAGAAAATGAGACCGCCAAGCTTTTGGCTAACATCGGCTCGCTGACAAACACGGTGATAATTTCCCCAAGAAGATGGGGAAAATCTTCCCTTGTGTCCAAAGTCATCGGAATAGCCGAGGCGAGCGGCAAGGATCACCTGTTTGTAAGGATGAATATCTTCAAA
>ERZ808267.464-NODE-464-length-12061-cov-3.729219_pt1 | contig 12061 bp, 9 predicted proteins | sample MGYA00521241_ERZ808267 | MGnify/ENA primary metagenome ERZ808267 (study PRJEB31516, sample SAMN03275592) | gut metagenome | biome: mammalia-associated habitat; material: feces | host: Papio cynocephalus | place: Kenya | collected 2012-07-19 ... | reverse complement strand
TGACAAAACGGGGAAAATATTTTGCGGACGCAAAATCCCCCGCGCCAAAAGAAGGAAGCGCACCTGCGCCCCGCGCCAAAAGATAAAATATTGACAAATGGGAGGAAAGGGGGAAGAGTACGCGGAGAAAAGCGATGGTTTTCCGTTCACACGGAAGAGCCGTGAGTGGGGAAGAAATGCCCGCACAATTCGGCCGCGGTCGCGCCTCTGTAATTCGGGATAAGGGAGCTTCAATAGCCACTGCCACAAGCGGGAAGGCGAAGCCCTAAAAAGCAAAAAGCTTGCCCGATAAGCCAGAAGACGAGTCGGAAAACGTTGCCTAAAACATCACGCGCAATGAAGTTTGAGGCACCGACGGGCAAAATATTCGCCAATCTTTTCGACAGGGGACACTGAATCGAAAAAGAGCGAAACATTCCGTTTGCGTGTTTCTTTGCTTCAAAACGCATAACAGCAAACAGGAATAAAAATGAAAATATCCTCAAAAATTGCGGCAGTCGCGATTGCTGCCGCCGTTTCAATATCGGTATCGAACGCACAAGGCGTGTTCGATTTTGAAACCATAACAAGCGGCACCGCGCTTTCCACAAGAACAGGCGACGCTCCCAACTGGGGCAAGTGGGACTCCTCCCCCAAAGGCTCTTCGTACGAAACCAAGTCCACAACGGGCGCAGCCGGCAGACTTACCGTTTCGGGCGAATACACCGGCGGCGTAATTTCGAACTCGAAAAGCAACGCGGGCAAAGACTATATGGCCGACTTGGACACCGCAATAGGCGGCGCGTCCTCGGGCAACAACTACGGCGTCTTGTACCTGACAACCGCCTATGCAAGAAAATCCACGGAATACGGAAAGAAGACCTACTACACAACTGGCGAAGTCTTCTGCATGGACGACACCCGCGACGAATACCTCGACTACATCGACGTGTTCAATTCGCAGTGTTTCCTCACCGACACTAAAACGAAATTCTCCACAATAGACGTCGCCATGACAGGCTACACCTACGATGTCCTGCTCAACGGCAACAAGTACATGGGAGAATTCGACAGCGACGAAGAGGGCAACGTAATCTACAACAACATAACAAACAACTCCGGCTCGTTCTTCGTAATCCGCATGTACGGCGTAATAGACGCGGCGGCAAAAACGCTCACGGAAAACTATGTTGACGTTATACTCGCCCAGAATGTCGACGGCTCGTATTTCTTCAATACCGACTGGAACAAAAACATAGACCTCTCCTCCCTCAACGGCGAAGACGGTCTCGACGGCATATTCTTCGAAGCCATGAGCTCATTCGGCGGCGGCAACGGCATCAACGCCCCTGCGTATGTTGCAATCGACAACATCACAACAATGGCAATCCCCGAGCCCTCCACATACGCGGCGCTCTTTGGTATGATTGCTCTTGCATTTGTCGTCTACAACAAACGCTCCCGCAAATAATTTTTTCTTGTGGCGTGGCGATTTTTTGCTACCGCAAAAAATTCCCGCCACTTTGATAGTGAATATCACAAGGTTGGTGTTTTTTATTTCTTGGCGCGGGGGATTTCGCGGACGCGAAACTCTCCCCCGCTTTGCCCCGCTGGGCGGGTTTCCGTCTTGTGGCGTAGCGCATTAGCAAAGAACAGGAAAAGCAAATCTTCACTCACTGTCAAAGCGGGGGAAATATTTTGCGGACGCAAAATCCCCCGCGCCAAAAGATAAAAAAATTGACAAGAGGGGAAATGTTGTAAAACTTACGATGTAAGTTCTTTTTAGAAAGCCGTTATGTACGGCTTGAAATAGCGACGCATTGAGCCAAACGGAAGAGCCGTGAGTGGGGAAGAAACGCCAGCACAATTCGGCCGCGGTCGCGCCTCTGTAATTCGGGAGAAAGGGAGCTTCAAAAGCCACTGCAACAAGCGGGAAGGCGAAGCCCTAAAAAGCGAAAGCTTGCCCGATAAGCCAGAAGACGAGACTCAACGCGCTGCCCGCGAATTTCTCGCGCATGGAAATTCGGGGCGCATTGGAAAAAATCGGGCGTTTTTTTTGTTTGGGCTCGATGACAGCCTCTGTGTTCCGCAGTTTTCGGGCGCGAAACATTAAAATAGGAGGCAAATAAAATGGCATGTAAAAAAATATTGGCAACGGCACTTGTGGCGTCGTTATCGTTTGGTCTGGCAAACGCAAAAATCGTCTTCGACTTTGAAAACTTGGCGAACGGCTCTCCCATATCAAGCAACACGGGAGCGTCCACAGGCTGGACATCTGGCGGCAATACGTGGTCGAGCAGCGCAAGCGGAGACGACTCGCTCTTCGCACACATTACGGCGTCGGGATACTACAGCGGCGGCGTGATTTCAAATTCGAAAACGAATACTGGAAAAACGTTTGGCGCAGACTTGGATACGATAAAATGCGGCGCGGCTTCTGGCAACAACTACGGCGTGATATACTTCACAGGCAATAACTCAAGCGACATTTCGAAAAACACATACACAACAGCCACGGGCAAAACCGCGTACAAATCGCAATTCGGACACAACGAATATGTAACGGGAGGCTCAAAGTTCGTTTCCGAAATAATGTCCTCCTCCGTGATTTTCGACTCCGCCGTGCAGGTCGGCAGCATCGACATTTCGATGACAATGTACACCTACTTCGAGCTGGACAATCCCGACAACCACGACAACTTCATGGGCACGTTCTTCGAAGACGAAGAGGGCAACAAGACCTACAACAGCATAAACAACAACGAAGGCTCTTTCTTCGGCGTGCGCATCTTCGCATTGGACGAAAACTACGAAATAGCCGACGAAACGAACTTTGTAGAACAGCTCCTCGCCTACAACGACAACGGAAACGTCTACTTTGAACTCGACTGGAAGACAATCGACATTTCCAAATTGGGCGCAAGCGGCGTTTTCGGATTGGCGTTCCAAATCATCTCGTCGTTCGGCAACGATTACGGAATAACCGCCCCCACATACTTGGCAATAGACAATATTGCAAGCATTCCCGAACCCGCGGCATGCGCGGCGGCTCTCGGGTTGGCGGCTTTGATTCTGGCTGCATACCGCAGAAGAAAATAACACAAAGCCCCGATGACAAAACGCCTTCAAAAAATCTTGGCGACAATCTCCGCAGCCGTGCTGGCGGCAAACGCGGCATTCGCCCAAGAAGAGACAGCCCCCGCGGAAACTGCGGGAGCTGAGGGCGTTTTGGAGTCGGTGGAATCGCGCGGGCTTGACGTCTCCGCGGCCGCGCTGGCGTCGCCCGAAAATTCGACACTGATAACCTCCGACGAAATTTCGCAAACGCTTGCAAATTCCGTCCCCGAAATTCTGACACAGCTGACAACCGTCAGACTTGTCGGCTACACCGGCAACCCAAACGACGGGCAGCTTGCAATGCGCGGCTTCGGGGAAAACTCGCAGCTGCGCATTTCGGTAATAGTAGACGGCGTGCGCTACAACAGGGAGGATATGAACGCCGTTCCGTGGCTGCAAATACCCACGGCAAACATAGAAAGCATAGAGGTTTTGCGCGGGGCGAACAGCGCAAGATACGGCAACAACGCAGTTGCGGGCGTCGTTAAAATAAAGACAAAAGACGTTTCCGACAAAGACACGCTTTCAATCTCGGGAATGTACGGCTCGTACGGAACGTACGACGCCCAAGTCTACGGCTCGGTCGCGCGCGGCGACTACTTTGCCACCGTCAACGCCCGCCGCTTCTACACCGACGGCTACCGCGATTTTTCCGAAAGCCACGCAAACAACTACGGCGCGACAGTCGGTTGTTTCATAGACGAAAACAACACATTCTACATCAGGGGCTCGTACAGCGACACCTACACGGAATTTCCCGCGGCGACATCGTACCAACAAATGCTCGACAACCCGCGCTACGCCAACGGCAAAAATTTCACCTACGAATGCTCTTCGTACACAATATCGGGAACGTTCGAGCACGACTCGGCAAGGTCGAAGGGCTTTGCCACTTTCAGCTTCGACTCGTACGAGCGCGACATTCTCTATCCCAAAAGCCGCTACCCCGTCAACGACGACCAGCTCATGTACGCTTTCGCCTCGGAATTCGAGACGGAAGTCGCCCGCGACCTGCGCCTCTACGCGGGGCTCGACTGGCGCTACACCACAATGGCGCTCTACAACGACGCCGTCAAATACCTCGGCAGAAGAATTCCGGGGGTTGAACCGCCGCCGGGGCTTTCGGGAAAATACCTGCATTACAGGGCGCTCGACGCCGACGTTGAACGCTTCGACATCGGCATAAAGGCGGGCGGCATATACGAAATTACCGAAGAGCTTTCCTCCGACATCTGCGCGCGCTTCGACGCCGCAAACACCGCCGTAGACTACACCGAGCGCAAAGTCAACATGCGCACAAAAACCGCCTACATCAGCCAGCAGTACGACCGAGACGTCTGGCAAAAAGGCGGCGCTCTCACCGCGGCGCTCAACTACAAAATAGACAAAAATTCCTCGGCATATTTGAAATTCGACCAGCTCTTCCGCTACCCCTCGACGGACGAAATCGCCCTCTATTGGGGCTACAGCGGCGCGGACTACATAATGTTCAACCCCGACCTTTCGCCCGAAACGGGGCAAAACATAGAACTCGGCTACAAATACGAAGGCGAAAACCTGACTGTCAACGCAAGCATTTACGCCCTTTTCATGCAGGACGAAATAATGTGCCTTTACACCGACACCGCAGCGGGAACGCTCGTCAACGACAACGCGCCCGACACCCTGCGTCTCGGCGCAGACCTCTACGCTAAATACGACGTCGGCTTCGGCGGAACATACGCGGGGGCGTCGTTCGTGGACGCGCGCTTCACGGAGGGCAAATTCGACGGCAACTTCATTCCGCTCGTGCCGTGGTTCAACTGCTTTGCGGGCGTGTTCGTGCGCCCGATAGACCGCGTGGTTTTCGCCGCGCAGTGCAATTACGCAACAAACCAATATTCGGGCTCGGACATGAAAAACACCGAGAGAAAAATGCCCGAATACGTCACGCTCGACCTCCGTTTGAACATAAAATGCTGCGACTACGCGTGGCTGTACATGGCGGCGGAAAACGTACTCGACGAGCACTACGCGCTGGCGGCGTTCGGCTCGTACTATCCCGCAATGGGCAGAATGCTGAAAATAGGATTAAACCTCAAATTCTAACAAAAACAAATTTATGAAAAAAGCACTCGCACTTCTTGCAACCTGCGCCCAATGCTTCGGCGCAAGCTACTTCAACAACGATTCCGTAGCCCCCAACGGCGAAAAAATCCATCAGGATTTAAGCGCCTACGAGCTATACTTCGGCGGCGCGGCGCAGGCGGGCTCTTCAAGTCCCACGCGCGACAGCGCAATATGGTACAAGCGCAAAGAAATCAAGACATGGGCGACGGGCTACAAAGACCTGCGCTACGGAACGTCAAGCTCGAACAGCATTGCCGACAAATGGAAGACTCCCGAAAAGAGCCTCGGCGCGGTTACGTCGAGCGAGCCGACCGAAGACGTAGTCTGCCTCGGCGACGGCGGAGAAATCACCTACACGTTCGCCACCCCAATTGTAAACGGTAGCGGCGTTGACTTTGCCGTTTTTGAAAACGGCTTCGACGCAAACTACCTTGAACTCGGCTACGTTGAAGTTTCCACCGACGGCGTGCACTTTGTGCGCTTCCCAAATTTCTACCTCGGCGAAACCGAAGTTATAGACATGGACGTAACCGAAGCCGGCGACGTCTACCCCGAAGACGTCTACAATTTGGCGTCGAAATACGAAAGCGGCTACGGGCACGGCTTCGACCTCGGCGAGCTTGAATACGCCTACAACTACGCCCTTACCGACGGCAGCGCCTTTTCCGACGAATACAGAAAAAGCCTTCTGGAAAATTTCGGATTTCTGGATTTGAACAATATTTTGTACGTCAAAATCATAGACATTTACGGAGACGGCTCGTGCGTTGACAGCGAAGGCCACCCGATCTACGACCCGACCGGCCCCAACAACGAAGCCCCCGGAATCGACATCAAGGGCATTGGCGTGCTCAACACAATTCCCGAACCCGCAACGTTTGCCGCGCTCTTCGGCGCAGCCGCATTGGCGCTCGCCCTGCGCAAAAGGTCGAAATAGCCCGCCGGCAAATGTTAACCCCACCGCGCCCTTGCGCAACTCGGGCGCGACTTAAAAATTTCGGGAACAAAAATTTTTGATATTTTTCTTGATAAGTTAGACAAATCTAACTTATTATTCAAACACAATGAAAAAATACGGAAAATTCGGCGGAATAAAAATTTCAAACCTGTTTAAAGTCTTCGAAAAACAGGAGGGCGAAATATTGAAAGACATGCTTCCGTCGTTTTCGGGAGTGCTTGAAGTCAAACACTACATAAGGGGGCGCCTGCGCGTGAAAATTCCCGCAATAAAGGGCAACGTGCAGACCGCGGAATTTATGGAAAAGGCTCTTTCGCCGATAACGGGAATGAAGTCGGTATCGGTAAACCCGCTGCTGGGCACGGTTCTGCTGAAATTCGACGAGGCTGCGCTTAGCCCCGAAATAGTCATAACGGCGCTCTCGCGCTGCTTCAATTTCGACGCGGCAGTGAAAAACCGCAAGTCGATTTTGGGAAAGGAGCTCAAACTCTTCCGCTTTGCCATAGACCAAGCCGTTCTGAAAAAGACGTGCGGTATTCTGGACATCCGCTCAGCAATGTCGCTGCTGCTGATATTCCAGCTAATCAGGGGCGTGGCAATGTGGCGCAGGGGTTCTATGCAGCAGCCCCAGACAAAACCGCCGTTCCCGATAAGTTTGGTCTGGTGGCTGTTCCAAAGTATTGACAATAGATATTTATAAGCCATACTCATCTCCCGATGAATCCGATTTTAAAATTGGCAATAGCGCATATCAGGAAATTCAAAGTTGTGCGGAGTATGCCCAACAGGCTGCGCATAAACATAACGGGCGTGCGCCAGTATCCCGAATTTGCAAAACGCTTTGCCCCCGCCATAGAATCGGTACTGGAGGGAAAAGACGGAATCACCGGAGCGTCGCTGTGCACAATCACGGGCAACCTGCTGATAACGTACGACAACTCCAAAATCTGCGAGGGCGAAATCCTCGTGTGGCTCGACAGCGCCACGAAAATCGTCACCGACTTTATGTGCTCGCCCGAGGCACAAACCCTTTCGGACGCAAAAATAATAAAGACCCTGCGCAAACGCCTTTCTTAATCTTCAACGAGGTGGAAATATGTTTTCGTCAAAAAACAAAAAACCGCTGCTAAAATGCTGGCGGGCGCATGAAATAAGGGGGCGAATCAGAATCTGCTGCCGCGCCGTACGCTATCTTGAAAACGACGTGCCGCACCTGATTTCGCACATGGAAAGCCTTGAAGGCGTAAAGGCGGTAAGAATAAACGCCAAGGCGTCTTCGGTAATAATAAATTTCGACGATTCAAAAACCACTTCCGACGAGCTTGTGTCGTCGGTGGAGGAAATCATTGCCGCCCACTCCCTAAGCGCATTGCAGCGCGAGCGCGAAGAGCAAAACAAACTCTCCGTAGCCGACCGCGACTTGCACGAGGAAACGCTATCCACGCTCATCGGGCGCAGCGTCGCCGCGGCGGGAATGCTTGCGCTTTCTTGGGCGCTTCCCAAAACCGCCCCGACCACTCTTTGGGGAAAACTTTTCGGCTTCCCGGGCGCGGGAGCGATGTCGCTTGCCTTACCATTGTTTAAAAGCGGCTGGCGCGCGCTCAAAACTTCAATGCTGCCCAACGCCGACACGCTCAGTGCATTGGCGGTTCTTTCGAGCGTACTAACGGGGCGCGCCGCAAGCGCATTGACGGTTCTCTTCCTGCACGACTTGGCGGAATCAATGACCGTCTACACGATGAACCGCACGCGCGGGGCAATCCGCGATATGCTCTCCGTCGAGAACGAGACGGTGTGGCACCCGCTCGGAAACAAAATAGGCGCGCCGCTTGAAAAAATCGGGGCAGCCGACTTGCGCGAAGGCGACTTGTTCGTCGTCCACACTGGCGAAAAAATCTGCGCAGACGGCTCCATACTTTCGGGGCACGCCGTGATAAACCAAGCCCCAATCACGGGCGAATTCGAACCCGTCTCGCGCTCGGCGGGCGGCAAGGTCTACGCGGGCACTCTGGTTGTTGACGGAACGATAACGTGTTCGGTGGAGCGCGTCGGCGAAGAAACTACGGTTTCAAAAATAATAAAGATGGTGGAAAATGCAGGCAGCAAAAAAGCCGCCGTGCAAACCTACGCCGACAAATTTTCAAGCGCGCTCGTCCCGCTTAACCTCGGGCTTGCGGCGCTTGTGTACGCCCTCACGCGCGACGCAAACAGGGCGCTGAACATGCTCATAATTGACTACTCCTGCGGAATAAAGCTTTCCACCGCAACCGCGCTTTCGGCGGCAATAAACACGGCGGCAAAGCAGGGCGTGCTCATAAAGGGCAGCAGCGTGATTGAGGCAATGAGCAGCACAGACACGCTTATTCTCGACAAAACGGGCACTCTCACGGAAGGCAAGCCGTGCGTCGAAAGCGTTGTAGTAAACGAAAAATTCACAGTAGAACAGGTTCTGGCGCTGGCGGCAGCCGCGGAAGAGACAAGCAAACATCCGATGGCGGCGGCAATACTTTCAAAGGCGAAGCGCGACGGCGTATCGATTCCCGCACACGGCGACGTAAACACGGTCGTCGGGCGCGGCGTCTTTACGGAAATCGGCGGGGCGAAAGTTCTCGTCGGCAGCAAGCGCTTCCTCAATGAAAACGCAATCCACACGCACACGATGCGCGAGCAGGCATCGACACTTTTCGCCAAGGGCGAAAGCGTTGTCTTTGTTGCAAAGAACGGCGAATTGGCTGGTCTAATCGGCATAAAAGACCCCCTGCGCGAAAACATGAAAAAGGCGCTCAACCGCCTGCGCAATATGGGCGTTGACGATGTCGTGCTTCTGACGGGCGACCTCGAACAGCAGGCGGACGTTGTCGCGCGCAGGCTCGGCGTAGACAGCTACGAATACGAGCTTCTGCCCGAAGACAAGGCAAAAACCGTGCTGAGAATGCAGACGCACGGCAACAAGGTGGTTATGGTCGGAGACGGAATAAACGACGCCCCCGCCCTCGCCTACGCGGACGTCGGCATTGCCATCGGCAAAACGAGAACCGACGTCGCCATGGAGGCAGCCGACATCACAATAGCGGGCGACAACGCGCTGATGCTGCCGGGAATTTACGGGCTTTCGCAGTACACAATGGACATCGTGCGCCAGAATTTCCTCGCCTCTGTGGGAATCAACACGCTCGGGCTTGTGCTCGGCGGGCTCGGCACAATACCCGTAATTTTCGGCGCAGTCCTGCACAACGCCTCGACAATTTTGGTCGTGGGAAATTCGCTTAGAATTCTCTTCTACGACATGGACAAACCTTTGAAAATCAAATAATCAACCCTAAATAAAAAGGAAAAAAATATGCCTATAACAAAAGACCATATCTTCGGAGTAGCCGTCGGTGTCGGCGTCGCTGCAGCCGGTTATTACCTGTACAAAAAGAATCAGGACAAGATTGACGAAATCCTGCGCGCGCACGGAATGGACATTCCCGTCAACGAAAACAAGCCGCTGGAAAAGATGTCGATTGAGGAATTGGCTACGTTCAAGGAACAAATCGAAGACATGATTGCCGAACGCGAACTTTCCGCACAGGAACAGCCCAAAGCCGAGGCCGAAAAGCCCGCAAAAAAGGCGAAGCGCCGCCGCTCGAGAAAAGCCAAGGCCGCCGACGAAAAACCCGCCGAAACGGCACAGGCATAACATAGTTTGCAAACGAGAAAACGCCGATTCAATTCGGCGTTTTTTTTGTGCCATCTTAAAACCAGAGCCAGACTGGAACGGAAAGAATACCGACACGCCGTCGCCCCCCTCTGCCCCGCGACACCGCGCATAAATCTATACGCGGCGCAACAGATTGGAATTGACTAAACTTTCTTGTCATGTTTCCTTGATAGTCGGAGTGTTTTTTGTGTAAACAATCACTGACAGATTGTCGGAAAAACACAACCCCCGAAACATCAAGTAATACCTATATATATGAGAATAAAATCTAAAATAAAGTACATATCAATTTTTGCAGTCTGTACCATGCAGGCGTTCGCATCGGATATAAAAATCCCAAAAAACGGCTCGGAAGATACTCGGGGCGTTATGTCAAAATCATACTGGCAGCAATGGAACGATGAAGTAAACGCACGTATAGACCGCGACATTGAAACCAACAGAAAAACCGATGCGTCTCTTGTTGTAGGCAAAATAGCCGACGGAACAAAAGTAAAAATCACCCAGATATCGCACGACTTTTATTTCGGCGCGCACATATTCAATTTCGACCAACTCGGCGACAAAACTCTAAACGCCAAGTATAAATCGCTCTACGGAACGCTCTTTAATTCCGCCACAGTTGCATTTTATTGGTGTAAATTTGAAATGCAAGACGGCCGCATGCGTACGGACGGAGAGTACTGGGATAGTCAGGAATTTTGGGCAAACACAGACAGTCCCGAGACTCAAATACACTGGCGTCGTCCAGCAACCGACCCCGTCATAGACTATCTCAAAGAAAGAGGCGTTCGCGTCCACGGACATACATTAATATGGGGCAATAAAACGGGTCAAATTCCGCTTTGGCTGTACGATAAATGCCTTGAGGGCGACGAGCGCGAAAAGTTCGCAAAACTCATAAAAGAACCTATGAAAGACGGCGTGAGCATCGTGCCCGAAAAATACACGCCATTTTACGACAAAATGACGGTTGCCGAACTCGACGCCTATCTTCCGAAATTCGGCAAAAATCTAAAGCGCGAATTTGCCCGACACATAAATCGCATAGCCGAATATTACGGCGACAAAGTCGAAAGCTGGGACGTCGTAAACGAAAGCCTTGAAAACTATACCGACGGCTACATGAATGTCGGCGGCGTTTTCTCGAAAGGTTGGCGCTACGGAATTATGCCAGCCGACTATGCCTACGACGGATTCCAAGTGGCACAAAGGGCGTTTCCGCCTAGCGTAAAGCTCAACATAAACGAAAATCCCTACGGACCGTTCCGCCTCGACAAATATGACGTTCAGATTCGCGACCTCATTTCGCGCGGTTGCAAAATAGACGTTGTCGGCTGGCAAATGCACCTCTTCAATCCGCAAGTAGTGCAGCTTATTGCCGACGGAAAATCTTCCGACAACAAGCGCTTCCAGCTCGATATGATGAAGATTTCACCCAAACATATGTACGAGGCGTTTGAAATGGTCGAGCGAGCAAACCTCCCGATACACATGAGCGAAATCACAATCAGCGCACCCGACAACACTGAACGCGGAAAAATGATTCAGGCAATTATCACGCGCAATCTCTATAGAATGTGGTTTAGCCGAAAATCCATCGTCGGCATAACGTGGTGGAACGTTGTAGACGGTTGCGGAGCCCCCGGCGAGCCGTCGATTTCGGGGCTTTTCACCCGCGAAATGAACCCAAAACCCGCGTACTACGCCATTTCCGACCTTGTAGAAAAGGAGTGGAAAACGAATCTTGAATTAACACCGGATTCAAACGGTACAATAAAATTCAGGGGATTCAAAGGCAAATACCGTATTTCTTGGAAAGGTACCAACGGAAAAGAAAAATCCGCCTACATAACCTTGAAATAGTTTTATCTTTTGCGCAGAATGCGTACAGAGCAAATCGCCGCTTTGTAAGTGATAAAAGTTAAGCTTTTTACAGAGCAAGCTTTCATTCTGCCAAATACGAAAAACGCCGATTCAATTCGGCGTTTTTTTTTGCGCAAAATCAGAAGAGATATATGCCAAGTGCGTTCAAGCACATGCCGATTTTTCTTGTCATGGGAGTATAAAAAAACAAGAATCATTTCCCGTGAAAAGCCCATTGGGAATAGGCGAAATCCCAAAAAAATAGGGCTCGACAAAAATCTTTCAAACAGACTCGCCCTGATTCAAAACAGAAGAAAACGGGCGTTTTG
>ERZ808267.463-NODE-463-length-12076-cov-3.029199_pt1 | contig 12076 bp, 10 predicted proteins | sample MGYA00521241_ERZ808267 | MGnify/ENA primary metagenome ERZ808267 (study PRJEB31516, sample SAMN03275592) | gut metagenome | biome: mammalia-associated habitat; material: feces | host: Papio cynocephalus | place: Kenya | collected 2012-07-19 ... | reverse complement strand
AAACCTTGCGTCGGACCTAATGTAGTTCCTGATGCCGGTGAGCCTGCATCTCCCAATGCAGCAGCTGCTGCAAATACTGCAATTGCTTCTAGCGGATTAAATCCCAAATGTATAAAAATCGGAACGAATAATACTGCTAAAATTGGAATTGTACCAAAAGATGTTCCAATTCCGATTGTTATGAATAGCCCAACCACCAGCATTAAAAATGCCGCAAGTAATTTTGAACCCATCATAAACGGAATTAATCCTGTCACCAAACTATCAATAGAACCTGTCGATTGTAATACACCTGCAAATCCGGCAGCAACAAGCATTACGAACGCAACATATCCCATCAAACCAATTCCTTCATTGATTAAGATATCCATTTTTTCAGGATCAATTGCTCGTGTCCCAAAAATTATTGTTAAACCGATTAAAGCTCCCAAAGGTAAAGATTTAGTCCATAATTGAACTGCTAATGTTGCAATCGCTGCAAAAAGAGTTATGTAGTGGCTTCCGGTAAATCTTAATGACCTTCTGCGTTCTTCTCTGAATGGAATATCTTGATATTCTCGAGGTTTTCTGTAAGAAATAAATATTGCCCATAACAAGCCGCAAAACAACCCTAATCCTAATATCCAAACCGATTTCCATACATCATTAACTGTCACAGGCATGCCGTTTATTGTCATATTGTCAGCGAGTAATCTTTGAAAGATTAACCCAAATCCAGCAGGAAATACGATATATGGAGTTACCAAACCGAATGCTAATGCGCAAGCAACTGCCCTTCTATCCAGTTTAAGTTTGTTCATCAAATGGATAAGTGGCGGAATTATTACCGGAATAAATGCGATATGCACCGGAATTAAGTTTTGCGATGCGCAAGCAAGAAGGGTTAAAATTAATAGTAGAATGAATTTGTTATTTTTGATTAGCAATGTAATTCTTTTTGCCAAAACATCCGCCAAACCTGTATGCGCCATTGCTGCTGCGAATGTTCCGAGTAAAATGTAACTTAATGCGGTTTCACTGTTTTGTCCCATCCCGTTAATAAAAACATCCATAATCTGTCCTGCGTGCATGCCTGCAACTTTTCCGGCAACAATTGCACTTACAATTAATGCCAAAAGCACGTTAACTCTGCATAGACAGAGGACACAAAGTAGTATTACAGATATTATTATCGGGTTAAAAATAAACATGGTGTTTAGTGAATAGTGAGTAGTTCGCTACCGCAACTTTACAACTATTCTAAATTCCCTCCATTTTAGGCTTACGGCCGCAACCTTTTGCCTCATCGCAAAAACCTAATCTTTCACATTTTGGAACAAGATATGGTTTCAACCACGGTTCGACTTTGATTAATTCGTCGCACATCATTTTTACCATTGTTCTGATTTCGTATTGCGCACGAGTGCATAATCTCAAGTTTGCAAGGTGTATCATTTCTCTTAAGTTTAAACTTGCAACAAGGGAGCTTGCAGCGGCGTTTGGAAGAACAAATCTTGCGTCTTCTGCCGGAATTCCAGCTTCTACAAATTCTTGATATTGCTCAGAAACTTTTCCCATAAATTCAATATATTTTTCTTTTAATTCAGGATTTTTTTCGATAGTAGGTGGGATAATGTAGTCAAATTGACCTTTTTCCTTAACATATCTTTGAGATTTTTGAGAAAAAGACATGTGTCTGTGTCTGACAAGCTGGTGTGTGCAAGCTCTTGAAACATTAGAAATTGCAAAACTTACTTGGATATGCTCAATTGTTGAATAATGTCCTGATGAGATTACTTTTTCGATTAATTTTAACATTTTTTCTTTGTCATCAGTGCTTTCGTAAATATTAATCGGATAATCTGCACTATAGCAAGTTCTACAAGCTGTATAGACAACTTTTAACATATTGTCCGGTCTTGAAATTAGGTTTACAACCGGTTTGTTGTTATTTTCCATATATCCCTTCCTCTACTTAAAATTTCCCTTAATCGTTATAAAAATTATACCACCCTTATAACAAGAGTGGTATAATTGTAAATTTTTTCTAACATTCTTATCCGTCATTAAATATTTTTCAAAATCCAATTGACGGTTCAAACATCTACGCTTTTTTACCGTAACGTTTGTTAAATCTTTCTACACGACCTTCAGAGTCAAGGATTTTTTGTTGTCCAGTGTAGAATGGGTGACAGTTGTTGCAAATTTCAACTGTGATGTTATCATTGATTGAACCTGTTTCGATTTCGTTACCGCATACACATTTGATAACTGTTTTCTTATAATCAGGATGAATTCCGTTTTTCATTTGTTTACCTCTTTCTTTTCTCAAGATTCCAAACTTGATTTTTTTATAATTCGACTAATACAATAATACTACAGAAATAAAAAAGTGCAAGTGTTCATAAATCTCATGCAAATGTCTGATGTTAAAATTTCTTAATGATTGCATAATATATAAGTAATCCGTTAAAAATGTTATAGGTGATTGAGAGAATGAATTTGCACGAACAATGCTTACTTAGATATTTGCAAAACCCGGAAGAATTATCTTATTCTACAGAAATTTTGAAAGTTAATAATTTTATTTTAGAAAAACAGTTTATCCTAAAAAATATAAGCAATTCAGAAATTGTTAAAACTTTAACCTCTCATCAGTAAAGTTAATTTATTTTCTTGCCAAATATTTCGCATTTGATTATACTTAAATATATAACCAGTTTAAATAAGATTGAGGAATATGTTTAAGAAAATTTCATACGCAATAGGTTTAATTTTTTTCGCATTGTTTGCGTTTATTATATTGAAAAATGCTAATTTAGCTTCGTTTATTGATACGGTTGAAAACAGAACTTTCGACCTTCGCCAAAGTATTTTGATTAATGAGGGAGCTAAAAAGCCGAGTGAAGATATTGTTATTGTTGCAATAGATGACGCAACTTATGAATATATTTTGGATAATTACGGTGAATGGCCGCTTCCTCGTGATATTTATGCAAAAATTATTAATTATTTGGAACAACAAAGTCCACGTTCAATTGTTTTTGACTTGATGTTTGTAAAATCGATTAAGAGTTCAAACGGCGCAGATGAAGCGTTGGTTAATTCTTTTCAAAAATACAACAATATTTTCACTTCAATGAATTTTGATAACCAATCGGAAGATTTGAGAATACCGCCGGAACTTCCTGATAAATTGACTTTGAATATTCAAAACAATTCAAAAATAGATTTCAGTCAGCTGACTTTTTCTAATTGTAGAAAAATTTTGCAAGGCATAATTGATGCGACTTCAAATATTGGAATAATCAATGTTTCTCGCTCAGATGACGGTATTTTGAGAAAAATGCCTTTGGTTGTGAAATATAAAGACAAGTTTTATCCTCAATTAGCTTTAAAAGTTGGGTTGAATTATTTGGGCGAAACTCAACAGGCGTTTGAGATTGACAAGCATTCCGATTTGCATATCGGAGATAGAAGAATTTATTTGGACAAAGACGGCAGCGCAATCCTTAACTGGTACGGACCTGCCGGAACTTATACTTATATCCCGATGTATCAGTTGATAAAAGCGGTTAATGGCGAAAAAACTGAATTGGATTATGATTTTTCTAACAAAATCGTGTATTTTGGTACAACTGCCGCTAGTCTTTTCGATATCAAAACTGTTCCTACAGGTAAGATTTACCCTGGAGTAGAAGTTCAGGCAACTTATGTAAATAACATTTTGGATAATAATTTTATCAAGAAAGTCGATAGAGGTTACACAATTGCATTAAGTTTGTTGTTGGCGTTATTGATTGCATCTGTTGTTACAAGAGTAAATTCAGCCTTTGCGGCATCAATGATGTCGTTGTCGACTTATTTTGTTTATATTTTGGTTGCGTATTATGCAATGCGATTTGAAAACTTGTGGTTAGAATTGATTTATCCGCTAATCTTTTCTATTGCAGCGTTTACGCTTGCTTATATCGTGAAATATTTGATTAAGTCAAGGGATTTTGAACAACAATACATGCTTGCAACAACTGATGGGTTGACGGAGCTTTATAATCATAGATATTTCCAAGAACAGATTAGAATGCAAGTTGAGCAATCAAAACGTTATAGCAATAATTTTTCTCTGATTATTATTGATATTGATTTCTTTAAAAAATTCAACGATACATTCGGTCATCAATCAGGTGATGCAGTGTTGAGGCAGGTTGCGCAAACATTAAAGAAAAACGTCAGAGCGACTGATATTGTTTGTCGATATGGTGGGGAAGAAATGAGTATAATTCTTCCGAATACTTCAAAAGACGAGGCATTTGCAACTGCTCAAAAGATTTGTAATAGAGTAGCAGAAAAGACGTTTAAATTAACAGGAAATAACGAAACGCATGTAACAATAAGTTTGGGAGTTTCGACATTCCCGTTTGATGGTGACACTGCATCAAAAATTATTGAAGCAGCAGACAAGAAATTATACAATGCCAAAAACAACGGCAGAAACCAGGTTGGGTAGTATTCAATGTTTTGTCTAAAATATTAAGAACGTAAATCTTTTTTTGTGCAAATGAGTAATTTATGATAACATTAATATATATGGACTTGTTGGAAAAATTAAAAAATTTAAGTAAGAAACAGAAAGCTTATATTGGTGCATTTGCAGCAATTGTAGCTCTTTTGGCGTGGGCTTTTATTTCTGCCGGAGTTATTACTCACAACTTTAACAGAAGCCAACTTCAAACAGATCAAGATAGGCAAGAAGCCTCTATTGACGGTATTATTCTTACTGAAACTAAAAATGAAAAGAAATATTGGGAAATTTATGGCGAAACCGGTAATTACGACAGCAAAAACGGGGTTGCCATGCTTGATAATGTTATTGGAAACTTTTATGACGATGAAAATCAGGTTTCTATGAGTTTTGAGTCTTCTAAAGGTACTTATAACGAAAAAAAAGAACAAATTATTCTTTACGAAGATACATTTATTGTTCTGAAAGATTTAACTACATTAAGGGCTAACAGGCTTATCTGGTCCGGAAAGGATATTCCGACTGTTGCAGAAGGGAATGTTCGTATTACAAGAAAAGACGAGCTATTGTCTACTGCAGAAAAAGTTGAGATTAGTCCTGATTATGAAACTTTTAAAATTATTGGAAAAACTGTATCAAAAGTCTACAGCGATAAGGAGATTAAGTGAAAAAATTAATTCTAACTTTAATGGTGTTGCTAGTTGCAGCTGGAATTGTGGTTCAAGCTTCTGATTTGATTATTGAATCAAAAACTCAAAGCTATAGCGAGCAAGAAAATAAATTGAAATTTGATGGAAATGTAAAAGTTTCTGTTGATGATTTGAAAGTTGTTGGTGATAGAGCTGATGTTACTATGGACAAAGATCAAAAGCTTGATACTGCAACTTTTTACGACAAACCTTATGCCTATGAGGTTAAAAAGAATAAAAAACGAGAAGTTAAAGCAAATATTTTGAAAATGTCATTGATTACAAAGGTTGTAAAAGCTCAAGGTGATACGCAATCTATTGTTTTTGATGGTAAAACTCCTATTGTTGTAATCAACGCAAACGAACAGGAATATGATACAAAAACAGGTATTATGACTGCAACAGGAACTGTTACAATTAAGTATAAAGAATTGGATACATTTTCAGACAAGGCAAAAGTTAGAACCGACAAAAACGGTGATTTGAAAGATATTGAATTAATCGGAAATGCAAGAATTAAACAAGAAAGCAATGATTCTTATGCGGATAGATTTTATTATAGTGCCGGAACTAAAGTGTTGACTGCAACAGGAAATACTACATCAAAAGCTATTATGGATGATGGTGCAACTTTGGTTTTGAAGGCTAATCGTCAAGAATATGCGCAAGATAGAAATATTTTCAACGCATCAGGAAATGTTCGTGTTTGGTATCAAGATTACTATGCAGTAGGTCCTAAACTTACTCTTTACCCGAACAAAGAGGGTAAACCGAACGAGGCATATTTTACAGGAAGATCTAGCATTACTCAAGGTGTAAGAACTATTTATGCAGACAAAATTAAGATGACAATGAAACCAAAAGATTTCCATGCTGACGGAAATACAAGAACAGTTATAAAAAATATCGGTTCAGGCGACAATGGAAATAGTGACGGTGGAATAGGATTAGGTTTGTAAGATGAGTGAAAAAGAAAAAGTTGATAAGGCTATAAAATTATATAACGATGGAAAATATCAAGAAGCGATTGATGCTTTTAGTTCAGTATTGGAAACTTGTCAGGATAATGCCGAGTTGTATAATAACATTGCTCTTTGTTATGCAAATTTAGGTGAATATGAAAAGGCTGAAAAACATTATCTGAGAGCGCAGGAATTAAATCCGAAGTTGGCACAAGTTTATATAAACCTTGCAGATATTTATTATAGAAGAAAAGATATGGCAAGTGGAATTGGGTTGGTTACAACAGGCTTGGTAGAATTACCTGATAATCTTGTTTTGCGTCATTACCTTGCAAGATTTTATATGGAAGATGCAAAGTTGGATTTGGCGATTGACGAATTGGAAAATATTCTTGAAAAACAACCTGACAATTATGATGTTTACTACGATTTAGGTAGAGTACATTTTGAGTTGGGTAATTATGCAAGCGCAATTGAAAACTTTGAAAATGTTTTAGAATATAAGAGTGAAAACGCTTGGATTTATTACTATCTTGGTGAGGCTTATGAGGCTAATGACGAGATAGATAAGGCTCTTTCAAACTTTTTGAAAGCTATTGCAAGAAATGATGCTTTTTCTCCTGCATATAAAAAAGCCGGTATTTTATTCTTTGCAAGAGGCGATTATGAAGATGCAATTGAATATTTTGAAGACTATATGAATTTAGATATTGCAGAAGAAGAAAAAGCGAAAATTAAAGAATTAATAGAAAGAATAAAGAAAAAACAAAATGCGTAAATATTGGGTTGCTTTATCATCAATAGAAGAAATTGGCAGTTCTTTTATTCAAAGACTGTATCATTATTTTGGCGATATTGAGAGCGCATTTAATGCAACGGATTTATCTCAAATTGAGGGATTGAATATCAAAAAAGCTGAAAAGTTTTTGCGATTGCGAGATAAATTAGATGTTGATAAAATTGTTGCAGAGGTTGAAAATCGTGGAATTAATTATTTGACATTCGATGATGAAAAATATCCGAGAATGCTTAAAAATATTGATGATCCGCCATCTGTTCTTTATTATAAGGGTGATTTATTTGACTGCAATTTAGATAAGACTTTAGCGGTTGTTGGTTCAAGAAGGGCAACCGGATATGCTCGAGAGGCATTAGCACAAATTATTTCAGAATTGAATGGAACAGATATTTGTGTAGTGTCCGGTTTGGCATCAGGAATTGATACAACGGCGCATATTTCGGCTTTGGATAGTAATTTAAAAACTATTGGTGTTATTGCAAGCGGTTTTGATTATTCTTATCCTGCGGCGAATAAAGAATTGTACAAAAGAATTGAAGATGGTTGTGGTGCGGTTTTGTCGGAATATTATCCAACTTTTGAACCGTTAAAATTCAGATTTCCGCAAAGAAACAGGATTGTTTCCGGTTTGTCTTATGGAACTTTGGTTGCAGAGGCTTCGTTAAAAAGCGGCGCATTGATTACTGTCAATTTAACACTTGAACAAGGGCGAGAATTGATGTGTATTCCGGGATTGATTACTAATCCGAATACTCAAGGGATTTATAAATTGTTGAAAAATGGTGCAACTTTAGTTACTTGTGCTGATGATATTTTAGAGGCATTGGGATGGGAAATTAAGGTTGAGCAACAGAGTTTGTTTAGTCTTCCTGATTTGAGTGAAGATGAAAAAGTTATTTATGAAACGTTAGAAATTGAGGAAAAATCTGTCGATGAGTTGCAAGCTTTTACAAAGTTAAGTATTGATAATTTGCTTATGTACTTGACAACGATGGCGCTTAAAGGGATAATTAAACAAGTCGACGGGGATAGATATAAGAGAGTTAATCCTGTTAATCGCAGCTAAAAGCGGTAAGAGGATAGGTGGTATAAAATGGCAAAAACGGCTGAAAAAAAAGAAAAATCATTAGTAATAGTAGAGTCTCCTGCTAAATCTAAGACTATTAGAAAGATATTGGGTGACGGATATCAAATTGAGGCAAGTTATGGGCATGTTAGAAATTTGCCAACAAAAGACCCGTCAACGCAGAATTTGGGATTTGATGTAGAAAACCATTTTACACCAAAGTTTGAGGTAATTCCCGGAAAACAAAATGTTGTAAAAAAGTTAAATGATATGGCAAAAAAAGTTGATCGTGTTTACCTTGCATCCGACCCCGACCGTGAGGGAGAAGCTATTGCATGGCATGTCCGTCAGATTTTGAAAGTGCCAGATGAAAAGATTTCTAGAATTGTGTTTAACGAAATTACGCCAAAAGCCGTAAAACATTCTGTTGAAAACCCTAGAAGTATTGATATGGATATGGTTAAAGCTCAACAAACACGCCAAATTTTGGACAAATTGGTGGGTTATAAGCTTAGTCCTGTTTTGTGGAAACAAATCGGAAACAGAAATTTGTCAGCAGGTCGAGTTCAATCTGTTGCGTTGAGAATGATTTGTGAAAGAGAAGATGAAATCGAAGCTTTTGTTCCGCAAGAATATTGGTCTATTCATACTGTGCTTGATAAAGACGGAAAAACTTTTGATGCTGAACTTTCAAAAATTAAAGGAAAAGCTATAGAAAAGAGCGTTAAGAATAAAGAAGAAGCACAAAAAATTGTTGATTTTTTAACAAATTATCCTGATGAATTTGATGTAAGTAAAGTTACTAAAAAATCGACAAAACGTAAGCCAACAGCTCCTTTTATTACATCAACTATGCAGCGTGCAGCAAGTTCAAAGCTTGGTTTTGGAGTTCAAAAAACAATGCAAGTTGCGCAAAAACTTTATGAAGGTATGGAAATTGACGGTACTCCGGTCGGTTTGATTACATATATGAGAACCGATAGTGTTAGAGTTTCTGATGATGCGCAGGCTATGGCAAAGGATTATATTTTGAATAATTATGGTGAAAAATATTATCCTGACAAGCCGAATGTTTACGTAAAAGGCAAACAAAACGTACAAGATGCGCACGAAGCCATCAGACCATCTTATCCTGAAAGAACTCCTGATAGTATTAAAAAATATCTTGATAACGATCAGTATAAATTGTATAAACTTATTTGGGAAAAATTTATGTCATCTCAAATGACATCTGCGGAAGTTGCGAATAAAACAATTGAAATTTCGGCAGGAGATTATACCTTGAAAGCCGGAACAAGCAAGGTTACTTTTGACGGTTTCTTGAAAGTTTATAATGATGCTGACGAAGAAGATCAAAAAGACGAAGCCAAAATCCCTGATTTAGAACAAGGGGACAAGGTTAAATGCCAAAAAGTCGAACCAAAACAACACTTCACTCAACCTCCTCCTAGATATAATGAAGCGTCATTGGTTAAGGCATTGGAAGAACACGGAATTGGTCGCCCGTCTACTTATGCAACAATTATTACGGTAATCCAAACTCGTAAGTATGTTGAAAAGAAAGACAAGGCACTTCATCCGACACTTTTAGGAAGAACTGTTTCAAAACAGTTGTGTGCGCAGTTCGCAGATATTATGGATTATAAATTTACGGCAGGCATGGAAACAAAGCTCGATGAAATCGCTGAGAAAAAAGCGGTTTGGGACAACGTTTTGCAAGAGTTTTACACTCCGTTTATTGAAGAAGTTAATAAGGCACTTCAAACAGGCGAGAGAGTAAGGATTGAAAGTAAAATTAAATGCCCTAATTGTGGAAAACCGATGGTTTTAAGAACAAGTAAATTTGGAACGCAATTTTTGGGATGTTCAGGTTATCCTGATTGCAAAACAATGATGTCTTTGAATGCGTTGTCAGAAGAAAGTTCAGAAGATGGACAATCAAATGAACCGCAAGTTTGTGAAGAAAAATGTGAAAAATGCGGATCTGATATGATTTTCAAAACCGGTCCGTATGGAAAATATATGGAATGCACAAATGCTGAATGCAAACACAGAAAACCGTATAGAAAATCCACAGGGGTAAAATGCCCGAAATGCGGTGAGGGTATGATTGTTGAGAGAAAATCAAAACGTGGCACAATCTTTTATGGTTGTGATAAGTATCCAAATTGTGATTTCACATTGTGGAACGAGCCGACAGGTGAAAAATGTCCGGAATGCGGTTCTTTGTTAGTTAAAAAAGTTTTGAGAAAAGGAACAGTGATTTCTTGCTCAAGTATGAAATGTAACTACAAACGAGATGCAGAAGAACAACCGGCAGAAAATACGGAGCAATAAGTAGGTCTGACAGATGTGATTGTAGCTTGAATAAAGCTGTAGGATTTTTAGCCCAACATCAATAATTGACAAAGAGGGTAAAAAGCTATTATCAAATAATATTTAAAGTTAAACAATAATTAACGCAGAGGGTGAAAGAAATGAATCCGGAATTGTATGAACGTTATTTGGCAAAAAAGGCTAAAAAATTAGGAATATCAGTAGAAGAATTGAAGGCGCAGGGAACATCTTCACCTGTAAAAGAAAGTTCTTCCAGTACAACAGTGGAACAAACTCCAATTCAACCAACAACGACTTCTGTTCCGCCACAAACTACAATTCCTCAACCAACGGTTCAAACTTCATCTCAATACACTCAACAATATTCGCAACCCCAGAATAATGCACCGACTTATTCTCAACCTGTTCAGCCGACTTACTGTCAACCGGAAGTAAAACAACCGCAATATGTTCAACAGACTATCCAACAACAGTTGGAGCAGCAACAGGAACAAATTTCTACGGTTTCTTCTCAACAGCTTGAACCGCCGAAATATCAGCCATATTCAGGTATGCAGCAAGAAACTGTTAAAACGGAAGTGCCTTCGTATATTTTTGGCCCTTCAAAAATGACAGAGCCTCCAAAATATAGTAATAATCCTATTATTCAGCCGAAAAAGCCAGACGAACCTGTTATTAATGACAATCGTGAAAACAAGTTTGGCTTGATTGGATATCCTTTAGGGCATTCTTTGTCAAAGGTTATTCATGAGGCCGGATTTAAGAGTTTGGGGATAAAAGCGACTTATGATATTTTGGAAACTCCACCTGATACTTTGGTTGATAGAGTGAAGTTTTTGAAAGGTAGTGGGTATAAAGGCTTTAATGTAACAATTCCGTTGAAATTGCCGATTTCGTTGTTTGTTAATGAGGTCGATAAATACGCTGATTTAGCTAGGGCTGTAAATACGATTTATATTGAGGCGGATAAGTCTTTAAGGGCGTATAATACTGATGTTATCGGATTTAAAAGAGCTATTCCGAGTGATATTGATTTGAGGGGCAAAAAGGTTGCGATATTGGGAACAGGCGGAGCTGCGCATGCTGCGTGCGTTGCTTTGACAGAGTGCAGAGTTAAAGAAATTGCATTTTTTACAAGAAATATTCCAAATTCTATTGATCTGATGAATTATGTTAGACGAAAATTCCCTTCAATTGATTTTAATGTTTATCAGATTGAAAATATCAGGGATTTGAGCGAATTTGCAATGTTGGTAAACACAACTCCTATCGGAATGTTGGGAAAAGCCGGAGATATGATGCCGGTGGATTTGCGAGCTTTAGAGAGTTTGAGGCATGATGCGGTTGTTTATGATGTTATTTACAACCCGAAAAAAACAATTTTAATAAAAGAAGCAGATAAATTAAGATTAAGAACTATAACAGGTTTGGATATGTTGATTTATCAGGCAGTTGCAGCGCAGGAAATATGGTTTGGTCAAACTCCTGATTTCAAAGATATGAAAATTGCAGCATTAGAAGCGCTTTAAGTTTGAAATCTAGGTACACTACCTTTCTTCATAAGGTACTAAGGCGATAGGGTTTTAAGTGAAAAGTGAAACGTGAAAAGTCCGTATCAAAAGTAGCTAGGAAGCTAAGAAGCAAATCAGCTAAAATTAAAGGATGCGTAGATGCAAAGAGGCTTGGCTGATTAGTCTGTTACGAAAAATTAGCTCCTTCCCT
>ERZ808267.462-NODE-462-length-12082-cov-3.968986_pt1 | contig 12082 bp, 5 predicted proteins | sample MGYA00521241_ERZ808267 | MGnify/ENA primary metagenome ERZ808267 (study PRJEB31516, sample SAMN03275592) | gut metagenome | biome: mammalia-associated habitat; material: feces | host: Papio cynocephalus | place: Kenya | collected 2012-07-19 ... | reverse complement strand
ACCGCAAAAACCTCAAAAATATTTGGTTATATATATATATATATATATATATTAGTCCCCGCTTTTTTGATACAGAACAAAGAAAGCGGGCACATACAACAAGCGATCCAAAATTGCGGTTCTGACAGGAACCCTTCGCAAAGTACTGAATACGAACCCTTTAACGGATACGGCTCCACGCCTTGTTCTATCTGCCCTATGATATTTACTATTAATTGACTGGTCCGGAGCCGCTAGCTAATATTTGTGTTTCTATGAAAAAAGTAATTGTAACTATGGCTTATATCAAGCCTGAAGTGGAAGAGATTGACATGATGCCGTCAGATGTGTTATGCAATAGTCTTACAGGAGAACAGCCTGATTGTTAGTTGAGCAAGGCAAAAATTTCGAGTATGAAAAAGAGAATTATTCTATTCTTCGCAACTTCTATTATGATGGTTAGTTGCAATGATTATTTGCATGATCATTCTGTAACTGATAATGTTGTTTCAGCCGTTTTGGAACGCCCAGATGTCCTTACTACAAAAGGATTGGACTATTCTGATAGGAAACTGTCATTTGTTTGGGAATCAGGAGATCAAGTCATGGTCTATGGCTCTTCAACTTCTTTTATTTTTAAAGTTGGAGAAGGTGGAAGTGACGTGACAAAACTAGAAAGTCCAGATTTCACGCTGAATAATAATGTGACATATTACACATTCTCTCCAGTTGCAGGAACTCTTTCAGAAGCACCAAAGACAGCTATAAACGTGTCTTTCGATGGTCAAAGGCAGATCGCGAACGCTGACACCAAACACCTTCGTCTTAACCTATATGCTTGTGCAACAGCAACGGTGGAAAACAACGCGGTCAACTTTAAGTTTAAGAATCAGGTCTCATGGGTGAGATATTCCCACACCTTTGGGGAAGCAGTTGCAGGAGCTAAGACTGTAACTTTAAGTGTTTCAGATGGCAAGCCTTTTGTCTTGGTTGGTACTCTTGATGCTACGAATGCAGTGTCAGAGAAAGGTCTCACAACTTCCATAACCGCGACCAAATACTCTTCTGAAATTACTCTTGACCTTGGTGATGAGTCAACTAATGGTATTGACATTGAGAAAGAAGGTGTTCTTAATGCCTTCTTTACAATCCACCCAGTGGACTTGACGGGAAAGACTGTAAAATTTACTGTAAAGAGTGCAAATGGCGAAATCCTCGCTTCAAATGAATTTATAGGTAGTGCCATCAATCGGAATGCATTTGTTCAATTTACAGATGAGTCCGCTGAACCAGGAGAAAAAACCGTGGCTACCATCAATGACGTTGCATATACTTCAATTAAGGATGCGATTGACAATGTTCCAGAAGGTGGTACAATCAAGCTTGTCTCCGATGTTGATGACGAAGCCATTTTTGTCGCTAAAGGAGAAAAGAACTTTACGTTCGATCTTGATGGTCACACATTTACTGCGACAGAACCATTGGCTGGTTCGACAGGAACCAAAAATCAAGCACTTCATCTGGAGGCGGGCAACACAATCACGATTAAGAATGGAACCATCAAGGCAATAGATGGTATTAAGATATGGTCCATCATACAGAACTATGCGAACCTTACCCTTGATGATGTCATCATTGATGCTGCCAACCTCAACTATAATGGTATTGCCTGCTATGCCATTTCAAACAACTGTGGTAATGTTTTATTGAAAGGTAACACATCTATCATCAACGTTCCAGAAGGTGCTATTGCCATGGATGTCTGCAAGTTCGCTTCTTATGAGAAACCTACTGTCACTGTCTCGACCATAGGAACAATTAATGGAACGATAGAACTCTCTGGTGGAGACTTGGTTTTGGGTGCTGACCTTAAAATTACAAAACCAATAATAGGCAATTACGAAGGTATTTCTGATATTAATCTTGACGGTCATACCCTTACAGCTCCCAAAATTGCGATTCTGAATGATGGAAAAGCCACGCTGACAATCCACGATGGAAATATTGTTTCTGAAGGTTACATTGGGGTTATGGTTAACAGTAACACGAACACAACAATAACTTCATGTAACATCACTGGACTTGAAGGAGCGGTAGGAACGGGCCTTGCTACTGGCGCGACTGTTAATATCAGCGGTGGCATCTACACGGCTACAGACAATGCCGTCATAGCTGGCAATGGTAGCAAACGAGACGGTGAGGCGAATATCATTACCATTGAAGGTGGAACGTTCAAAGGACAGATTACGACCAAGGGCTATATAGCTTGTGGTATCTACGCCCCATGGAAGGACATCATCACAGTGAATGGCGGTGATTTTGAGATTACTAATGGAGTAGGTGTACTTTGCCGTGGCGGTCAGGTGAATATCAATGGAGGCACATTCTCAACGACTGGTGACGGAACTGGTTGGGTCGGTGACGACAAAAATCAGATAGCCTGCAAAACATTGGTCCTCGACACGGATGCTAAGTATCCAGAGTGGGAGAGTGCGAAGATTTCTGCGACAGCTGGCACATTCTCAGATGATGCATGTAAGGCTTTTGTCGCTGATGGTCATGAGGTGAATCAGGAAGGAAGCACATTCAAAGTAAATGAATCCAAAGTCACTTCTGTCGCAAATCAGGAAGAGTTGAACAGCGCTATTACAGGCGCTGCTAAAGGGAAATCCGCTATTGTAGCTCTTTCAGCAAATTCAACCTTTACCCTGAATAGCGGTATAGCTCATGAGGGAAACAATAGCCGAAACATCACTTTCGTGGGCGATGAGACTCAGACTATCGATGTCATTACAAACGCCGTAAAAGCAGAGGGTGGAATGCTCAACTATCAGCGTGGTTCTTCCTTCACTTTTAAGAATATGACGATTCAAGCAGGTAAAGGCGATTTTGACGGTATCGTCTGTGACGAACAGACTTATAAGAACTGCACCATTAAAGGCAAGCTTACTCTCTATGGCAAGGCGACCTTCATTGACTGCACCTTCGAGAATGACATGGAAAACCAGTATTCCATTTGGACATGGGGCGGAACGGATGTCAAGTTTGAAGGCTGCACATTCAACACCAACGGTAAGGCCATTCTGTTGTACGGCGGAACCTCAAATAAGAAACCGACCAATCTTATCGTAACCGACTGCATTTTCAATGACAGCGAGAAAAAAGTTGTCGAAAAAGCTGCAATTGAGATCGGTGATTCTTATGGCTCTACCTATTCTCTAGTAGCTACTAAATGCACCGTAAACGGTTTTGCCATCAATCCTGAAGGTCCTAACACCAATAGTACACTTTGGGCAAACAAGAACAACATGGATGCTGAGCACCTGTCAGTTACCATAGACGGGAAAAAAGTTCTTTAGACTTTAACCCATCTATAATATTAATAACTAAGGCTGACTCCTTCGGGGGATCAGCCTTTTTTACCAATAAGGGGATACTTTTCGCTCACTGAACTTCCTGTCACTGAGCTTGTAGAAGAGACCGTCCTAATGGTTCGACAAACTCACCAACCGGACGGTTGCACAAATAGGTGATTTTGCTCCAGTTGAGCGTAATAATGACTACGACGGTGTCATTTCTTGACGAGAACGCTGCCGTCGTGTTCAGGTGCCGGGAGATAAGACAACCGTTGTGTTCAGGTGCCGGGGGATAAGACAACAATTTACCTCATAACAAAGAAGTAATATTCCGGAATTGTTCCAGTGGCGGGTGTATTTATGGCGGCCATTCACCCGGATAGGGCGCGCGAAGCGCGTAGGCCGCCATAATACACCCGCCACTGGAACCCTTGACCAGAAAGACCTCACGAAGTCACATCGCGAAAACATCGCTGACATCAACCACTATTTCCCGCTCGGAATGATAATCTTGTAGGTGTGCCCGGCCTTGTTGAGCAGTTTGTTGTCACGGAGCCAAAGATTGGCCTCTTTCAGTTGGTAATAGGTCACACCGTGCTCCTGCGCGAAGTCCACCAGATTGGCGATTGAACCACTGACAGTGACAACTTCTTTCGGAGAATAGCAAGGGTACTTCTCGAAATCCTTCACATTGAATCCGAAATCGGAAGGATTCTCGAAGAACATTTTCGCTGAGAGAACCCTGAACATGTACCGGGAAGTCTCCTCGACCAGCCAAAGATCCATCGCTGACTTCTGCCTTTGGTCAGAAAGACGACGGGATATTCCTCCCTGTCCCGCATTGTAACTAGCAGCGACCGTCATCCAATCTCCGTACTTCTCGTATGCTCTGCGGAGATATTTGCAGGCCGCAGCGGTCTCTTTCTCAATGTTGTAGCGCTCATCCACCTCACCATCAATGACAAGACCATATTCCTTGCCAGTGGTCTTAGTGAACTGCCAGAGACCCGCTGCTCCAGCTGAGGAATATGCCTTCGGATTGAGGTTGCTCTCGATTGCCATGAGGTACTTCAAGTCATCTGGAATGCCGTTCAGCCGAAGTATCGGCTCCACCATCCTGAAATAGCGTTCGGACTTTTTCAGCATCAGAATCGAGTTGGAGTGCATGTAGGTGAACGAGACCAATTCTCTGTCCATCCTCTCGTAGAGGTCGCTTCTGTCAAACCGTACCGTGTCTCCTGCGAACACAATCTGTCGAGGCACCGCAGGAGCCTTGAAATGCAGTTCCTCCTGTGGGAAGATCTGCGCCATCGAGATGAATGTGGCGCCACTGGCCAAAAGCAGTGTCGCCACTGCCGCGTGTCTGATTATCCTTGCAGTCAACAATGTCATTAATCCAGAGTCAATTTTAAATAATGCAAATTTAATGAAATGGATTTGATAAATGAATATCACGAAAAGAAAAAGACCGGGTTCCGATTTCTGGAGTCCGGCCTTTCATATTCATTGAAAATCGTTATCGCGTCAGGACGGCCTTTTCTCCGAGGAAAGTGTCCGCCTGAGCGGGCATCGAAGCCTTGGTGGAAGTTCCGAACGGCTCTAGGGTGAGGGCGCTGTAGGTTTTGGAGCCTACGCTCTGCCTTAGGTACGATGAGCCAGTGGCGTTCTCGGAGCTGAACACTAGGAATTGGTAACTGTTGACGGCAGCACTAGCGTAAGGACTTGGAGTCATGTGGATCACTCCGTCAATGAAACCGAGAGCTATGCTGTTTGCTCCCCAGTATATGGACAGGCCGTCCGAGAAACCAAGTGTCACATAATTACCTTTGTAACGACCGAGTTTCTGCGGCTCGATGATGATCGAATGGCTCTCTGGATCGTAGTACGCTTTCACGTCCGGGGTGAAGTCACTGGTGTTGGACAGACCGCTGATTGTGACATCGTTGCCGCCAAGGCTGTAGATGTCTACACGGAATGATTCTTCAGCGGATGAGGATGCACCGTCAACCGTGGCCGAGGCCTTGAATGCTCCTATGAATTCCTCCACAGTCTTGCTCTGATCGAAGTTCGCGGACGTGTAACCTTTTGTTGAGGCTGTCTTCTGTACAAAGGACGTGTCTCCAAACTCATTGACAACGCAGACGCATAGGGTGTAGGTCGTACCTTGCTTGAGGGTGTTGAAGACTGTGGCGAAGCCTTCGTCAGAACCCAGTTTCTGAACGAACTCCTCGTTGACTTCGTTGCCCCTTTCCCAAGCAATCTGAGCAGCACTCTGTCCAAGGTTCTTAACCATGTAGTCAAGGTAGTCCGTCCTCATGCAGAGGTACTTGAGAGACACAGCGTTGTCCGCCTGCATGTCCCAGAACAAGGTGGTGTAAGGGGAGTAAAGCGGGTTGGAATCGTCCCTTCTCCAGTCGAACTTGTTGACTTTCGGAAGGTACTTTCCGTCAGGATCGCATGTGAATCTCTGCATGTAGAGGACAGAGGCGGTTGATGTGGAATCGTAGGCGAGTGCCACAGCCGTGCAGTTCCCTGAACCTACATTCCAGAGTTCGGAACTGTCATCGTACAATGTGAGCACAGGAACGCTTCCCGGAGTCTTGTCCTCGGAGAGCAACTTTTTGATCTCTTCTTGACGGGCGGAATCTCCTGTGAGGTCACCGCTGACCACGGTCGCCTTGTAGAACTTGGCATATTCATTCTTGTAGAATGAGAGCCGTGGAGCCTTGAAACCTGTCTCCGTGGTCTCGATTCCATCGAACGTGATCTCCACCGCAGGAGTTTTGTCCTCATTGCCGTCGAATGTAAGCGTCTCGGTGCCTTGCGCGAAATAGCCAGCTGAGACGTAGTAGATCAAGTAGAACGAGAATGTGCCCTTGCCATCGTAGGTGCATGGGTAGGAACTGTAGGCCGCTTTGTTGCCAGTGTACTCCGCCATGTCTGCAACTTTGACATATTCATTGTAATTGGAGTTGTAGTAGCCGATCGACTGGGCGGGTACGGTGCAGGAGTTGTCATCGTTGAGGATGAACTTGAAGGATACCCCGCTTGCCCAATCATTGACTTTGAATATGTTGGTTCCCACAGCTTTCTCCACCTCAAGGCCGGAGTCTTGTCCGGTGTAGAAGGCGTTGTAGTGGTAAGTGGCGGTCTGCGGAACCTTGGCACCGCTCTCGTCGGTTCTGTAGTAGGTCTTCCATTCAAGGGCGTAGGACACACTAAGGTTGATCTTGTCAGAGAACTGAGTGACATAAGCTCCGTTCCCTGTCTCCTCCTGACGGTCGGAGATGAGGATCGTGGTGTTCAGACTTGATCCTGCCAGAAGTTTTCCAAGATCGACCTCAACAGGAATTTTCACTGAATAACTACCATTAGGAATCGTTACTATCTCTGGAACGGTGAATGAGCCACTGTTCTCGCCTTTCTTCTGAAGGCTGACAGAGAGTTCTCCTTTGTCGCTTGGGCGAGCCAACTCAATCTCGATTGTTCCTGTCTCTGTCCCTTGTGGAAACTCCTTGCTCAGGGATGACTGGATGAAGTGGATCTCCTTCGCATCGTCTGAGTTCGGGCTATAGACAGTCCCATTTTGCTCCTTGTCACAGCCAACGGTGATAAGGAAAAGTGATGCCATAAGGCATGATATTGTTTTTGAATATTTCATCGTATCTAAATGCTATCAAGGATTCTGATCTTCTTCGTTGATGTTAGGGTTGGCGTCAAGCTCATCCTTTGGAATCGTCAGCACCCAATCGTAAGTGTCAGCGTTTGTTAGGTCGATGCCGTTCCTCTTCATGGCAGCGATACATTCCTCGGAAAAACCATCTTCTGTTCTTCTGTCGATTCCTTGACCGGTTCTTCGCACATCGAAGATTCTGCCATATTCGCCCCAAAGTTCCACTCTCCTCTGAATCAGGATGTTTTCGAGCAGAGAGCCAGTCCAAGTGGTCGTGGTAGCCCCAAGGTGAGTGCCAGAGTAGTTGTACGCGTTGTACTTAGGATTCCTCTTTGCCATCACCTTGTTCATTAGGCTGCGTGCCTCGTCTTGGTTACCGAGCCTGAGGGCGGCCTCGGCAGCAGTGAAGTACATCTCCTCGACCCTCATGTAGATGTAGTCTCCGAGCCATGACTGAACATTGGAAAACGCGAACTTCTTGGAAACATAAGGAGATTCCTTGTCCGTTGGATCCCACCATCTGAGACGGATGTCACCTGAGCCGATGTGGTTATAGAGCTGCTTGTTGATCAGCTTAGGAGCGGACTTGGCATAGGCTCCATCGGCATTGTCCATGTGGGTGAAGAATCCAGCGTAGGCACCTGACTGTTCGGAAGTCTCGATTCCGGCTCCCCACATCACATTGCCGTAGCTGATGGAGTTCATGCCTCCCATAAGCTCGTTCTCGCCTCCGATCTCGTAGGCACCTTCATCGATGACTTGTGACGCTGCCTTGTAGGCTCCTTCCCAGTCCCCTTCTGCCAGACAGACACGGGACTTGATGCCCAATGCAACATATTCATTGATGTGGGATTTGTTGCCTTTGTTCAGAGTTGAGGCAGCTCCCTTTGTTAGCCTCACGATAGCGGAATCGATGTCGGTGTCGATCTGTTTGTAAACAACTTCCAGGTTTTCCCTCGGCTTGCCATTCGTGCTGATGGATGTAGGCTCTGTGTAAACAGGTACTCCGGGATCGCTCCAACGGTACTTGTTCGTCATCGGATTGTAAGGTGCTCTGGCGAACCAAGTCGCAAGGCTAAGGTAGGAGAGAGCCCTGATCGCGTAGGCCTGTCCGACAACGTAGGACACATCCGCGGAGCTTCCTCCCATAGTCTCCTTGGCCGCGATCACGCTGTTGGCGTTGGCGATCCATTTGTAGTTTGCGTACCAGACATCGTAGGACCGGAACGCTGAGGATGTGTACTGGTTCTTGACGTTGTAAATATGGTCGTACCAGAACCATCCGTTGCCTTGCGATTGCATGATGAGGTCGTCTCCCATCATGTCCAAGGCGAGGTTGTAGGCAGCGATGCCGAAACATTGGTGGGTGTTGCCAGAGGTTGACCAGCCGGCCGTCCACATCGAACGGTAGATTCCGTTGATGGAGGTGATGGCTGTGGAAGCTTCCTTCATCAGCTCCTCTCCGGAGCCGGAATCAGTCGGGTTGAACTCAAGCATGTCGCTGTCGCAGGAAATAGACGCGATGGCGAAAGCCGCAAGAATATATAATTTCTTTCTCATTGAATTTCCTCCTAGAATTGAATGTCAAGGCCCGCCAAGATGGCTCTCGACGGGGTGTAGGAATATGACACACTACCTGTGAAGTTGTACTGTGGGTCCATGCCGTCAAGGTGGTTGAACATGGCGATGTTGTCAGCTGTGACGAAGAGCCTCAGAGCGCTGACATCAATCTTCGAGAGCCAGTTTTTAGGAAATGTGTAGCCAAGCGTGATGTTCTTGATGGCGAAATACGAAGCGTTGATGAGGGATGAGTCGTTAGCCGGAGCTGATCCTCCGATCTCCACCATAGGCACATCCGTCACGTCGCCAGGCTTCTGCCACCTGCGCAGGACGTTCCTGTGCCAGTTGTTGCCCGCGTACTGGACGTTCATCGTACTGGAATACAGTCCGTCATAGACCTTGCCTCCGATTGACCATGTTGTAAGGAATGAGAGGTCGATGTTCTTGAATATCACGAAGCTCGATCCAAGGCTTCCGGACACGGCCGGCTCGCGGCTGCCCATGTAGTATTTGCTAAGGGAAGCCAGCGAGACGTTGTCGGTCACATATTCATCACACCTGACATTGCTGACGGCTCCGGTCTCGTCCACCCCTCTCTTCCAGTAGGCGTAGTAGAGGCGCTTTCCGGTCGCTGGATCGACTCCCGCTGTCTTGGAAAGGTAGAATGTGTAGATCGGTTTTCCGACCTCGATGACCGAGGCACCGGAGCTGATGAAGTCCTGTGACGAGGTGAGGCTTGTGACCTTGTTGCGGTTCATCGAGGCCATGGCGTTCGCATCCCACCGGAAGTTCGGTTTGTCGATGATGTTCACCCTTCCGGAGAACTCAAAGCCTTGGTTTCTCATCGAACCCACATTCGCATCGTATCCGGTGAACCCTGTAGAGATTGCAAGGGGGCTCTCAAGGAGCATGTCACGAGTGTTGCGGTTGTAATATTCAGCGGTGAAAGTCACCTTTCCTCCGAAGAGTGAGGCCTCGATTCCAGTGTTGAGGTTGCCGTTCTTCTCCCAGGTGATCGCCTTGTTCTCAAGTTTCGAGGCGAAGGCTCCGGCCTCGCTTCCGTTGGCCCATGTGTAGTCGTACAGACCTTGCCATGCGTAGTAGGTTCCGAGGTTGTCGTTGCCCTGCACTCCGTAGGAGGCCTTGACGGTCAGGTTGCTCAACCATGAGGAGAACTGTTCCATGAACTTCTCTTGAGACAGCCTCCATGACGCTCCGACAGACCAGAAGTTACCCCATCTGTCAGTCCTGTAGAATCTGGAGGAGCCGTCGGTACGCCAGCTCGCATCGAAATAGTAGCGGTTCCTGAATCCGTAGTTCAGCCTTGTGAACCAGGATTCTATTCCATAGTTGTTCGAGTAGCTGGAATTCCCGGAAGTCGTCACGGCCGGGTCGAGCTCGTCGATGCCGTCCATGATTCCGGTTTTCTCTCCCATCGCGTAGTTGAACCGGTAGCGGTAATATTCATGACCGAGCAGAACCTTGACATCGTGGTCGGAGAACGTTCGGTCGTAGTTGAGGATCTGGTTGAAGGTGTAGCTGAGAGTCCTTGTGTTGGTCTTGCTCAGGCGGCCGCCCTGATCCGCAGCGTTGCCGTGGTACTTGTCGTTGGTGATGGTACGCTGGTAGTCATTGAAGTCGGTTCCCAGATTGACGGTCAGCCTAAGGCCGTAAAGGAGAGCGTCCTTTCTCGTGGTGCCGAATGTGAGATAAGACCTTGCCGACAATGTGTTGCGGTAGTAGTAGGCCTTGTTGTTGTAGAGCTCGGCCCTGGAGTTGAATCCTTGGGCGGTAGGACGGTTGGCGTAGCCGTTGTCGTCCTCGTCACCATATTCATACTGAAGGTTTCCAGCCTCGTCGAGGATGTTGTTTCCGGCCATGTCCTTCAGGTAGACCGGGTAGACAGGTGCCATGAACTGGGCGGTGTACCAGACGTTGGATGTCGTGGAGCCGGAGAAGTTCTGGTAGTCGGCCTTCGTGTGCGAGTAGTTCGCGCTCATCCCGACCTTCATCCAGGAATTGGCCTGGGAGTCCACGTTGACTCTTCCGGTGTAGCGGTTGAAGTCCGTGTTCTGTAGGATACCGTTCTCCTTGTAGTATCCCATCGAGATGAGGTAGTTGATCTTTTCGGTCGCTCCGTTCACGGAGAAGATGTGCTCCGTGCGCAGCGCAGCGTTGTCGCTGATCTCGTCCATCCAGTTCTCGTTCCATGCAGCGACTGCGTCATCCTTGATCTTGCCTGTGGCCTGATCGATGAGGGTTGACCAAGTGTAGTTCTTGTACGGGTTGTAATATTCCGAGTTCTTGAGACCGCCGATGGTTTGGCCGAGGTTGGCCGCGGCGTATGCACTCGCACCCTCGAAATCCATTCCTGTGCTGTACTGGGCGCTGTTTCTGAGGGATTCGTAGGTCAATTCGACGAAATCGTCCATGCCCACGAGATCATAACGCTTCAAGGAGCGAGATGCGACACCGGCACTGCCCTTATAGCTAACAACCGAGCGTTCTCCGCTGCCTTTCTTGGTGGTGATGACGATGACTCCGTTCGCTCCTCTGGCTCCGTATAGCGCTCCTGCCGAAGCGTCCTTGAGCACGGTCAGTGACTCGATGTCTGCAGGGTTGATAGCACTGAGGGATCCATCGTAAGGAATGCCGTCCACAACGTATAGCGGTGTCGAGACAGCGTTGATGGATCCGATTCCTCGGATCATTATCGATGCGCCCTCGCCAGGCTGCCCGCCTCCGGATGTGACCTGAAGTCCGGCCACGGTGCCTTCGATAGATTTGGTGATGTTGCCAGTCACTCTTTTCTGGAGCTCGTCGCCTTTCACGACGGAGGCCGAGCCGGTGAAACTGCTTTTCTTGGCTGTTCCGTAGGCGACAACCATTACTTCTCCGATCTCGTCATCGATCGCGTCCTCCTGAAGGACCACATTGATTACAGTTTTTCCTGCCACGCTTATCTTCTGGGTGACATAGCCGATGCTGGAGAATGTCAGGACAGCATCGGACGGGATTCCAGACATGGACCATGTTCCGTCCTCCGCTGTGACCGTTCCAGTCGTGGTGCCTTCGATGAAGACCCCGACTCCGATCAGCGGGAGGTTGCCGCTGTCTTTAACCATTCCTTTCACATTGACGTTCTGAGCCTTTGCGGCCAGGACGCAGAGAAAGGCCAGCAGAGTGGCGGTGATTGTTCTCTTTATGCTATTTTTCATAATTTGTTCCGAATATGTTCATATTATGGATGATTGTCCACAGGTCTTCAGCTGATTTCGGAGCCTCGAAGACAGGAATGGCTTCCACACCGTCAAGCCTCAGCCCGACAGGGGAGGCCTCAGCATTCGCGGCGAGGTTCTCGAAGACCGTCGTCGCCCTTGTCCTTGCGGCCTTTGTCTGAGCTGCCGTAGTGGTCACGGACGCATGTTTAGTAAGTTTGTCTCCTGCCTTGTTCACGACTGTCGCCATCACTGTGTAGGATGTCTGCGGCTCCACGTCGACAACAAGGGCAAGG
>ERZ808267.461-NODE-461-length-12084-cov-3.968576_pt1 | contig 12084 bp, 8 predicted proteins | sample MGYA00521241_ERZ808267 | MGnify/ENA primary metagenome ERZ808267 (study PRJEB31516, sample SAMN03275592) | gut metagenome | biome: mammalia-associated habitat; material: feces | host: Papio cynocephalus | place: Kenya | collected 2012-07-19 ... | reverse complement strand
CCTCGACTTCGCCATCAAGAATACCGACCGTGCCGCAGGTGCCATGTTGAGTGGCGTCATCGCAGCCAAGTATGGTGAGGAAGGTTTGCCAGACAAGACCGTGAACGTGAAGTTCAAGGGTTCCGCTGGTCAGAGCTTCGGTGCTTTCTTGGTAAAGGGTGTCGATTTCAAGCTTGAGGGTGAGACCAATGACTACTTTGGCAAGGGACTTTCAGGAGGTCGTATTTCCATCCTTCCTCCTATCCGCAGCAACTTCTCTGCCGAGGACAACATCATCGCTGGTAACACCGGTCTCTACGGTGCCACAAGTGGTGAGCTTTACATCAACGGTAAGGTAGGTGAGCGCTTCGGTGTACGTAACTCAGGTGCCATCGCCGTCATCGAGGGTGCCGGTGACCACTGCTGTGAATACATGACAGGCGGTCGCGTGGTAGTGCTCGGTGAGACCGGTCGTAACTTCGCCGCTGGTATGAGTGGTGGTGTAGCCTACGTATGGGACAAGAACCACAACTTCGACTACTTCTGTAACATGGATATGGTGGAGATCAACCTCGTGGAGGACAGCACCTATCGCAAGGAGTTGCACGAGTTGATTCGCCAGCACTACCTCTACACAGGCAGTAAGCTCGCCCGCACCATGCTCGACGACTGGAACCACTATGTGGAGGAATTTATCCAGGTAGTGCCAATCGAATACAAGCGAGTACTCCAGGAGGAGCAGGTGAAGAAGTTGCAGCAGAAGATTGCGGATATGCAGCGCGATTACTAATTTTAAAGTTAGAAGAAAGATGGGAAATCCAAAAGCATTTTTGACTATACCACGCAAGGAAGCGGGTTATAGACCAATTCACGATAGAATCCTCGACTTCAGCGAGGTAGAACAAACTTTGAATAGCAACGACCGCCGTCAGCAGGCTTCTCGTTGCATGGACTGTGGTGTGCCTTTCTGCCACTGGGCTTGTCCATTGGGCAACAAGGCACCTGAGTGGAACGATGCCCTCTACAAGGGCGACTGGGAGTTGGCTTACCGACTCCTCAATTCCACCAACGACTTCCCAGAGTTTACAGGACGTATCTGTCCTGCACTCTGCGAGAAGGCTTGCGTGTTGAATCTCATGGACCATGAGCCTACCACCAACCGTGAGGATGAGTGCGCCATCGTGGAGCACGCTTTCTCCGAGGACTATGTTCATGTGGAGATACCTGAGCGCAACGGCAAGACGGTGGCTGTCATCGGTGCCGGTCCTGCGGGATTGGTAGCAGCCAACCAGTTGAACCACAAGGGATACAAGGTAACAGTGTTTGAGGCACGTGAGAATGCAGGTGGCTTGTTGCGTTACGGTATTCCAAACTTCAAGCTCAACAAGAGCATCATCGACCGCCGTCTCCGCCTGTTGGAGGAAGAGGGCATCGAGTTCAGATACAATGAGAAGATAGATGTCACCAAGTTGCCGGAGGGCTTCGATGCCTACGTGGTATCCACAGGTACTCCAACCGCTCGTGACTTGAAGATTCCTGGACGTGACTTGAAGGGTGTTTATTTCGCCCTCGAATTGCTATCTCAGCAGAACCGAATCTTGGCAGGCATGGAGTTCAAGAAAGATGAACTCGTCAACTGCAAGGGCAAGGATGTCTTGGTCATCGGTGGTGGTGATACAGGTTCCGACTGTATCGGTACCGCTCATCGCCAGGGTTGCAAGAGCGTGACACAGATCGAGATTATGCCTAAGCCTGTGGAGGGTCCTGATGATCCTAAGAATCCTTGGCCAAACTGGCCTCGCACCCTCAAGACTACCTCCAGCCACGAGGAGGGATGTACACGTCGTTGGAACATCAACTCCTTGGAGTTCTTGGGCAAGAACGGCAAGTTGACCGGTGTCAAGGTACAGCCTATCGACTGGAAGCCAAACCCTGAGGGCGGTCGCCCATTGATGGTTGAGGCTGGTGAGCCTGAGATCATCAAAGCAGAGGCTGTGTTCTTGGCAATGGGCTTCTTGAAGCCACAGCAGCCAGAGTTTGCCGAGAATGTATTCGTGGCTGGTGATGCCGCCAACGGCGCATCCTTGGTAGTAAGAGCCATGGCAAGTGGTAGAAAGATTGCCGCTCAGGTAGACAAGTTCTTAAACAAGAAGTAATACCGGTTATTTATAACTATAAGTAGGGGAGACGGACCTTGTGATGAGGTTTGCCTCCCTTTTTCGTATATTGCAAAAAAATAAGGCTATGTCGTTTGAGCAGACATAGCCTTTAATTGGTAATCTTACTTTTTCAACTTTGAGAGTCCGATGGCAAGCATCGTCTCTACCATGGATGCCAAGAGATATTTGTTAGGGCAATCCTTGTATTTTGCTGGAACCAGCTGTAGGAGCCATTGTGGTGAAGGCAGCTGGTTGAGCTTTTCCCATGCCACTAAGTTGAGGCTCTTGTGACGAATCACGTCGCACTCACATTTGCCATCGTTTGCCTCAAATTCTTCTTGGGACATTGGGGTGTAACCTAAACATTCGTGGGAGGCTAGACAGCGGAAATGCTCCATCTTGAGCAAGGTCTCGAAAAATGGAAGCTTTTCCAAGTCTTCCAAGTTCTTGCAAGCCTCCAGTAGTTCCAGGTTATGCTTGCCTTCTTCGTCGTTTTCACGATTCAATATTCCAATAGCCTTCAACTTGGCAAAGATGTGAAAGACATCGGAAAACTCTTGTGCTTCGATGCGCTTTAAATTGGCATATTCCACCGGATTTCCTTTTACGCTTGCATGACGTTTCCACCAATGCAAGAATGCTTCCTCGGGATTGGCCAACTTAATGTCTGCGAAGTCTTTGCCGATGTTGTTGGCAAAGGTGGAAGCATAGATTGCCGCATCTTTCTCCAAGTAGTTTTTCCAGACATATTGATGGGTGAATGATTCAGACATCTTTCCGATGACATGTACCACCTGCCTTGGATGCTCATCGTCGATGCAGAGGTCGCTAAGTTCTTGATAACGAGCCTCGTTGATAGGATTGTAGCAGCGTGTCACGATGCCAAAGTTCTCCAAGCGGCGTTTTCTCCATCTCAAGGCATACTCGCCTAGATCGTATGTGATGGCGATGTTGCGATTGTCGCTTCCAGTGGCGATGACCACGTAGTTGAGGTCGTCTTTGATGTTGTTCATGAGTTCCCAGAATCTGCCGTCGCCAGCACTATGGCTGTGCCATTGTATTTCCACGCTGAGTGGAGAAATTCCGTTGGCGTTGCAAAGACAAGGATAGCGCATGTCGAAGAATCCCCTTTTCTCGGCTGCCTTTGGATCTACAATGTGGAAGATGGCATGTTTGCCTTCGAAGTCTTTTGGATAGATGAACTGACCGTGCTCGTAGAGGAACTTGAATGCCTCCTGACCTGTTTCTCCGAAACCAATGATCATGCAGTGGAAAGCGGTCTTTGCCTCGCCGGTGCGATGGTCGAAGTCTACGTAGTTGGCAGGGTGAGTCTCTCTTTTTGCCATCATGGTCTTGATGGCAAGTTGGGCAGCGTCCACCAAAATGGTCTCCACGCCATACCGGGAGTTGTACTCAAAGGCTGTTCCGCCATTTAGCTTTCCGCTCGTGGCGCGGCAGAAGATGTATGCCTTCTGTGCCATGTTGCCCTTGAAATATTCGTCACCACGTAGCTTGATGTTTTTCGCCAGGTTTTGCAGTTGGTCATCGTAGAGCAAATAGAGCCCTATGAATTCCTGAGTCTTGTTAAAGATGCGATCTAGCTCCAGTTGGTGTATCACATCATTGCCTTTCTGCTGTTGTATCGGCATGCGTGTCTGTCGGATGATGCCTTGCATGCGGTCGATGTTTGCCATAATCTCACGGCGAAAACTGAACACATTGAAGATGCTGGCAAAACCTAGCAGGCCTTGATTGCTGGTGTCTTCCGGTGCATTGATGAAGATGATGGTATCGTTCGGCACCGCCTTATGGATGTCGTAAGCCAGGCCGAGCGAAACCTCATTGATGCCGAAGAACACATGCACGTCACCTTTCAACTTCTTCGCCATCTTGAGTTTGCGCCAGCGCCAAGCTGAACGGAAACGGACGCCGAGATAGTTGATGGCCACGGCAAAGGATACTGCTGCGGCTGCAAAATGGATGATGGAGAATAGCGTCATATAAACCATGTTGTGGTGACATGGTTCGCCAACCTCTATCAAGTCGCTGTGAAAGGCGAACATCTCCATGGATGATAGCAGCGGGCGGAAGAATGAGGCATACCAAGATAACTGCGTGCCCACCGTCTCATGACCGGAGCGGAAGCCGATGAAATAGATGACGAATCCTGACAGGAATACGAGCAATGCTACTCGACGGATGAACACTTCGAAATCTCGAAACACTCTACGGCGATTGATGTAGCAGAGCAAGAATATCACTGCGGTGATGAGGATACTCAGTATATTGGTAATTAGCATGATTTCTTTTCCTATATATAATTAATGTGATAAATTTGTTTTGTGGGCAGGACTAGTCTCTGATTTCAAAGAGGCTATAGAAACCTGTCATGGTGAACACGTTGCGGATAGAGTCGTTGATTTTCTCGATGATGACCTTGCCTCCCTTGGCTGCGCTATCCTTTCGCAAACCGATGAGTAGGCGCAAGCCTGAGGAACTGATGTACTCCAAATTGTTAAAGTCGAGCACAATTTCCTGGTCGGCGCTCTCACTTAATTCGTTGAATTTTGGTGCTACTTCTGCTGCTGCGGCAGTATCGAGGCGACCACTAAGGAGGGCTTTTACGCCCCCGTTTTCTTTGATGATTTCAATATTCATGCTGATTGAAATTTTATGTTGTTGTTTATTATTCTTTAGGTGTCAATGAGAAGACCGTCATTTACTTTTGCTTCTCAATATAATCTAAGATGAGGTCTACAGCCGCGTCTTCGGTCATGTTAGCGACATTGATAACCAGGTCGTAGTTGCGAGTGTCATAACGGCTAGTGCCTGAGAACTCTTTGGTATATTTTTCTCTACCTTTGTCTACCTTGTCGATGACAGCCTTGGCCTCTTCTTCGCTGAGTCCCTGTTTCTCCATCACGCGCTGGATACGTTTCTCCATGGTGCTCTGGATGAGGATTCTGAGGGCATTAGGGTCGTTGCGGAAAATAAAGAAACCTGAGCGGCCAGCGATGACGCACGATTCTGTGGCTGCCAATTCCTTTAAGAACTTAGACTCCACTTTGAAGATGTTCTCTGTAGTAGCCACGTTGGCCTCCACATTGAAACGGTCCTCTACATTATAGCGGTTCATGTACGACTGTACGAAATCGTTCCACCAGTTGCGTTTGGATGCTTTTACCTTCTCTAGTTCTTCCACGGAGAGGTTGAATCTCTTGGTTAATTCTTTGATTAAGGCCTTGTCGTAGAACTTGACATTCAGCTTTTCTGCCAACTTTCTGCCGATAGTGCGGCCACCAGAACCTAATTCGCGGTTGATGGTAATTACAAATTTCTTAGTTGTTTCCATAACTTTATTGTTTTAGTTTCTTTCTATTCATTGTTTTTATTCTCCAAAGATTTCTTCCACCAGTTGGTCGAACTCTTGGAAGGCGAAGGTGTCCTTCAGTTCTTGTAGGGCATCTCTCAGTCCTTTGTATCGCCAAGCGTGGGTAGCCTTGTCTTTCACTCGGAATATCTGCCAGAGTGCATCGCCTTTTTGTCGGTAATCTCGTGCGATGGCTCTCATGTTGGAGAGTTTGTCGCCGATGGCTACAATCTTTACTTCCCTAGACGCTGCCTTCAGATTGTCCATGTCGCGCTGTTTGCGCTCTTTCCAAGTCAGCTTTTTGCCGTCTGGTGTATGTTTCACATCAGTCTCGTCTGCCACCAAATTGGCGATATGTTCGCCGAACTCTTGTTTCAGATCGTCGAGGGTCACATCGGTGTCTTCCACCGTGTCGTGCAAGACGGCTGCTGCCAGCAGGTCTGGGGCGTTGGTGATGGTAGCCACGATGGCCATAGCCTCCAGGGGGTGCACGATGTAAGGGAATCCCTTGCCTCGGCGCTCTGTGCCTTGGTGAGCTCGGGTGGCAAAGACGATGGCCTTGTCTACCAAAGTGGTATCTAATGGTGTGTTCATTTCTTGCGTCTGAATTTTGTTTATTTGTTCATGAACGGCAGTTTGCAGGCTTGTTGGTAAGCCATGTCTGCGAGTCGTTCGTTGTGGATGCTCTCGCCGTTGAGCTCGTCGTATATGTGGATGAGCGCAGGCTTGCCGCCACCTTTCTTCAGGGCTGATACGATGAGCAGGTCTTGCAGGGCTACGGTAGAGGCGATGATGTCGATGTCGGTGTCTGACAATTGGCTCATGGCAAACTTGTAGGCATCGTCCTCGTTCTCGTGGATGAAGTCTTCTACGTCTTGCAGGGTTTTCATTCCAGCTTCCTTGAGGAGCGGGAAGAATGGGGCGAACGACATCTCTTGAATCTCGCCTTGGTTGATGTCGGCGATGCGCTGCATCAGTTTAGAGAATGGCTTCTGGGCGATGTAGGTGTTGAATGTGTCACCATCGAGCTGCACCTCGGAGAGCTCGCCTGCCTTGATGAGTGCTTCCATCTTGCGGCGATAGGCTGCCACGCTGATTCTGATTCGGGCAAACTCCTCGTCGGCGAGCTCCAGCATGCCGGCCAGACGGCCTAGCATTCTCATATACTCTGGCGGGGTCTCTATCTCGCTCTTGTAACCGATGTCGTGCTCCATGGCGGCCCATGCGTGTTGCAGGGTGGAACGCATCTGTATCTCAAATCGGATGTCGTTCAGCTCAGGGTGCTCCGGGTCGTGATAGAGCGACTTGGGGACGCGGCAGATGTAGTGGAGCGAGTTGTAGCCGAAGCTGTCCATCTGATGCATCTTGCGCTTGTCGATAGACTCGTTCCAGTCGATGTCGAACATCTTCTCCATGTAGGATGCCACACGGTCTACGTCATCGCTGAAGAGCGTGATGATGCGGGTGCCAACGATGTCGGTGATGTCGTCGAGGGTGTGATATTTGTGCCCCTTGCGGATGAGCTTGCCGATGAGGCTGTCGCGTTTCTTGATGCGGGTCTCTACGGCGGTCACTTCCACATGGTTCTCGCTCAGTGCGTTTTGTATCATCTGGGCGGCGGTGTCTCTAATCTTCTCGAAGAGTGGACGTTTCTCGTCATACTCGTCTATAATCATTTGGCACTTGAAGTTGAGTGCCTCATATCCTTCTGCCATAGTCTTTATACATTATTGGGGTTCAACGTTTTGCTCAGTGTCAGCACATTGTTGTCGTTCACTCGCTCATATTCTACCTTGTCCATCAGGTGGGTTACCAGGAATATGCCGAGGCCGCCGATGGCTCTGTCGTCCAGCTCGGCGGTGATGTCTGGTTCGTCGGTTGACGTAGGGTCGAATGGAATGCCATTGTCGGTGATGACAAATTTCAGGCTCTTGTCGAAGGCGTAAGCTTCCAGTTGGATGTTGCCCACCTTGTCTTTAGGGTAGGCGTAATTCATCACGTTCACCACTGCCTCTTCAAGGGCTAGGTTCAAGCTGCTAGCCAGGCCTTTGTCGATGCCTGTCTCGCCCACGATGTCGTCCATGAAATCGGCTATCTTTGGCGTTTCGCGGATGTCATTGTGCAGCGAAATCTTGCGATAGAACTTGGTGTCTCGTTCCTGTCGCTTATACTTGAAGGTGATCATCGTGAGGTCGTCACTCTGTTCTGCTCCATTCACGTGCTTGTGTACGGCTTGGAGCATGTTTTCTATCTGTTCCTTGGCTGTCTTGTCTTCCATTTTCTTCAGTTCCTCCAGCATTCGTCCTTCTCCAAACAAATCTTTCTCGGCGTTTTCTGCCTCGGTCAGTCCGTCTGTGTACATGAAGATGCTTGTATTCGGAGTGATGACGGTTTCTTGCATCTCAAACTTCATGTCTGGCAGAATGGCGATAGGCAGGTTTGGCTTCACGTCGAGCAATTTTACTTCTCGGGTCACACCATCGATGATGGCTGGCGCATTGTGGCCGGCGTTGCAATATCTGAATCTGCCGGTTGGCAAGTCGAGTACGCCTACGAACAAGGTTACAAACATATTCGACTCGTTCATGTCCGACATCGAGTTGTTGAGTGATGTGGCGATGCGGTCTGGACGGCTCTCCTGGGCTGCCACGATGCGCAGCAAACTGCGAGTTACCGCCATCACCAGCGAGGCTGGAACGCCCTTGCCCGAAACGTCGCCCACGCAGAAGAACAGCTTCTCGTCTCTCAGGAAGAAATCGTAGAGGTCGCCTCCCACAGCCTTTGCCGGAATCAGAGTGCCGTAGATGTCCACGTCGTCGCGATCGGGGTATGGAGGGAATATCTTAGGTATCATCGACATCTGTATCTTGCTGGCGATGTTGAGCTCGCTCTCGATTCGTCCTTTCTCCTGAGTGGTGGTCGCCAGTTCGTTGATGTATTTGTCTAGCGAGTGTTGCATGTGGTCGAGCGAGTTGCCTAGTGCCCACAATTCGTTGTGGTCGCGCATCTTAGGCAGATGGGTATGGAAATTGCCCTCGGCGATGTGGAGTGCAGCTCTGGAGTATAACTCTATAGGACGCAGGAACTTGCGTATCACGAAGAAGCTCACGAAGAAAAGTCCTAACATACCAATCAATGAGATGATAGCCATTTGCAGGCGAATGGCCTTCACGCCTGCCACGATTTCGTCTTTGTCGCATTCGAGGGTGATGGTCCAGTTGGCGCGCTTGATGGGGGCGTAGTAGAGGTATTTGGTGTTTCCACCTTCGCCGAAGGCTCCGATGCCGCGTTTCTGGTTTTTCATGTCCACGAAGATGGTTTCGTTGACCTCATACTTGCTCTTATCGAGCACTTGGGCGGCATTGCCTCTCAAGATAAGACTCTTCTTGGGGTGTACCAAAAAGTTGAAGTCGCGGTCCATGATGGTGAGGAACGACTTGGAGTAGGGCTTCACGCTCTGTACATAGTCGGAGAGCTCGGCAAGCGATAGGTCTACGGCGAGAACGCCTAAGAATTTGCCCTTGCTGTCTTTCAGAGGGATGCAGTAGCTGGTCACGGTGGTGCCGTTGGTCTCGACGAATGCCCTGGACCATCGGCTAGTCATGCGTTGTTTAGTGGTCTGATACCAGTCTTTCTCGCGGTAGTCGTTGCGATCGGCTAGGTTGATGAATTTCATCTTGCCCTTCTTGTCTTGCATCATGTAGGGAGCAAAGCCTTTCTTATATTGCGGGTACATGCCGGGTTCGAAGCCGATGGCTACTCCCTGTATGTTTGGATTGGCGCGCAGGAAACTTTCGCAGGCGCTACTGATGGCTTCTTCCGAGAGGTCCTTGTTCTTGTTCCATTTCCAGAGCGAGGCAAAATTGTTGCCGGCTCCTTCGATGTTCTCCATCTCGTCGGTCACGTAGAGTATAGCCTTGTCCAGCTCCAGGTTGGCTTTCTTGTGCCCATCCTCAAGCATCTGCTGGCTGGCAAACCAGGAGGCTACGCCAAATGTGACTAGGAACACACAGGCGGTCATCACTAACATCCAGAGGCAAATCTTGGTTGCGAAGGAATGCTTGAAGTTGATTTTTTCTAAATTTACTGTCATTCGGTTCTTAACGTTATGTTGTTATCTGTCAATTTTATCCTACAAAAATACAGCTTTTTTTTGATAATGTCTTCGATACGCTCCTAAATAATGTTAATCTTCGTCTTATGTTCTTGATGATGTTTCTCCTGAGGGTAAAAATCTCTCAAAAAATGGGCAAAAATCGTTTAATTTGCATTTCTTTGAAGTTTTTTATTTGGCGTTCTCCCCAAAATGCCCTAACTTTGCACTTGAGTTCTAATAATTATAAACTAATAATACAATATGCAAATGATAAAAATGAAAAGGTTTATTGTTTCCGGTCTCTTGTCATTGGCTGCCTTTATGCCGATGCAAGCTCAAAACTTAGTGAAAGGTGACTATGGCTACCTCTATTGCCACATGAGTGACAAGGGGGAGTGGACGGCTTATGCCGTTTCTCGTGATGGCTATCATTATCAAGACATCAACGAGGGCAAGCCTATCTTCGATCCAGCTGAGCATGCTCGCATCGAGGGCGGTACCCGGGATGCTTACATCACTCGCACTCATGACGGAAAAGGATACATCATGGTGACTACTGATATGTGTGTGGCGAAGAGCCATAAGTGGGATAACTATGGCATCGACCTCTTGAAGAGCAACGACCTCATCCATTGGACCAGCGTCACCTTCGATTATCGTAAGGGTATGCAGAATTTCTGTGACGCAGCCACAGCCCAGTCGCCTTACAAAGATTGGAGTACCATTAACCGTGTGTGGGCTCCTCAGATATTCTGGGATCCTAACTATCGATGGGAAAATGGCGAAAAAGGTGGCTACATGATTTACTATTCGATGCTCAACCGTCCAGAGGAAGGTTATGATCGCATGTACTATAGCTACGCCGACAAGAACTTTAACAAGATAACCACCCCTAAGTTGCTCTTTGATTGGGGCTACGCCACTATCGACTGCGACATCAATTACTTGAAGAGCGACGGTCTCTACCACATGCTCATCAAGAAGGAGGGCGGCAAACCGGGCATCTATACTGCTACCAGCAAATATCTTACCCATGGTTGGGGCGAGCCAGTGGAGAATGATTACGTAAGTTTCGAGGGTAAGAAGAATTGCGAGGGCAGCAGTGCCTTCCAGCTTATTGGTGACGATACTTGGCGTGTGGCTTACATCCAGTATAGTGACCACCCGAAGCATTATCGCATCTGCAAGGCAGACAAGTACCTGCGCAATTTCTCCGACCCTGTGGACATCGAGGGCGTGACAGGTCCTCAGCACGGAAGTTTCATGCGAATCACCAAAAAGGAGTACCAGAGACTCTTGAAATGGGATGAGGAAATGAAAAGAAAATAGAACATGATTTTTTTGGCTTTGTGCCGAAGTATAGAAATTTGCCTCTCTATGGCAAAAGTTTGCTCCAGTTGAGGCAAATTTTTGCCATAGAGGGGCAGTTTTTGTTCCGTCGCATCGCTCTAGGCGTAAAAACTCCTTCTCTTATTTCACCCTTCACCCTTCACATATCTGCAGGAAAAGCCCATGAACACAGGGAATTTCGGAGGTGAAGGGTGCTAGTCAACCCTTCACAACCCTTCACAACCCTTCACCCTTTTTCTCCTTTCATCCTTTTTGCCTATTCTTTCCTCATCCTTTTCCATTCTTTTCTCATTCTTTTCCCATTCTTTTCTCATTCTTTTCCCATCCTTTTCTCATCCTTTCCCATCCTTTTCTCATCCTTTTCCCTTTTCCCATCCTTCCCTAAATTTCCTTTTTTCCTTCCCCCAATAAAAAGTCGACAGATAAGGTAAGTTGGTTTGAAAGTTGTGTATGGGGGGGCGTGCAGGTGAAGGGGGAGGGGGTGAAGGGTTGTGAAGGGTGGGTGAAGGGTTGAGGAGCACCCTTCACCTCTCGAATCCCCTGTGTTTATGGGCTTTTCCTGCAGATATGTGAAGGGTGAAGGGTGCTTTGGGGGCAGTCCGAATCCTAATATACTAGCGAAACTTAAATATAAAGTACTGAACTTTCGCAAGTACTCAAGAATGCGCCCTGAAAGGGCAAAAGCACCTAGCCCAGGGCAACGCCCTGGGTTGCATGCGCAAATAGGATGCGCCCTGTAAGGGCAAAAGCATTATATCTGCTAGCCTAAGAATAAAGCTTTTGCCCTTTCAGGGCGCACTTTATTCCTATCAAACTACCTAGGGCGTTGCCCTAGGCTAGGTGCTTTTGGGCCTTCAGCCCGAATCATTATCTACCTGCGAAACTTGAATAATGTACATTGCGCACCCATGCTCCGGCGAAGGCGCACCCGTGCCCGTTCACGCCCCGCTGGCGTTTGCATGTATATAATAATGTGGAACGTATCATATTGCTCACGAACAACTATCAATCTGTTAAAATACTGTTAAAATACCAACTTTTTGCTCGAAATATTTGGCTATTTCGGAAATAGTTAGTACTTTTGCACTCGCTTTTGAGAAATACGGTTTCTCTAAGCGACTAAAGAAAGA
>ERZ808267.460-NODE-460-length-12087-cov-3.543301_pt1 | contig 12087 bp, 11 predicted proteins | sample MGYA00521241_ERZ808267 | MGnify/ENA primary metagenome ERZ808267 (study PRJEB31516, sample SAMN03275592) | gut metagenome | biome: mammalia-associated habitat; material: feces | host: Papio cynocephalus | place: Kenya | collected 2012-07-19 ... | reverse complement strand
ATGGTCGAATTGCCAGAAGGCAAGATGAAGTCTCGCGAGGGTACTGTTGTTGATGCTGACGACCTCATCCAGAAGATGTACGAGGAGGCGAGGGCTACTTCCGATGAGTCTGGTAAGCTAGCTGACATGAGCGTGGAGGACAAGGAGAAACTTTATCACATGATTGGTCTAGGAGCCCTTAAGTACTTCATCATCAAGGTTGATCCGAAGAAGACCATGCTCTTCAACCCTAAGGAGTCCATCGACTTCAACGGCAACACCGGCCCGTTCATCCAGTACACCCACGCCCGAATCCGCTCCATCCTGCGCAAGGCTGCAGAGAAAGGAATTGAATATGCCGCCTCTCCTCTGCCTAAGGTCGAGTTGAGTGCAAAGGAAATCAGACTAATAAAGCTCCTGAACACTTTTCCAGCAAAGATTTCGGAAGGTGCTCAGGCATATTCCCCAGCGGTTATTGCCAACTACGCGTACGACCTCGCTAAGGAGTTCAATCAGTACTATCATGACACTCCGATTCTTAAAGAGGAAAACTCTGACATCCTTAAGATGCGCCTCGTTCTGATTGACACCCTTTCAGGCGTGCTCCGCAAGGCTATGGGCATCCTGGGAATCGAGCTTCCTGAGAGAATGTAAGAAGTCAAATGTCCGAGACAGATTACATGTTTCCGACTTCCCAAAAGGAAGTTAAAGCCTTAGGGTGGGACTACATCGACATCATCCTTTTCACGGGTGATGCCTTTGTGGACCACCCTTCTTTCGGCACAGCCTGTATTGCCCGGTGGCTTCAGCATTTTGGCTATAGAGTTGCCGTTGTGCCTCAGCCCAACTGGAGGGATGACCTTCGTGACTTTAAGAAGTTAGGGGCTCCGAGGCTTTATTTTGGAGTGAACGCTGGTGCGATGGATTCAATGGTGAACCACTACACGGCTGGTAAGCGTCTTCGTCACGATGATGCCTACACTCCTGAGGGAAAATTCGGTCAGAGGCCTGACTATGCAGTCAGTGTTTACACCAACATACTCAAAGATTTGTTCCCTGATGTCCCTGTAATCATCGGAGGGGTCGAGGCTTCGCTTCGTCGTCTCACCCATTACGATTACTGGAAAGATGAATTGGTCCCTTCCATCTTACAATGGTGTAAGGCAGACTACCTTTGTTATGGAATGGGAGAAAAGCCGATGCTTGAACTGACAAGAGCCATTGAAGCACAGCGGAATATTCATGAAATCCATAACATACCGCAGATAGCATTCCGGATGAGCGGCAAATGGAAGGTCAAGGATCCTTTGGTGCTCCACTCGTTCGAAGAGTGCAAAAAGGACAAGATGGCATTCGCGGAGAATTTTCATCTAATTGAGACTCATGCGAATATGATGCATCCAGCTACGATTATCGAGCCTGTCGGGAACGGTTACGTGCAGATCAATCCGCCATATTCCCCGTCCACAACCGAGGAGATGGATTCGTTCTGGGATTTACCTTTCACTAAGTTGCCGCATCCGCGCTACAAAGGGAAGAGGATTCCGGCATACGACATGATCAAAGACTCGATTATCACTCATCGTGGTTGCTTCGGAGGGTGTAATTTCTGCACAATTGCGGCCCATCAGGGGAAGTTTATCCAGTCCCGCTCGCAGGCCTCTATTCTTGCGGAAGTGAGGAAATTGGCCAAGATGCCAGGATTTGCGGGGAATATCTCAGACCTCGGAGCTCCTACCGCGAATATGTACGGGATGCGAGGAAAGAACACTGATTTATGCGACAAATGCCGCAGAAAATCATGCCTTTTCCCGGCTCCATGCCCGAACATGAACAGGTCTCACAAACAGATACTTGAACTATACCGAAAGGTCGATTCTGTCCCAGGAATCCGCCATTCCTACATAGGAAGTGGCATCCGTTATGATCTGTTTCTAGATGAGAAAGGTTTTGTTGATGAGACTTCCAAACCTTACCTGAAGACTTTGATTCTTGACCACACTTCAGGCCGAATGAAAGTTGCCCCGGAACACACTGAGGACAAGGTCTTGCAGTACATAGCCAAGCCTTCTTTCAAGCTCTTTGAGAGACTTCGCTATGAGTTTGACAAGATCTGTGCACAGAACGGCCGCCGGACTGGCATCGTTCCGTACTTTATCTCATCCCACCCTGGATGCACGATGAAGGACATGGAAAACCTCTCGAAGAATCCTGCTTTGAAAGGAATATTCATGGATCAAGTGCAGGATTTCACCCCGACTCCTATGACCACTTCATCTGTGATGTACTACACTGGAATCGATCCACGGACCATGAAACCTGTCTTCGTGGAACGTGATCCAGAGAAGAAAAAGCGTCAAAAATCATTTTTTTTCAGAAAATAGTGCTGTTATAGCTTGCAATTCGGAAAAATGTCTTAATATTGCACCCGAAATCGGGACTGATGAAGTCCGTTTTTTTTGAATAGTTTTATTTGGTTATATGAGCATGGCAGCAGATCAGAAAAAAAGACATGTGGTAAGCTACGAGAATATGTCCGAAGCACTAGCCGCAGCGTTTAATGAAAAATATCCAAGAGGCTTCAGTGATTATCTCCCTGACCTTGTCAAGTACCCGAAACCGGACGGCACTTCTTTCTATGCCGTTACAGTCGAGACGGATGATTCTATCAATCTTGTGAAGATCAAGGTCAAGACAGACGATGCCGAGGCATTGGAAAGATGGCTTGAAGGCGAAGAGGATGCTGAGAACGAGGAGGTTGCAGGATCTTCCGCTGATGCTCCTGCAGACTCTGCTCTTCCTGATGACAACATCTCCCAGTACAGTGGCGACGACGACTCCGCGGAATAGTTGCTTTTGGATAAATAACATAAGGCCTGATTTCCACTGGATTTCAGGCCGCTTTTCTTTTGGATGCATGAATATTTACGTGAAAGTTCTGGCCGTTGCCATTCTATCAATTGTGGTGGGATGTTCAAACGGAACCGTCTCAATTTCAGATTTGAGTGATGGAGACCTGTTGTTTGTTGTTAACGAGAATGGCAATAACATAACCGAAGTGACGCAAGGTACCGATAATCTAAAGATAGACCATGTGGTAATCTTTGCGGAAGGTGACATCGTTGAGGCGATCCCTGAATTGGGGGTTGTGGAAAGCCCGTTGGACAGTTTTCTGGTCAGGCTGGCTGAAAATGAGGCTGTGCTTGTTGGCAGGATCGAAGGGTTGGATGTTGAAGCGAGTGTGACTAATGCCAGAAACTTCCTCGGTAAGCCATACGATGACATATTCATGCCGAGTGACAGTGCGATATACTGTTCTGAGCTTGTACAAAAGTCATTTGTGTTTAATGGAAAGCGTCGGGGGAGTGAGGACAGCGACGGATCGGTTTCGAGACTTGTCTTTGATGTGATCCCGATGTCATTTCACGACAGCACCGGCAATGTGACAGAGTTTTGGACAAAATTCTATGCCGCCCGTGGTATGGCAGTCCCGGAAGGAACTCCCGGAACCAATCCCGGCCAACTCTCCCGTGATCCTAATGTCAAAATTTTGGGGAATTTATCATACTATAGGTCACTTAGACAGGCTCAGTGACCGCACTTCGACAGGCTCAGTGACCGATGTTCTGAAGACTCAACGATCGGACGCTGAGCATGTCGAAGCGTCAAAGTAGTTTCGCCAGACTGTCATAGTACTGCTTGCTGACCGGAATATGTCCGACCCCATCACGGATGAACTCCGTGTAGATCACCCCGTCCTTGTCCCGGCTCAACACCTTGATGTGCCGTGGGTTGACATAATACGACCGGTGGCAGCGCACGAATCCGTGCTTGATTGCATCCGTTTCAAGGCTTTTCATTGAGTTCCTCAGCTGATAAGTCTTTACCCTCTCGTTCTCCAGATAGTGAATGTTGATGTAGTTCGCATCCGCACTCACGTAAAGCACAGCAGCCGGATCTATCGTCAGTTTCAACCTTTTGTGCTCATCGTAGAACTTGACAAGCGACTCATTTGGAGCCTTGCCAGCATCTATCAAATCTTGATTCTTGTTCGAGATTATGCGTAGAAGAGCGTTGAATAGATACGGATAGACCAATGTCAGGCAGACAACCTCAAAGCAATATGGGAGCGCAGTGAAGTAAGGCATCCCTCCGCTTTTTCTGTAGAACAGTGATGTGTAGAGCGCGAAAAAGAATGCGGTGATGAGAATTTCTCCTATGCACCAGACCACGTAGTGCCACCATTTAAAAGGAATATACTTGTACAGAAACGAGAAAACAAGTCTGGTCAGAGCCAACACTCCGAGCATGATGCAAGACAGCATCAGAAGGTGGAAAGTCCACGATTTCCCGCCTACATTGTAGAAATCCGACAAAGAGAACGGATTATAGACAAAGCAGAACACGAAAAAGAAAAGCGGCAGAAGAACCGCATACTTGACTTGGCGCGCATAGCCTTTCGAGACTCTCAATGGTGTGTTCATGGCTTAATTTCTTGTCCCAAAGCCCAAATTTCCGTCCCGAAAAGCATTGGGATGAAAACTGAAATTCTGGTTTTTCGTCCCTAATTTACTACAATTTTTCCGCCAAACAACGCTTTAGTGTCATTTTTAGTACATGTGACCACACTTTCTTCGTCACGACATTCGAATTAGATATTTTTGCATTGCAGTCTGAGGAAATAGCATTCCTAGGCTAGTGTTAGATAGTAAATATTCAAAACATGACACAGATAGTAAACACATTCGAATACTCCGTTGCCCCGGAGAACATAGACTTCCAAGGACACGCTACCGTGCCGTCAATCTGCGGCTCCATCATCAACGCCATCGGACAGAACATCCGTAGGGAAGGATGCGGGATAGACGTGATGAAAAACGCTGGGCGTTCATGGGTTTTGCTTCGCTCTGCCTTTGAGATTGACGAAAGGCCGGCTCTTTATGACAACTATAATGTCAAGGTCTGGCCTGTGAAAGGTAAAGGTCTCACCTACAACCGATGTGTCAAGCTCACAAATTCAGAGGGTGAGGAGATTGGCCGTGGCACTACTGAATGGTGCGTGATAGACATCAATTCCAGAAAGCCGATTTTTCCTGAGCTAGGACTTTCAGAGGTGGACATTCCACTTCCTTGCAAGAGTCCGCGAAGAATCCTGGACTTCCTGCCGGATTTCATCAAGCACAAGGAAATTGGCTACAGCGAGTGTGATTTCAACGGGCACCTGAACAACACCCATTACATCGAGATGTTCTATAACCTATTGCCAGAGAGTGTGTTGTCTAGCGGACTTTTCACTAGAATCGACATCAATTTTAGACGTGAGGTCCACAGGGGCGATGATGTGGCTTTCGGCATCCGCAAGGCTAGTGACGAGGAGTATCTCTTTATGGCAAAAACGGGAGACGCGACTCTCTGCCACGCCTCCCTGCAAGCTATTTAGAATTAATGTCACTTCGACAAGCTCAGTGACCGAACTGGCTGCTGAGCCTGTCAAAGCGTGGTCGCTGAGCCTGTCGAAGCGCGGTCGCTGAGCTTGTCGAAGCGTACCAGCATTAATTAACCCTCTCCACCGAAGCAGTCCTGCCGATGGACTTTATCATAACACTCAGATCCTTAGGGGCTTTATATCTGATGTTTGACGCCCCTGTTGCGTCCTCAATCATGATTGAACGTGTAACATTTACGTTGCAATTTGCCGCTCCAGAGGTCTCTAGTATAGCATTCTCTGCCTCAGCATTCATGGCTTTGACATTTGAGGCTCCAGAAGCATCGACTTCAAGATTTCTAATTGTTCCCTTAAGGTTGACCTCGCATGCTCCAGAAGCGTCAAGCTCTACTTTCCCAAAATCTCCGTCAAGACTGGTCTTGGTCGCTCCACTGACATCAGCCTCTAACTTGTCAGCTTTGATCATGAAGTTGTTTGAAGACGCTCCGGAAAGATCAAGTTCAACTTCATAATAACTACCATACATCTTACAATAGGATGCTCCACTAATCTCAGCATCTAACTTTCCTGCATTGACATTCAATGATTTAATGTTGCTGGCTCCACTCAAGTCCAATGATAGTTCACCTCTGCCCAGGTCAAATGTGTCATCGCATCTTAGGCTCGTGGCACCGGACATTTCCACTTTACGTAGTTCTGGCATTGCTATTTCAGCCTTGCATGTCCAATTATCCAACTGTCTCTGCAATTTTGCAGGTATTGGCTTGTTCCAACCAATCTTCAACTCACCGTTACGAACCCACACTAGGAGATATTCCTGAAGCACGCTCGGCAGTGTCACCTCCACCTTGTACGAATCTGACTTAACAAGGTTCACTTCAACCACTCCGCTTAGGTCTAACCCAGTGAAATCTTTGCAGTTGAACTTACATTTGATGTAGTCCGTGTCAACCTTTGATGTCGCTGTCAGGTACAACGATTCTGCTGGGAACTCCGCTGTGGCGTTAAGTCCGTTCGCGATGAACATAAGGAGCGCTACTGCTCCAGTAATCATAAACTTTTTCATAACTCTTTTATTTTGTTGATTTTATCTAGTCCGTCAAGTAATTCTCCATAATATTCTTTTAATATGATCGCCTTAGCAGCGTCATCAAGTTCATCCGGCAGTTGGTCAATCATCGGTACCGTTTCCTCAGCGATGCTTCCCACCGTTCTTTCCCATCTGTCTTCTAAATCCCTTGAGAGTATCTCCCCGTACATCACAGTAACTTTCTCTGAATATGCCAGATACACCGCCACAGGATCATCAGCCACTCCGGCAAACCAATCAACTTTCTCAGAAGGACGGTTTATGAATATCACAGCAGCGGCAACAGCAGCCGCTATGGATGCGGCAGCACTGAATATCATTGCGAACCTCCTTCGTTTTCCACTAGTCTTCTGCACTTCGGTTTTATGGTCCGCTTCAAGCAGCGCATCCAACTTTGCCTCGAACCTTGTCTCGTGCCCCAGAGGTAGCTCCTGATCGTCAAACGCCTCAGGATTCCCGCTGAGATATTCCTTAAGATCAATCATATTCTTGTCCTCTTTAATTGTTCAACCAATTTAGCCTTTGCCCTTGAAAACTGGGTCCTCAATGTTCCTTCACGTTCCCCTGTTATGCTGGCTATTTCCTCATAGTCAAGGCCTTCCACCAACACTAAGTTTAGAATCAATCGGCATGATTCAGGCAGCCCGTCAATGGCCTTTCTCACATTGCTGACGCTCATTTGCGGAACCTCTACCGTGGTGGTGTCATCGGCATATTCGGAAACTTCACCTGCATATTCATCAAGAAAGAGTTTTTCCCGTCTTTTCTTCCTCACCGCATCTATTGACTTTCTGATGCATGTCCTGCTTAACCATGCTGCCACCTGAGCAGGATCACTGGGAACGATGTCCAAAGTGATGAATTTGAGGATTGTGTCCTGCATGATCTCCTCAGCCTCACCGCTGTCGCGGACTATCCTCCAGCTGATGTTGTACAGCCGTCCAGCGTGCGCTTTATAGAATTTTATGGACTCTTCTCTTGTCATCGTTTCTTTGTCGTTTCACAATATAAACGAATATTTTCGTTGATTGTTACAAGAACTTTGTAATATTTTGAAAAAGTCGCTTCGACAGGCTCAGCGACATGATACAACGGAAAAGGCCCGGAGTCTCCCGACCGCGGGCCCTTTTCATTTCATTTGGCTTAAAAGATTCTTGTTTTGTGACGATAATCACTATCCGACCGCAAAGTTACAGTCCCTTCATAATTGGCACAATACCAAAAAATAGGTAAACACTTCCGCAAATCATCGCGAATCATGGGTATCAATCCCGAAAATCCATAATATTTTCGTACTTTTGTCTCCTTAAAATTTGAATTTACATGAACTTAAGCGGAGTAATCGTCGGTGCAGCAACATTCCTCATCATAGGAATATGCCATCCCATCGTAATTAAAATGGAATATCATTGGGGCAAAGGTAGCTGGTGGCTGCTTCTGCTTGCGGGATTGGCCTTCACCGCTGCTTCCATATTCATGAATCATGAAGTCGTTTCCACCATTCTCGGTGCTGCTGCTTTTTCTTGCTTCTGGGGGATTCTAGAGGTCTTCGAACAGGAAAAACGCGTGCTGAAAGGCTGGTTCCCTGAGAATCCTGCCCGGCATGACTACTATGAGGCTATTAGACGAAAAGATACAAATAAATAATAATCATATTGTTATGAACATTAAAGTGCTGCCAGTATTGGCTATGGTCGCAGTCTTGTCAGGAATGACATCAGTCTCGGCTCAAAAGAAGGCTATGGACCACGATGTGTATGACTCGTGGCAAAGCGTATCCGACATCCAGAAAAGCGATGACGGCAACGTGCTCGTGTGGTGCGTCAATCCCCAACAAGGAGACGGAACCCTCTATGTCAGGAATATGACTCCTGAGAAAAAAGGCAAGGCTTCCTGCCGCGAGATAAGCATCCCACGCGGCTATCAAGCCTCGCTGGATCCAAAAGGAAAGTGGCTCTACCTGCGTATCAAACCTCAGTTCGCTACGACCCGTCAGGAAAAGATAGACAAGAAAAAGTCTGAGAAAATGACGAAGGACACTTTGGCTGTTGTCGATCTCTCTACCATGACAGTCAAGAAATACGGCCGTGTCGATTCTTACACAACCGGTTCTTTAGCAAAGCCTTACATTGCTTACAAATCCACATGGAAGCACTTTAAGGATTCGACCGACAAGAAAGGTACAGACAAGTCTGGCCTCATCATCCTGAACCCGGCCACTGACAGGAAGGACACCCTCAAGTACATTGACGCCTATTCTTTCAATCAGGATGGGACAACACTTGTGATGACATCGAAGAAAGACAAAAAGGATTCCCTCTCGGTCTCAGCAGTGCTTATCGCCCATGCACCTGCTTGTCTGGACACTTTGGTCAAAGGTGCTGAATCTTATCGCCGCTTGACATTCAGTGATGCGGAGGATCAGCTTGTGTTCCTTGGATCCAAGGACAAGAGCAAGAACCGCAACAAATGCCAGGCTCTGTACTTGACGACCATTCAGGCCGTCAAGACGGGTAAAACGGTTCGACAGGCTCACCGACCGCTTATGGAGGTTGCTGATAGCTCTACTGTAATCAGCAAGGATGGTAAATGGGCATATTCAACGAAAGAAATCATCGCTGAAGGAACCAAGGTTGAAGGCACTCCGGGCTGGACTCTCAACGAGAACACCGAGCTTCAGTTCACCCCTGACGGCAAACGCCTCTTCCTCGGAATCGGAGCCATCCGTCCTCCGAAGGACACAACGATTGTGGACTTCGAGACCGCCCAGCTAGACATCTGGAACTGGGACGCAGTTCTTACTCCGCCTCAGCAGAGACTAAATGTCAACAAAAAACTTAAGAAGACATATTCAGCAACAATTGATCTCACCGAACCAGGGAAGATCGTGCCGTTGACAACATCATATTTCGATAACATCCGCTATATGAACGGAGGACTTTCGGAATGGGTGCTTATGGCTGACAATTCCAAATATGCCCGCACAGCGGTATGGGACTACAACAATCGCTACGACTTCTCCCTTGTGAACGTCAAGGACGGCTCAAGAAAAGTTGTGGCTGAAGGACTCAATGTGGGACGTTTCGACATGTCTCCGAGCGGGAAATACCTCGTCTGGTTCGACAGTGATGAGATGAACTGGTTCACCTACAACACCCAGACAGGTGAGAAGGTCAACCTTACCGCTCAGACAGGCGTTCCTTTCTACGATGAGGAGGACGACCATCCGACAGCGGCTCCGGCCCACGAGTTCTCTCCGAAATGGCTTAAGGATGAGTCTGCTGTCTTTATTATTGACCGCTACGACATCTGGAAATTCTCTCCTGATGGAGTCACGGCAGTCAATCTCACCGGAAGTGTTGGCCGCCGGACCCACAACCGCTTCAAGATTTTTGACCCGAAGCCGGACACCAGAAAGCCTAACGAACGTCGTTGCGGACTTATCAAACCGCTGGATCCGAAGCAAACTATCATCCTCAGTGTGTTCAACGAGGATAGTCAGGAATATGGCTATGGAAGCCTGAACCTCGCCAAGCCGACAAAGACTCTGAAATATTTCACTGACACGGTAAGTTTCAAATACATAGCTGGAACCTTGAGCACCGACAGGCTTTTCTACCAGAAAGGCAACTTCCGCAACTGCTATGACCTTTATTATACTGACGACTTCTTCGCGAACTCCACAAAGGTCTCTGCCATCAATCCTCAGATGGCCGGCTACCGCTGGGGCCGTGCGGAGCTCTTCCGTTGGAAGGCCTACGACGGCACTCCTCTGAAAGGATTGGTGTTCGTTCCGGACGGAGTCAAGGAGGGCGAGAAGCTTCCTGTCATGATCTACTTCTACGAGAAGAACGCCAACAACCTTTATTCATTCTGGACTCCAGCCCCGTCACGCTCTATCGTGAATATTCCATTCTATACTTCAAGGGGTTACATTGTGTTTGTCCCGGACATTGTCTACAAGGTCGGACATCCGGGCGAGAGCGCCTACAACTGCATCTGCTCCGGAGCGGAGGCCCTTTGCGATGCCTATCCGGCCGCGGACAAGAGCAAGATGGCCATCCAAGGCCAGAGCTGGGGCGGCTACCAGACCGCTTGGCTCATAACACGCACGGACATGTTCGCGGCTGCCGGTTCCGGAGCCCCTGTCGGCAACATGACCTCCGCCTACGGCGGAATCCGCTGGGGTTCGGGCATAACCCGCGCCGGCCAGTACGAGCACGGACAGAGCAGGATCGGCAAGAGCATGTGGGAGCCTGGAGCGCTAGACCTTTACATCGAGAACTCTCCTGTGTTCCATGTCGACAAGGTCCAGACCCCTGTGCTGATCATGCACAATGACGCCGACGGCGCCGTTCCGTGGTACCAGGGAATCGAATTCTTCTCGGATCTCCGCAGACTTGACAAACCGGCCTGGCTTCTCCAGTACAACAAGGAGGCTCACAACCTAGTAGAGAGACGTAACTGCAAGGACCTTTCAGTCAGACTCCAGCAGTTCTTCGATCATTACTTGAAAGGCGCTCCTCTTCCTGCATGGATGAAGACTGGTGTTCCTTACGAGGATAAGGCTGAATATTCAGGTTTCGAGAATGCAGAATAGCTTTTTTGTGAATATCGCTTCGACAGGCTCAGCGACCAGCGTTTCCGGTCACAGAGCTTGTCGAAGCGTGGTCGCTGAGCCTGTCGAAGCGAACCCATCGAAGCGATAAAATACATATTCAATGACAAAACTAGCGATTTTCGACCTTGACGGTACCCTTCTGAACACCGTCGAAGATCTGGGCAACGCCACCAACTACGCCCTTGCGCAGTGTGGTTTCCCGATTCATAGGATTGATGAATATTATCAAATGGTGGGGCGCGGAATTTACAACCTGTTCCGCGCTGCCATTCCTTCTGAGTATTCCACCGAGGACAACGTCCAGAGGATGGCTTCCTATTTCATCCCGTATTACGATACCCACAAGTGTGACTTCACCAGACCTTACGATGGCATTCCTGAGATGCTCCATGCCATCACCGAAAGGGGAGTGCTCCTTGCGGTTGCCTCCAACAAGTATCAGGATGGAGCAGAAAAGCTGGTGAGGCACTTTTTCGGTGAATATGATTTCGTGAAAATCCTTGGTCAGCGTGAAGGCCAACCGATCAAGCCAGATCCGGCCATTGTCGATCAGATTCTGTCTGTAGTCCCTTCTGTCTCAAAAGAGGAGACTGTCTACATTGGAGACTCTAATGTGGACATGCAGACAGGCGCGAATGCCGGAGTCCGAACTATCGGAGTGACTTGGGGCTTCCGAAGCCGTGAAGAATTGGCTGCATTCAGCCCCTCCTCCATTGTGGACACACCGGAAATGCTGTCCAAAGAGATTTTGAGGGTCTGATTTTGGTTCATTTTGGTTCATTTGTGTCGAATTAATACCATTGTTGTCACTTGATTTGCTAGCATTATTGCTAAGAATTTGTTTATAAGACGTTGGATAACAGGTAGATATATCTAATGGGGGGGGGGGGGTGAAACTCTGAAACCATATCTTCAGAGGTTATCCCATTTTTCTTTTTTTACTATTTTTTT
>ERZ808267.459-NODE-459-length-12104-cov-2.383849_pt1 | contig 12104 bp, 9 predicted proteins | sample MGYA00521241_ERZ808267 | MGnify/ENA primary metagenome ERZ808267 (study PRJEB31516, sample SAMN03275592) | gut metagenome | biome: mammalia-associated habitat; material: feces | host: Papio cynocephalus | place: Kenya | collected 2012-07-19 ... | reverse complement strand
GAGCGAAGTCCTTTACCAAGGTCTTCAAGTCCGGCACCGATCGGAAGTCCTTCTTCTGAGAATGCACTCTGTGTTCTTCCGTATACGATCTGTAAGAATAACTCTCTCATTGCTGTATTGATGGCATCACAAACTAAGTCTGTGTTTAATGCCTCAAGAATTGTCTTACCCTGTAAAATCTCAGCTGCCATAGCTGCTGAATGGGTCATTCCTGAGCATCCGATTGTCTCGACAAGAGCCTCCTCGATAATTCCGTTCTTGACGTTGAGAGTCAGCTTGCAGGCGCCCTGCTGCGGTGCGCACCAGCCCACGCCATGGGTAAAGCCGGAGATATCGCTGATCTCCTTGGCCTGCACCCACTTGCCCTCTTCGGGAATGGGAGCCGGGCCGTGATAAGCGCCCTTGGCTACGGGGCACATATGCTGAACCTCAGTCGTATAGATCATAATGACGATGTTCCTTTCTTTGTTTTGAAATGATCGCCGGGATCCCCCGGAGGTGTCCTGATTTTTATTATAGCAGACTTAAAAACTTTTTGCAAGAAACATTCCAAACATTTGGTGCTTATTTTGCCGCCACAAAGCCCACCTTACGCTGCACCTTGCTGAGGGTCTTCTGCGCCAGACGGCGGGCACGCTCGGCGCCCTCCTGATAGACGCTCTCCAGATAGGCCTTGTCATCCATGATGCGCTGGCTCTCCTCCCGGATGGGACGCAGCAGCTCCACCACGGCCTCGCCCACGGCGGGCTTAAAGACGCCGTAGCCCTGACCCTCAAACTCCGCTTCGGCTTCGGCCAGTGTCTTGCCGGTGGCGGCGCAGTAGATGGTCAGCAGGTTGGAAATACCGGCCTTGTTCTCCTTGTCGTACTTGACGGCGGTCTCGCAGTCGGTGACGGCCCGCTTGAACTTCTTCATGATGACCTCAGGGGCGTCCATCAGGTTCACGCAGCCGTCCGGCAGGGACTTGCTCATCTTGGTAGTGGGATCGTCCAGCGACATGAGCCGGGCGCCTACCTTGGGAATGAAAGCCTCCGGCAGCACGAAGGTATCGCTGTACACGCTGTTGAAGCGCTGAGCGATATCGCGGGTCAGCTCCACATGCTGGCGCTGATCCTCGCCCACCGGCACCAGATCCGCCTGATACAGCAGGATATCGGCGGCCATCAGCACCGGATAAGTGAACAGGCCCGCCGTGATGTTGTCGGCGTGCTGGGCGGACTTGGCCTTGAACTGGGTCATACGGCTCAGCTCGCCGAACTGGGTATAGCAGCCCAGGATCCAGCTCAGCTCCGCGTGCTGGGGCACGTGGCTCTGGATGAACATGATGTTCTTCTGGGGATCCAGACCGCAGGCGATATACTGGGCCAGCTGATTGACGCTGCGCTTACGCAGCGTGGCGGGATCCTGCCGCACGGTGATGGCGTGCATATCCACGATGCAGTACAGGCAGTCGTACTCGTCCTGTAAGTCCACCCAATTCTTGATAGCGCCCATATAGGAGCCCAGCGTCAGCTCGCCGGAGGGCTGGATGCCGCTGAAGATTCTTTTTTTCGTATCAGCCATTTTTACCTCACCTTATCTTGCGGACACATATCCGCGTTTTTCTTCTCGCGTTCCTTATCCTACCACGTTTTGTGCAAAAAATCAATGGAATCCCATGATCGTCATTGACTTTTCCCCGGAAACCCATATAATGTATAAGTAATTTGTCAAAATGCCGGAGGTAATTGATATGGCGATGGATATGAACTATTTTACCCAGATGGAGGAAAAAATTCCCCACGGAAAGGTGCGTACCCGTTTCGCGCCGTCTCCCACCGGCTATATGCATGTGGGCAACCTGCGCACGGCGCTGTATACATGGCTGATCGCCCGCAATCACGGCGGTACCTTCATCCTGCGGATCGAGGACACCGATCAGGGCCGTCTGGTGGAGGGCGCTACCGACGTGATCTACCGCACCATGGCCGAGTGCGGCCTGAACCACGATGAAGGTCCCGATGTAGGCGGCCCCGTGGCTCCCTATATCCAGTCCCAGCGCCGGGACACCTATGGCCATTACGCCCGCCTGCTGGTGGAAAAGGGCGGCGCTTACTACTGCTTCTGCGAAAAGGCAGAGTCCGAGGAGGATTCCGGCGAGTTCGACCGCGCCGCCGACCCCTGCCGCGACATGCCGCTGGAGGAGGCCCTGAAGCGTGTGGAGGCGGGCGAGCCCTACGTCATCCGCCAGAAGATCCCCGCCGAGGGCACCACCACCTTCCATGACGCCATCTTCGGCGACATCACCGTGGAGAACAGCACGCTGGACGATCAGGTGCTGCTGAAGCGGGACGGTCTGCCCACCTACAACTTCGCCAACGTCATCGACGACCACCTGATGGGTATCACCCATGTGGTGCGGGGCAGCGAATACCTGTCCTCCGCCCCCAAGTACGATCTGCTGTACCACGCCTTCGGCTGGGAGGTGCCCACCTATGTCCACTGCTCCCCTGTCATGCGTGACGCCCAGAACAAGATGTCCAAGCGCCACGGCGACCCCAGCTATGAGGATCTGAAGGCGCAGGGCTATCTGACCGAGGCCATCCTCAACTATGTGGCACTGCTGGGCTGGTCTCCCAAGGGCGAGTATGCCGAGCAGGAGATCTTCTCGCTGGAGGAGCTGACGAAGGTCTTTGACATGACCGGCATCTCCAAGTCCCCCGCCATCTTCGACATCGCCAAGCTGGATCACTTCAACGCCGTGTATCTGCGTGCTATGGAGCCTGCCGCCTTCGCCAAGGTGGCGGAGCCCTACATCCGCCAGAGCGTCAAGGGCGATTTCGACATCGCCGCTATCGCCGGTCTCCTGCAGGCCCGCTGCGAGAAGCTGACGGAGATCCCCGAAAAGGTGGACTTCTTCGACGCCTGCCCCGAATACGGCATCGACTTCTTCACCAACAAGAAATCCAAGACCAACCCCGAGGTGTGCAAGGCCATGCTGGAGGCTGCCATCCCCATGCTGGAGCAGCTGCCCGACTGGACGACGGACGCCATCCACGACAGCCTGATCGCACTGGCGGAGCAGCTGGGCGTAAAGAACGCCACCCTCATGTGGCCGGTGCGCATTGCCGCCGCCGGTAAGCTGGTGACCCCCGGCGGCGCGGTGGAGATCTGCCAGATCCTGGGCCGGGACGAGACGCTGCGCCGCCTGAAGGCCGGTCTCGCCAAGCTGGGTTGACATCTATGGAATGGCTGAAAAAACAGCACCGCGCCCTGTGGCGGTTTTACCGCGAGACCTTTGGCGAGGCGCTGCTGATGACTGCCGCCGCGTTTCTCATCATCTGCCTGCTGGGCTTCGGCGTGAGCCTGCTCAACAAAAGCATCCCGGAATTTGTGGTAGCCTACTTCTCCCAGATGATACAGGACGGCAATATCGTCACCGACGACGGCACCATTCATTTCTGGGCGCTGCTGGGCAATAACCTGCGGGCCGCCGCCATCAGCGTCCTGTACGGCTTTATCCCCTTCATTTATCTGACGGCGCTGTCGGTAGGCATGAACGCTCTGATCCTCGGCGTGCTGGCGGCCTACTATGTCGGCAGCGGTACTTCCCTGCTGATCTACTTTGCCGGTATCCTGCCCCACGGCATTTTTGAGCTGCCGGCCCTGCTGATCGCCTTTGCGCTGGGACTGCTGCTGTGCCGCAGGATCACCCAATACGTCCGCAGGAATACCAAGGGCATGATGAAGCCGCTGCTGTGCAATATCGCCCGCTGCTTTGTGATGCACGTTCTGCCGCTGCTGGTGATGGCCGCCGTGGCGGAGACGTACATAACCCCCGCCGTTCTGGCGCTTTTCATGTAATATTACCCGCCCCGAGGCGGTGAAAGGAGAATCATACAATGAACGAGAATGTGACACGGATCCCCGACATCTTCGGCTGCATGGTGTTTACCGAGGAGAAGATGCGACAGCGTCTCAGCGCTGACGTCTATCAGGCTTGGCAGCAATGCCAGGCACAGGGGAAGTCGCTGGATCGTTCCATTGCCGATGAGATCGCCTGCGCCATGAAGGACTGGGCCACGGAGCTGGGCGCGACCCACTTCACCCACTGGTTCCAGCCCATGACCGGCTTCACCGCCGAGAAGCACGACAGCTTCATCACCCCCACCGGAGACGGCCGCATCCTGATGGAGCTGTCCGGCAAGGAGTTGAGCCGCGGCGAGGCCGACGCCTCCAGCTTTCCCTCCGGCGGTCTGCGTGCCACCTTCGAGGCCCGGGGCTATACGGCGTGGGATCCCACGTCCTACGCCTTCGTGAAGGATAAGACCCTGTGCATCCCCACCATCTTCTGTTCCTATTCCGGCAATACGCTGGACAAGAAAACGCCCCTGCTGCGCTCCATGCACGCGCTGGATCAGCAGTGCATGCGCATCCTGCGGCTGTTCGGCAACACCGAGGCCCAGCACGTCATCCCCCAGGTGGGCGCGGAGCAGGAGTATTTCCTGATCGACAAGGAGGACTATCGCCGCCGGGAGGATCTGCGGCTGTGCGGCCGCACCCTGTTTGGCGCGAAGCCTCCCAAGGGCCAGGAGCTGGACGACCACTACTACGGCGCCATCAAGCCCCGTGTGGCAGCCTTTATGCATGAGCTGGACGTAGAGCTGTGGAAACTGGGTGTGTTCTCCAAGACGGAGCACAACGAGGTGGCGCCCGCCCAGCACGAGAATGCTCCCGTATACTGCAACGCCAATATTGCCTGCGACCATAATCAGCTGACCATGGAGCTACTGAAGACTGTGGCCGAGCGTCACGGCCTGGTGTGTCTGCTGCACGAAAAGCCCTTTGCCGGGGTCAACGGCAGCGGCAAGCACGACAACTGGTCTTTGCAGACCGACACTGGTGAGAATCTGCTGAAGCCCGGCAAGACCCCCAGCCAGAACGCCCAGTTCCTGCTGTTTCTGGCGGCCTTCATCAAGGGCGTGGACGAGTATCAGGACATGCTGCGCTGCTGCGTGGCCTATCCCGGCAACGACCGCCGTCTGGGCGGCAACGAGGCCCCTCCCGCCATCGTGTCCGTGTTTCTGGGCGACGAGCTGACCGCCATTCTGGATTCCATCATTCAGGGCACGGAGTATGTGGACGTGACCAAGCGCCGCCTGGAGATCGGCGTGGACACCCTGCCGGAGATCCCGCAGGATACCACCGACCGGAACCGTACTTCTCCCCTGGCCTTTACCGGCAATAAGTTCGAGTTCCGCATGCTGGGCTCCAGCCAGTCCATCGCCAGCCCCAGCGCCGTGATGAACACCATCATGACCGAGGAGCTGCAGCAGTTCTCCGACATGCTGGAGCAGGCCGAGGACTTCCAGACCGCTTTGCAGACGCTGCTGCACGACACCTTTGCCGCCCACCAGCGGATCATCTTCAACGGCAACGGCTACAGCGACGAGTGGGTGGCCGAGGCCAAGCGCCGCGGGCTCAGCAATCTGGGCAACACCGTGGACGCTCTACCCGCCTACATCGCTGAGAAGAACATCGCCATGTTCAGCCGCCACGGCGTGCTGACCCGTGACGAGCTGGAGGCCCGCTACAACATCCATCTGGAGAACTACTGCAAGGTCATGACCATCGAGGGCAATACCCTGCTGGATATGGCCCGCCGCCAGATCATGCCCGCCGTCAGCAAGTACTCCGACGAGCTGGCCACCGCCCTGTTCCACAAGCAGAACTGCGGCATTCCCCTGTCCGTGAAGATGGAGGAGGCCACGCTGCGGAAGGTGTCCGATCTCTCCGGCAAGCTCTATGACGCCTGCGAGGCGCTGGAGCGGGCCATCAGCAAGGCGCCCGCCATGGACGGCGGCATCAAGGCCGCCTGCTACTATCGGGATCAGGTGGACGCCCGCCGCCAGAAGGCCAGCGCCCTCATCAACCAGCTGGAGGCCATCACCGGCGCACAGCACTGGCCCCTGCCCACCTACGCGGATATCCTGTTTTCGGTGTGATATCGTGATAGAAAACTCCACGCAACTTGAAGTTGCGTGGAGTTTTTGCATATGCAATTTCAAGTTGCTGGACACCACGGCCTTTTGCAGGTAGAATGGAAGAAGAAACAGTTCACCCACCGGTCAGAAAAGGAGGATACCATGGAACTCATCGCAAAAAAACAGCTCTCCCTCTTTTTTGTCATCGCATTTGGTATGCCCGTGCTGCTCGGCGTGCTGCTGGGGATCACCTATTATCGGGGCGGCAATACGGATATTTTTCCCAACACATGGATGTTTTTGCCCGCCTGTGCCGTGATGGCGGGCAAGCTGTACTTTGAAAAGGAGAACTGCCCCGCACGCCCCTTTTACAGAACCTATATTCTCTTTACCGTTGTCATGGTCATTCTTTGCATGCTTCAGGCGTTCGGGCACGATATGACACGAACGGCAATCATCGTCGGAGCGCTGGCCAGTATCGTGTGCCTGATCCGACTCTTATGCATGGAACCTGAGAATCGTGCCCGCTCCGGCCTAACCTTTTCCCAAAACTGGAAGCACGGGCTGTTGTTGTGCGGCCTGTTTGGCCTGCTGCTCTGCCTTCAGCTTCTGCTGCGGCTGCTGACCGCCGGTGTCCTGACCGGCGATGTTCCCGCAATGCTCCACACTGTGCAATTTCAGGAAAACGCAGTTATGTCACTCTTGCTGCTGCCGCTATGGGCCGTGCTGAATCTCGCCCTGATGTTTGGTGAGGAGTACGGTTGGCGTTACTACCTGCAGCCCATCCTGCAAAGCCGTTTTGGCCCGCGAAAGGGCGTGATCCTGCTGGGCCTGCTGTGGGGACTGTGGCATCTGCCGTTGAATCTCTATTACTACAGTCCGGTGACCGCACTGCTCAGCCTGCTGGGGCAGTTGATCGCCTGTGTGTCCCTTGGCACATTCTTCGGTTGGGTCTATCTGAAAACCGGTAATATCTGGGCCGTCTCCCTGCTGCATTTCCTCAACAATTCCTTCGTCACCATGTTCTTTGCCATATCTCCTGCGGGCATGGTGTGGACATGGCAGTCCCTGCTGCTGAACGCAGCAGTATTTGCCGTAGTGTTTCTGCCTTTTCTATTTACGAAGGAATATACTACCAAAAACAAATAAGCCGCGGCATGTGCCGCGGCTTATTTGTTTGAGCTATATCATGGTCAGTGATATAAACAGGGGAATAGGGTCTTGGAGGAAAAATTATACCAGAACAGCGCGATGGAAGACCTTCTTGCCTTTCTTGATGATCACACCATCGCCTGTAAACTGCTCGCAGCCGAAGGTGGTCTCGATAGCGGACACCTTCTCGTCGTTGACGGACACACCGCCCTGCTGCACCAGACGCCGTCCCTCGCCCTTGGAGGGCGCCAGACCGCACTTTACCAGCAGGCTCAGCACGTCGATGGAGCCGCCGCCGAAGTCGTCATTGGTCAGCTCAGTGGTGGGCATATGCTCGGTATCGCCGGCGCCGGAGAACAGGGCGCGGGAAGCGGCCTTCGCCTTCTCGGCCTCCTCCTCGCCGTGAACCAGCTTGGTCAGCTCATAGGCCAGGATCTCCTTGGCCTCGTTCAGCTGGGAGCCCTCCCAGCCGGACATCTTGTCGATCTCCTCCAGCGGCAGGAAGGTCAGCATGCGGATGCACTTCAGCACGTCGGCGTCATCCACATTGCGCCAGTACTGGAAGAACTCGAAGGGGCTGGTCTTGTTGGGATCCAGCCACACAGCGCCGCTGGCGGTCTTGCCCATCTTCTTTCCCTCGGAGTTCAGCAGCAGCGTGATGGTCATAGCGTGGGCGTCCTTGCCCAGCTTTCTGCGGATCAGCTCGGTGCCGCCCAGCATGTTGCTCCACTGATCGTTGCCGCCGAACTGCATGTTGCAGCCATAGTGCTGGAACATGTAGTAGAAATCGTAGCTCTGCATGATCATGTAGTTGAATTCCAGGAAGCTGAGGCCCTTCTCCATGCGCTGCTTGTAGCACTCGGCACGCAGCATGTTGTTGACGGAGAAGCAGGCGCCCACCTCGCGCAGCATTTCGATATAGTTCAGAGGCTTCAGCCACTCGGAGTTATACAGCATCAGTGCCTTGCCCTCGGAGAAGTCGATGAACTTCTCCATCTGGCGCTTGAAGCACTCGGCGTTGTGCTTGATGGTCTCCTCGGTCAGCATCTGGCGCATGTCGCTGCGGCCGGAGGGGTCGCCGATCAGGGTGGTGCCGTCGCCGATCAGGGCGATGGGCTTGTTGCCCGCCATCTGCAAACGCTTCATCAGGCACAGCGCCATAAAGTGACCCACATGCAGCGAGTCGGCCGTGCAGTCAAAGCCGATGTAGAAGGTGGCCTTGCCGTTGTTGACCATCTCGCGGATCTCTTCCTCGTTCGTGACCTGGGCGATCAAGCCGCGGGCCACCAGTTCTTCATAAATACCCATTTTTCTTACATTCCTTTCCTATACGATCTGTGATGTTGAGTTTTTTGGCAAGAGGGGCGGCAAAATAAAAACGCCCTCTGTCCTTGGACAGAGGGCGACAGATTATCGCGGTACCACCTCATGTTCGCCGCCTCCTCACGGAAAACGGCCTCGTCGGGTGCTGACACACCCTATCGCTGTAACGGGCGAACCCGACACATCCCTACTGACCTCGAAGTTCAGGCTTTCAGAAGGCTGCTCCGGGATGTATTCGCACGCGCCGCCCTCTCCTCTTTTCACCAGCCAGAGATTCTCTTTGCAGGCGCCGGGGCGTGTTACTTCTTCCCTTCATCACGGTAACGGTATCAAGTTGCCACTATTGTAGCAGATTTTTTTCGTTTGTCAACACTTTTTTCTCGGTAAGAAAGATTTTTTTCACTGCTTTGCCGCAAACGATTCCGTTCGCTCCAATACTCTTAGATTCTCCAGCCAAACCGTGTCGTCTAATGCGCTGGTGCATCGCATACATCTTTCGAGAACATTGGTGAGATACTGCCTATCCGCAAATCGGCACAGCCTGCGCAAAATGCAAAAAGCCCCTGGCCAATTCATATCACGCAACCACAGCATGAGTTCCCCCAGGTAAGGTGCCAGCTCCTCATCAGTCCTGCTTGCCAAAACAAGTGCACAATTTTCCCATACATTCTTGTTATACCGCTCGCTGCAAGGTTGCAAAAAGGCATTTATGCTCTGCACCTTCTCCGCCAGTTCGATTCCCAATGCTTGGTCTGGAGCCGACCCATTCCAGTCCAGCAAGCCCATAATATAATCAATATCTGTCATTTCTTCCTGCCACGCGTAAACACTTCACATCTCCGCCCGGAATTTCTCTGCCTGGGTCAGCAGCTCCTCCGCGCCCTGTAACATAGTTTCCGTCACATGCGCGCCGCCGGTCAGGCGGGCCAGCTCCATCTGCCGCTGTTTCCGGTCAAGCTGCCGCACCCGCGTGAAGGTGCGGCCATTGGCCTCCCCCTTCTCCACGGAAAAATGGGTGTCCGCCATGGCGGCCAGCTGGGGCAGATGGGTGACGCACAGCACCTGCTTATGACGGCTGATGCGGGCCATCTTCTCGGCCACCTTCTGGGCGGCCCGGCCGCTGACACCGGTGTCCACCTCGTCAAACACCATAGTGGCCACATGATCCTGCTCACTGAGAACGTTCTTCATGGCCAGCATGATGCGGGCCAGCTCACCGCCGGAGGCGATCTTATTGATGGGCTTCAGCTCCTCGCCCAGATTGGCGGACATGAGGAAGCGCACCTGATCCATACCAGTGGCGTCCAACGGCTTTTCGGCGAAGTCCACCTGAAAGCGGATCTTGCCCATATCCAGCTGCCGCAGCTCCGTCAGGATGGCCTGCGACAGCGTCTCACCGGCGGCCTTGCGGGCGGCGGACAGTTCCTCCGCGGCCTTGCGGGCGGCCTTCTCCGCCTTGGCGCAGTCCTTCTCCAGCCGGGCCAGGGCGTCGCCCGCGTAGGCAATGTCGTCCAGCTCCTTACGGCAGCTATCCAGATACGCCAGCATGTCCTCCACCGTCGCGCCGTACTTCTTTTTCAGACGGTAGAGCTGATCCAGCCGGCCCTCCACCTCGTCCAGTTCGTTGGGGGAGAAATCGAAGTTCTCCCGCTGCTCCGCCACGGAAAAGGCGATGTCATACGCCTCGCTGTACGCGCTCTCCAGGCGCTCGTACAGGGCGTTGAAGCCCTCGTCCAGATGGCGCACAGTCCCCAGCGCGTCCTGCGCCTGCCGCAGCAGGTTCAGCACGCCGCTGCCGTCCTCGCCGCCGTTCAGGGCATAGTCCGCGCCGGACACGGCGGAAATGAATTTTTCGGCGTTCCGTAGCAGATTGCGGCGGCCTTGCAGCTCTTCCTCCTCACCGCTTTTCAGCTTAGCCCGTTCCAGCTCGCCTATCTGGTATTGCAGCGTGTCCATCCGCCGCGCCTTCTCCGCCTCGTCCATTTGCAAAGCGTTTATTTTGCGGCGGATATCTGTCAAGGTATTATACTTGTCGGTATATGTTTTCAAAAGGCCGTCAACCTTGCCGAAGCTGTCCAGGTACGCCAGATGCTGCTCCTCGTCCAATAGCTGCTGGCCGTCGTGCTGGCCGTGGATATTCACCAGGCGGCTGCCCAGCGTCCGCAGCTGGGACACGGTGACGGGCCGCCCGCCCACACGGCAGACGTTCTTGCCATCCGCACCGATCTCACGCTGGAGCATCAGGTCGCCGTTCTCATCAGGTGCCACGCCCAGCTCCTCGCACAGGGCGGAATCCACATGGGAGAACAGCGCACTGACGAAGGCCTTACCGGCGCCGGTGCGGATCAGGTCGCGGGAGGTGCGCTGTCCCAGCACGGCGCTCATGGCGTCGATCACGATGGATTTACCGGCGCCGGTCTCGCCCGTCAGGGCGTTGAAGCCGGGACGGAAGGCGATCTCCGCCTCCTCGATGATGGCGATATTCTCGATATGAAGCAGTTCCAGCATAGCAGCCCTCCGTTGCGCGTCAGCGCAGCATCTGTTTCACCTGTTCGCAGAAGTCCAATGCCTGCATGTTGTCGTGGAACACCAGAAAGATGGTGTCGTCACCGGCCAGCGTGCCCACAATGTCGGTATCGCCCATATTGTCCAGCGCGAAGGCCGCGCCCTGGGCCATGCCCTCGATGGTTTTCAGCACCACGATGTTCTGGGCCGCCTCTACACTGACCACGCTCTCGCGGAAGATGGTGCGCAGCTTGTCGGCAAAGTTCAGCTTCGTCTTATGCACCGACACCGCATAGCGGTAGCGGCCCTGACCGGTAGGCTCCTTCACCAGATGGAGCTGCTTGATGTCCCGGGAAATGGTGGCCTGGGTGGAGCGGATACCCAGATCGTTCAGGCGCTGCAGCAGCTGCTCCTGCGTCTCGATAGCCTCCTCGCTGATGATCTGCAGCAGCTTTTCCTGTCGCATGTTTTTCATTTATCGCAGCCTCCCATTTTATAGTCAAGGATCTCGCAGAAGCTCTTTTTGCTGAGCCGCACAAGGCCCATGGCGAACTTGGACTGCCGCACACGAACCTTATCGCCGTTTTTCAGGGAAAACGCCTTGCCGCCGTCGGCAGAGAGATACACAAACTTCCGGTTGGCATCCGCCGCCTCAATGGTGATCACATGCTCCGGCGACAGCACATAGGAGGTCGCGCGGGTGGAGTGTGGGCAGATGGGCGTGATCAGCAGGTTCCGGGCCGTAGGCTCCACGATGGGGCCTCCGGCAGCCATGGAATAGCCGGTGGAGCCGGTGGGCGTGGAGATCACCACGCCGTCGCCGGTGACCTTGGTCAGACGGCCCTCCTCGGTGAAGATATCCAGCCTGACGACCCTTGCTACAGAGCCCTTTGACACCACCGCGTCGTTGAGGGCGATGTTGCTGTATACCGCATTACCGCCCCGGAAGATGGTCACATCCAGCATCATGCGGGACTCCACCACGAAGTCCCAGCTTTGCAGGTCACGCAGACGCTCCAGCTCGTTGGCCTCCAGCTCTGACATGAAGCCGAGGCTGCCCAGATTGATGCCCAGCACCGGCACATTGTGCAGCGCCGCCGTGCGGCTCAGGTGCAGGATGGTGCCGTCGCCTCCAAAGGCGATCATCAGGTCGGCAGCCTT
>ERZ808267.458-NODE-458-length-12107-cov-2.957434_pt1 | contig 12107 bp, 11 predicted proteins | sample MGYA00521241_ERZ808267 | MGnify/ENA primary metagenome ERZ808267 (study PRJEB31516, sample SAMN03275592) | gut metagenome | biome: mammalia-associated habitat; material: feces | host: Papio cynocephalus | place: Kenya | collected 2012-07-19 ... | reverse complement strand
AATTTGCGCAAAATTAAAGTTCAACTTAAAATTTGTGCAAAGGTAGCACTTTTGAACGATATATGCAAATACAACGGTTATAAACAAACTATAAAATATGGGCTGCCCAAACGTGTGAGCAGCCCATAATTGTTACTAAATCTTTTCTATGGAGAGGTTGGGGAGACCTTTGTCTTTACGTTGTTTACTATTTGTTGCTGTAAAGTTACCGTTTTTTAGGCATTTGTGCAAATAAAGAATATCGGGTGAGTAGGAGGACAAGTACACCATTTGTGACAACAGAAATCGCCAACAATTTCAGTGGCCCGAGAATATGAAACCAAGCCGACAGGAAACTTCCGATACCAATCAGCAAAAAGCACATTAGTACTGCCAAACGCCATGTTTTGTTTGTTGCACGCCTGTAACAGAGCATTCCAAAAGGTATTGCCAAAAGCGCATAAAGCAAGGCATTCAGCAGGTGTAGTACTACACACCGCCATGTACTGTGCAAAACTCCGTGTTGCAACAACTGCTTTTGTAATCCGTTTTCAAGTTGATTGGCACGATAGCGAGCGTAATCGGAGCAGTTCCCGCTTGCCCGCAAAGAAGAAAAAGTAAATAGGCGAACCGTCGAAGACGAGTGGCAATAAGCCAATAACTCCCGCAATTGTTGCCAATCATCATCTGTACTCAGGTCGTATGCGTGAAACATCACCACACAGATAGCGTCTGTTTCACGGCATTGCGAGATAGTTGTTCGTGCCGCATCCCAAATCCCCATCTGTTCCATCAGGTGCCCGAGTGTCTCAGGATAATACTGAATATCACCACGGATAGTATTAAACATATCCGCAGACATAACGGAGACAGAATCCCGTTGCAATGCCGTCGGCACATAGGCGTTGATGGCATTATATGGCGGAATAAACGTGTTTATCGTTTTGCCTGTCGCAGATTCCAATATCTGCTTCCCTTTGTGAATACGCCGGTATGTCTCTTCCTCGTTCAGTGCACCGAATTCGCCCTTGTGTTGCAAATCTTGATGCGTCAAGCCGTGCAGTGCCACCTCGAAATTGCTGCTTTGCAATCGGGCGAGTAGGGTAGAATCCGTCGAAGGGATTGGCTGTTCATTGCTATCACAAGGAATTACGGCAATAGAAAGCGGCACATTCAGTTCGCTGAAAAGTGCTACTACTTTTTTGTCTGTTTCGTTAGGATTCAGTGTCAGGTCATCATAGCGAAATACTACATCAACACCCCTTACGGGGGAACACACCAGCCACAGGGTGGCTATAAAAACGAGGTATCGGTTTCGTTCCATAGATTGATAGATTCTGCATGCTATCAATCTCGACGAGGACGGATATAGACACAAAAAAGTGCGAATCCTTTTCGCGTTCACGGGAAGTCCGGAATGAAAACCCGCCAAATGTACAAAGAACCCACACTCTCAAGTGCGAAGCATATTTGTACATTTGTGGGCAGTCCTGGCGAACCGCCGTGAACTTGGACTATTTCCGACAAGAAATTGTTTTCCGGACTTTTTCTTTGAACGCGAAATAATAGCCAATGCTGTTAAAAATATGTCGTTGCATCGCCTTTACGATGCCGGTTTACATAAGCAATTTGTTAGTTTGTTATTATTTATTTGCCAGTTGTATCATATTGATACATTACCATTTACGCCTGCAAAGATACACGTTTTAAGGCAAATATGCAAGCGGTATTGATAATTCAGTTGCATATTGATATATAGCGAAGCCACCGGCATTATTGCAACCGATGTTTCACTTGTTCTTCTATGATGCGGAGTTCGGCAGCATCTTCCTTATCGGCTTCAAGCGCATCAAAAGCCCTGCGGCGTTGGTCAAAATCGGTATATATACTCTCCACTTGCTTTTCCATTTCTGCGGTGGAGATAGTGCCTGCACTTTGCAATATGGCTTTCTGCTGGAATAGCAACAGGCTGTCCACATTGTTGCGCCAATAGTCTATGGTCAAGTCGCGGCGTTCTTTGACACGCATTTCCGCCGACTCAAGGAATATGGAAACCAGTCGGTTCAGCGAGTCTATCTCATCTTTATGGAGGTAATTCTTAGAGATATAGATATCCTGCTTGCGCACGATTTTTCCTTTCCATGAGGTCAGTCCCATATTAGCGGCTTGCGCATTGGCACGGCTCACTATCAATTCTGCTGCTGTCTTTCCTGTAATGGCGTAGATGAGTTTGTTTTGCGTCTCGGCAAAGAACATCTGTGTGGCTTTGTCGGTTTTGTCATAGTCACTGCTGAGGGCAAAGAGGTCGCGTATCTTTTGGTAGAACCGCTTTTCGGAAGCACGTATATCACGGATACGCGCCAGCAACTCATCAAAATAGTCAGGGCGTCCGTTAGGGTTCTTGAGCCGCTCGTCGTCTATGACAAAGCCCTTAATCATATACTCGCGGAGGTTCCTGTTCGCCCATTGTCGGAACTGTGTGCCGCGCTTGCTGCGTACCCGAAAGCCGACTGCGAGTATCATATCCAGCGAGTAGAACGTTACCTCGTATCGCTTGCCATCGGAGGCAGTTGTTAAGTAATCCTTAATAACTGAGTTGGCATCTAATTCACTCTCTTTCAGTATGTTGTTAATATGAATGTTGATGTTTGGTATAGAGGTGGCAAAAAGTTCCGCCATCTGTTTCTGGTTCATCCATACCTGCCCGTCGTTGGCATACAATACCACACTCGACTTGCCGTCGTCGGTGTGGTAAATGATGATGCTGCTTTGTGTAGTGGCGTTCTCTATCTCTTTCATGGGTATTTTATTTCGTTTGCGATACGCTTTTTCAGTGGGAAGGATATGCCGTTGTACCGAAAGTTATCCGTTATTCTTTCTTCCCCGGGTGGCTTATCTGGTGCCACTTCTCACGCAGGAAGTCCTTGGTATCATTGATGAGGCGGGGACCCCAGTGATTGTTCTCTTCCTCCTCTTCGGCTTCGCGGTACTGCGCAGCGAGGGCGGCATCATTGTCGGTGATGACCAACAGTTGGTCGCCTATTTCGAGTACCGACTTGCCCGTCGGCACAAAGAAATCCTCCCCTCTGCGCACCATAATCACCAGCGTCTTGGCGGGAATAGCCAGGTCTTTGAGCATATTGCCGTTAGCCAGCATCGGTGCGTCCACCTCCATCTCGGTTGCCGACGCCTCTATCTCCTCGGGCAGGTCAATGTCGAAATGCACTAATTTCTTCAGTTGCACAGGCGGCATTGCCAGTCCGAGTTTCTTCGCAATGGGCGACAGGGACGTGCCTTGCACAATCAGAGAAACAATCGTACACAGGAACACGATATTGAATATCAAGTCGGCATGCGCCACGCCACCCGCCTTGCAGAGAATGGCGAAGATAATCGGCACCGCCCCCTTGAGTCCCACCCAACTGAGCAGCAGTTTGTCTTGCCGCGTGTACTGGCGGAAAGGCAGCATACAGAGGAACACCGATATAGGGCGCGAGATGAAAATCATCACAATACTGATAACTAAGCATGGTATCAGCACTTCCACTTTGAGCAGGTCGGTGGGGTGTACCATCAGTCCGAGGACGAGGAACATTACCAACTGGCTGAGCCACGTCAGTCCGTCGAAGAAACTGCGGGTCTGGTGTTTGCGGGTGAACTTGCTGTTGCCGATAACCAGTCCGCCGATATACACCGCCAGATAGGTGTTTCCCTCTAAATAATAGGTGATGGAAAAGATGAAGATACACGCCGTCAGCACCATAATCGGGTACAGCGACTCATTGTTGAGTTGCACCTTGCGCATCAGTTCCACAATGCCCTTTCCGAACAGGAAACCCATCACGGCACCCATCACCAATTGCACCACAATCGTCTGCACGATGGCAAGCATCGAAATATCCGCTGAGGCTGTAGTTACGACCCCGATGAGTGTCGTGGTCAGCACATATGCCATCGGGTCGTTGGCACCGCTCTCCAACTCCAACAGCGGGCGGAGGTTATGCTTCAGCCCCACGCCATTGGTGCGCAGAATGGAAAATACGGACGCCGAATCCGTGGACGACATCGTCGATGCCATCAGTAACGCCACCCATATACTCACGCTCGCCACGGCGTTCAGCCAACCGAAGATATAGTAGATAATCACGCCGGTGATAATTGCGGTGAGCAGCACACCTATCGTGGCGAGCGTCAGACCCGGAGCCATCACGGGGCGGATGTCCGACAACTTGGTGTCCATACCGCCCGAAAACAGGATAATACACAGCGCAATGGTACCGATGGCTTGCGCAGAACCCGTACTGAGCATATAGCCCATACCGTCTTCGCTGAACCAACGCCCGATGCCGTCCGGTCCGAACAGCATACCCACCGCCAGAAACAGCAGCAACGCCGGCACACCGAACTTATACCCTATCTTATCCGTGAAGATACTGGCGAAGAACAGCAACGACAGCACCAATAGCACCAATTCTACCTGCATAATTGTATGAGTTTGATTTTATACACTAACCTCTGCCCCCTAATCTCTATTCCCTATGAAAAGCGCACAAAGGTACAAAAAAGAACTCGCTTTCGCAAGCCCCCTTTTGACAGAACGGGATTTTTTGCGTACCTTTGTAGCCTGAATAGAGATTAGAGAATAGAGTTTTTATGTATTTCGACGAATTAGCATTATCAGACGATGTATTAGACGCGCTGTGGGACATGCACTTTGACACTTGCACCCCCGTGCAGGAGAAGACCATACCCGTGATATTGGAGGGAAAAGACGTCATCTCGTGCGCCCAGACGGGTACCGGCAAGACAGCGGCATACATACTGCCCTTGCTGACCAACCTCGCCTACGACGACCACGACCCCGACAAACTGAACGCCATCATCATGGCGCCCACACGCGAACTCGCGCAGCAAATCGACCAACAGATGGAGGGCTTCGGGTTCTATGTACCGTTCTCGTCGGTGGCTATCTACGGCGGCAATGACGGCGGTGCGTGGGGCACGCAGGTAACCGGTTTGCAGAAAGGCGCAGACATCGTCATCGCCACACCCGGACGGTTGCTCAGCCAGATGAACATCTACGACATCGACTTCTCGGGCGTGAAATACTTTATCCTCGACGAGGCGGACCGTATGCTCGACATGGGTTTCTATGACGACATCATGACCATCGTCAACCGCCTGCCCAAAGAGCGGCAGACCATCATGTTCTCCGCCACTATGCCCGACAAGATACGCCAAATGGCACGCGCTATCATGCGCAACCCCGTGGAGGTGAAGATAGCCGTATCGCGTCCGCCCGAGACCATCCACCAGATGGCGGTGCAACTCTACGAGGCGCAGAAACCCGCCATGGTGAAGCACCTCCTGGCGGGCAGAGACCTCAAGAAGGTCATCCTCTTCGTCAGCAAGAAGCAGAAAGTGCGCGACCTCACACGCGCCTTGCAGGCGAAACACATCGACGCCCGCGCCATGTACTCCGACCTGGAGCAGAAAGAGCGCGACGAGGTGATGCTCGATTTCCGCAACGGCAAGGTGGATGTATTGGTGGCTACCGACATCATCTCCCGAGGCATTGATGTGGACGATATTCCGCTGGTCATCAACTACGACGTGCCCCGCGACGCGGAGGACTATGTCCACCGTATCGGTCGTACGGCACGTGCGGAAAACAAAGGCGAGGCGGTTACACTCGTCAGCCCCGAGGATGCCCGCTATTTCCAGAAGATAGAGCGTTTCCTCAAGAAAGACATCGAGCGTCTGCCCCTGCCCGAAGCCCTGGGCGAAGCACCCAAAAGCGAATTGTACACTGCCCGCGCAGGGCGTAATTCTGGCAGAGGCGGCAACGGTAGAGGTCGTTCTAACAGGGGTGGTGCCGGTAAAAGTGCCTCACGCAAACAGCGTTCCGGCAACAACCGCCCATCTCAAGACCCGCATGCTTGAAATTGTCCCAAAAGATGTCCCAAGAGGTTACCATAAATGAGCGCACCATCAAACGTGACATGGCAACGCTTCAACAATTAGGCATCTTACGCCGCGAAGGAGGACGGAAATTGGGGTGTTGGGTCATAAACTTTAATGCCTCCTCGCAATAAATATCCGCCATACAATACGCAGAATAAGGAGCAACACTGCCAATACTCCCGCTATGGTTCCATACTTATAGAATGCTGGTACATACCGCTCGGGCGGTAGTTGTACCACCACCTCGCGGTCTTGATACACGGTGTCCGTCTTCACCACCACCCTGTCACGATACTCGGTATGCCAGTGCTCTATGCCGCCGAGAACGTTGCCGGGGACGCGGGCGCCCTCGCCCGCGGGTAACATACAGGGATATGCAGTTCGTTCCGAACTGACCGCAGACGGGGGCGTCCGCGTCCCCGGCGAGGACAATGACGGCGCGGGACGCGTCGTCTCCACACTGCCCCTCTCTCCATTGCCCATTCCCGCATACACCACCACGCTGTCCCGCACATAGTGGTACGTGCTATCCTGCCATGCCCTCGTCTCCGCTCTGTAAGCCCCCTCCTTGAGGGGGTTGGGGGAGTCGGAGGTGCGGAGTGCTTGGGTTCTGCAGCCGTTTAGGACAAGGCACATCATACAGAGGGGCAGGAGCCTTCGGGTCGATAATTTCCAGATAAATCGTTTCATGTCGTTGTTGGGCTTGTAAGAGAGTTTGTGTGAGGCGGTTTTCTATCTCCCGCGAGGGGACAAGGATACACCCCGCGGAGTGCTCGGGACGGGTGCCGACGTGGAAACGGATGCCTCGTCGGAGCGGACTTGCGCCACAAGCCCCGCTCTGCGGGTCGGGGGCGCCGTCGCTCCTCCTCCCCGCGCCAAAACAAGTTTTGTCGCGGGGTGCAGAGCGGGGCACGTTGTTCACTATCGGCAGCAGGCGTTTGAACCTCGGCGACATTGTCACGCTCACCGTGTACCACAGTGCGGGTATCTCCACGCCGCGGCGTTCCAAGGTAGTAGTCCATTTCTTGTTATCTACCCATAGTTCGCCGTAAATGGCATTCTTGACGACGCCTTCAGAGGAGGGGAATTCAGTATCTCGTATTAGTTTCAAAATCATAATCATCTCGTATTTTATTAGTCCAATTGGTCCAATTAGTCCCATAGGGCTTATTGCCCTACTCTGCACCCTCCCCCTTTGAAGGGGGAGAGGAGGGGGTCTTATACCGGTAATGGTAGTCGATGCCGATGAGGGAGCCTGCAAAGGTGAGGATTTCGCCGAAGGCGACGAGCACGCTGCTGTCTATCACCCCCGCAGGAGGAATGGCGATACCTGCCACCAATAGCCCGCAGCCGAAGAAGACCAACCCTGCCGCCAATATCAATTGAAAATGTTTCATAATCCGAGGATGAATTAAAAATTAAGAATGAATAATGAAGAATTGCAACCATTGTCCGGTGGCAGTCGATACATGCAATTCTTCATTCTTAATTCTTCATTCTTAATTACATTTTACGCTATCTCCTCGGCGCATTGGTGCCAAACGTACTGACGGAGGGTTTTGTACTGTGTCTGCGCTTTGAAAGCGGCGATGTCGGCAGGCATTTTGGAGGCGTCGCGCAGCCGTGCGGTGGTGGCTTTGCAGATAGCGCCGAAGCGGGTGCGGTATTCCACCTCGGATTGCGAGAGGGCGGTGGTGCGCTTGCCGCGGATGTGGGTGTAGTTGGGGTTTTGCAACATTGCCGCATTCGACGTTGCGGCTTGACGTACCATAAAGGTGACGGTACTCTTCTTCGAGAGTTTCCCCGAGACGGATTTGACGGGGTCGATGTAAGTGATGTGAGCCATTTTTTAATGATGAATGATGAATGATGAATGATGAATTGCAACCATTGTCCGGTGGTAGTCGATACTTGCAATTCATAATTCATAATTCTTAATTTTTAATTAAGTCTTACTCCGCCACGCTCCACAGGTAGGCGCGGAAGGTCTTGTACCCTTTGTCCTGCTGTGCCTTGAAGGCAGCCATATCGGCGGCGTATGTGGAGGAGGTGGGGTTCATACGTGCCGCCACTTTGGCTTGCTTGGCGGCGAAGGCGGTGCGGTTGGCTGTCTCCTTGTCGGTCAGGGGGTGGGCGGTGAGGTCGCGCTCGCCTTGCAGATAGGTGATTTGTTTGCCGCTTGCCGTGCAGGCGTGGATGACGCGGCTGTGCCGGCTGATTTTGCCGCACAGTTTGCGTACGGGATAGTCGAATTGGGTTTTGCTCATTGGTTAGATGTTAGGGGTTAGAGACTAGGGGTTAGTTTTTTTTGCGACCTGCGACAGACCTGCGACAGACCTGCGACAGGTGTGTGTATCAGTTCCGGAAAGACGATGCAAAGATACATCATTTTCGTGCCTTTTGTTGGGCAAACAGTACCAATAATGAAAGGTAAACATAGTTGATAACACCATAAAAAGCAGGTACGACTTGGAAAAAAGCACCAATCATTTTGCAGTATCAGAAAATTGTCGTATCTTTGCAGCGCAGTCCCGGTAATTCCTCTCCCAGACTTTGTGCTGGTGAAGAATCCGGGTTATTTTTTTGTACCAACCTTGGATTATTCCGTTCAAAAAACAGACATTCCATGACCGAAAGGGAACTCCTTGAATCTGCTTTTTCTGCGCAACGCATGAGCAAATACATAAGCCTGTACCCCGACCATGAGGAGTATGCCGTGCTGCATTACAAAGAGAATCTCAAACTCGCAGAATCGCTCTATATCAGCCTGTCGGTCTTTGAGGTCGCTCTCCGAAATGCCATCAGCCGGCAAATGGAACGTATGACGGGCAGGAAAGACTGGTACGCCGTCTTTCCGAGTACGCCCGCGCTTAAAAGCCTTAATCCGGATATCACCCAAGCCGTCAAACATATCGCCAACCGAGGCGAACATGTCGAACCCGACAAAATCATTGCCGAACTCACTTTCGGATTTTGGGTGACTATGCTTAATAGCGAATACGAACTCATCTTGTGGAAACATCTGCGTTTGGCATTCCCTTATATGCCCAAACAGAAAAGGCAACGGAAGAACGTGTCGGCTCCGTGCAATGCGTTGCGCAAACTGCGCAACCGCGTATTCCATCATGAGCCTATATGTTGGGATATCCATTATGTCACCCTGTTGCACGATACGTTGGTAGAGGTGCTCGGGTACATCAATCGGGATTTGCCTGCGTGGCTCGAAACCATTGATCATTTCAATGATGTGAAGGCAGAGATTTGCCGAGAGATGAATTGGAAATAACATACGCATTCCAAATTACCCATTCCGCATTGAGCGCACTATTTTCCTCACACTTTCTTCCGACAGACCGAAATCCTGTCCTATCCGTGCATAGAGTACCATAGTCGGCATGGTGCCGTAGAGTGTGCGGAAAATGCGCACGATAGTCTTGTTTCGTTCTTCAAATACTCTGTTCATATTAACTATTAACTATTAACTGTTACACCTTCGTTATATCTTGGTTATAGGTTAGGCTCCCTATTCGCCTTATTAGTCCTATTAGTCTCATTAGTCTTATTCCCCATAGGCAGACTGAGCACCTGAGCGGCTGAGCAGTTCATTTCCTATATATACATACCCGTGCGCGCGGGCGGGTGTATATATAAGAAAACAGCCGCTCAACTGCTCATCTGCTCATTTTTCATTCGTGCATGGAGGTGCTGCTCACTCCGTATCTCGTCGCTAACACGCTGATACACAATCCAACCGCGCAGACGTTTCGTGCCGATGGTCACCTTTTTGAAACCATGAGCAGATAGCAGCATTCCCAATCGGTTCAGCGGCATCGGGCGTTTTATCGCTCCGTAATCCACTAATTTCTGGCTTATCTCAGCCGTCGTCAGAAATTTCACCTGCTCGCCCGTCGCACCTTCTGCCGGCACGTCGAACAGCACGCTGAGCAACTGCTCCTCGTTGTCCTGGGCGCGGAACTCGTCCTGGTGGTCCGCCATCTCGGCTATCTCGTCCTGCTCGAACCAGTAGGGGTAGTCGTGCTCTATGAGGTACCGCGCCTGCGCGTACATACGTCCGTAGGGGAAGAAGGTGTGGGTGAACGGACTGGCGATACTCGCCACCTCGAACGGCAGCCAACGCCTGTTGCCGGTGATGTCGGAGAGGAACTCGCGTTTGTTGCCGCTGGCGCAGAAGGAGGCGAGTCGGAGTCGCCGCTCCTTGGTGTAGCCGTAGGCGACGCGCTCGTTGATGTCCACGGCGGTGATGAGGGACTTGAGGCTGTTGACTTCGCGGCTGTTCATGGCGTCTATCTCGTCGAGGTTGATGAGCCCGAACTCCGCCAACCGCAGGCGGTCGTCTTTGGTCCACTGGGTGTTGGACATCTTGCACGTGTAGCCCCGCAGTTCGGGCGGGATGAGGTGCTCCAGCCACGTGGTCTTGTAGATGCCCTGCTTGCCGATGAGCACTAATACCTGCTGGTTCACCGCCTCGTCGCGCAGCCACGAGGCGACCATCGCGATGAACCACTTGCTGAAACACCGACGCCACAACTCGTGTTTGCTCTCGTCCGTGAGCGTCACTTGGTTCGCCATCTCACCTATCCAGTTGGGTTCTTTTTGCGCGTCATACGCGTTTTGTTGCTCCACCCACTCGCGCAGCGGGTGCACCTGCGGCAGCATCGACGAGTGCAGCACCGTCAGCACCTCGCGGCTCGTCACCGCCGCACCCGTCTCCGCACAGCACCCGCACACCATGTCGTTGATGTCGCGGTCGAGGAGGTCGCGCCAGAGAGGAAGACCCCCGACCTCCCCAACCCCTCCAAAGGAGGGGCTTGCAAAATCGGGTGATATTTCTCGGGAAGGTATTCCATATCCGTCGAGCCCCCTCTCTGAGGGGGTTGGGGGAGTCGGGGTTGGGGAGGTCTCGGTCTGTATTTGCACCCGCTGCCTCACCGTATCCACCCTGAGCCTGTTGAATTGCAGGTAGTTCTCCTGTATCCAGTCCGCCGCCACCTGCTGGCGACTGTCCTTCTCTTTCTTTTTCTTCTTTTCCTTTTCCATATAATATAGGTGTTTTGTTCTCCATGAAAAGCCATTAAAGAACCATTAAAACATTATCGGGTGTTATTCTCCGTTAATTGCCGTTAATTATTCGTTAATGGCATTATCGGGTGTTGTCTCCGTTAATTGTCGTTAATTATTCGTTAATTACATTATCGAGTACCATTTAACGCCTTTTTAATGGTCTTTTAATGGGCATTAATGGAGGAAAACATTAACGGTCAATTAACGGCAATTAACGGAGAATAAATGCCCCGCGGCAATTAGCGGAGAACGAGGAAGTGGCGGACGATGTAGTTGTAGAGGCTCATGCGGCGGCAGTCGCCGTGCTCTATCCACAGTTGTTCGTAGGGTTTGCGCAAGCGCGGACTGCGATAGATGATGCCGGCGTTCTCCACGGCGGCGGCGAACAGTTGGCGGTGGAGGCGCTGCCGCTCGGTGGTCTTGCCGCCCGGCACGGCATAGCGGCGCAGGTACTGCCTGCCGTCCCGCACGTAATACACCACGTTTCCCACGCGACCGTGCAACTGCATCATTGTCCGCGTCCCTTTGCTGCCACGTATGGGCATACTCTTTATGTTGAGTCTCATAATGATTGGTGTCCCCGTTGTTTACGCTCGGCAACGTGCCCCGCGCCTCGAAGACACCGCAAAGGTAGGGAAAAAGAAATGCCCCGCCGTGGTTCGGCAGGGCATTCGTATGTATTCGGTACAAACTCGGTATTTGTGTGTATTTTGTGGTATAAAATCGGTAATGAAATGTATTTTGGAAAGGATTATCGGGTGGCATTATATGCCTTTTGAAAAGACTGATATTCGAATTTTGTAATGGGTAGTTCCCGTTGCAATGTTTCAAAAATATACGTAGTAGGATGTCCGTAAAAATCCATCTGACCGAGTTTCTCTTTTTGATGCAAGAGCGTAGCCAATGCAGGCGTGTTTCTGTTGGCTGCCCTGCGTAATTCAGCCATAACTTCCTCGTCCGTTTTGCCACTGGTTTCCATAGCCTTTCCCCGCACAATAAATTCGGATATAACGTTGTTGTGGCAGATTGTGCTGCTTGCATCCTTTTCTTCCACAATCTCGGCATCCTCAACATACACTTTG
>ERZ808267.457-NODE-457-length-12144-cov-3.006369_pt1 | contig 12144 bp, 6 predicted proteins | sample MGYA00521241_ERZ808267 | MGnify/ENA primary metagenome ERZ808267 (study PRJEB31516, sample SAMN03275592) | gut metagenome | biome: mammalia-associated habitat; material: feces | host: Papio cynocephalus | place: Kenya | collected 2012-07-19 ... | reverse complement strand
CCCGCCGCAGCGGCTACGTCCGCGCCCGTATCGACGGCGAGATGCACGAGCTGGACGAGGAGATCAAGCTCTCCAAGACCTTCAAGCATCAGATCGACATCGTGGTGGACCGCCTGATCGTCCGCGCCGATATCGCCACCCGCCTCACCGACAGCGTGGAGACCGCCTCCAACCTGACCGGCGGCCTTGTGACGGTGAACCTGCTGAAGGAGGGACAGGATCTGTCCTTCTCCCAGAACTACGCCTGCGAGGACTGCGGCGTGTCCATTGAGGAGCTGGCGCCCCGTCTGTTCTCCTTCAACAGCCCCTTCGGCGCATGCCCCACCTGCATGGGCCTTGGCATGCAGCTGAAGGTAGATCCCACGCTGGTGATCCCCGACGAGAGCAAGTCTATCTTAGACGGCGCGGTGGTGGCCACCGGGTGGAACTCCATCCGCTCCGACGGCATCTCCCGCATGTACTTCGACGCCCTCAGCAAGCGCTACAACTTCTCTCTCCGCACCCCTTACGCCCAGCTGTCCAACGAGGTGAAGGACATCATCCTCTACGGCACAAAGGGCGAGAAGCTGACGCTGGAATATGACCAGCCCCGGGGCAAGGGAACGCTGCATCAGGCCTTTGAGGGCATCGCCAACAATCTGGAGCGGCGCTATGTGGAGACCCAGTCCGACGCCAGCAAGAAGGAGATCGAATCCTTCATGGCGGCCTGCCCCTGCCCCGCCTGTCAGGGCAAGCGGCTGCGGCCGGAGGCGCTGGCCGTCACCGTGGGCGGCCTGTCCATCCACGACGCCACCACCATGCCGGTGGATGACGAGATCGCGTTCTTTGACGGCCTGACCCTCACCGGCAATCAGCAGATGATCGCCGCCCAGATCCTGAAGGAGATCGGCTCCCGGCTGCGGTTCTTGCAGTCGGTGGGGCTCAGCTACCTGACCCTCAGCCGCTCCTCCGGCACCCTGTCCGGCGGCGAGAGCCAGCGTATCCGTCTGGCCACCCAGATCGGCAGCAGCCTCATGGGCGTGCTGTATATTCTGGACGAGCCCTCCATCGGCCTGCACCAGCGGGACAACGACAAGCTGCTGGATACCCTGCGGCGGCTCCGGGATCTGGGCAATACCCTGATCGTGGTGGAGCATGACGAGGACACCATGCGCGCCGCCGACTGGCTCATCGACATCGGCCCCGGCGCGGGCGCACTGGGCGGGCAGGTGGTGTCCGCCGGAACGCCGGAGCAGGTGATGGCCGACCCCAACAGCCTGACGGGCCAGTACCTCAGCGGCAAAAAGCGCATTGAGGTACCGGAGTGCCGCCGCGCCGGAAACGGCAAATGGCTGACGGTGCGGGGCGCACGGGAGAACAACCTGAAAAGCATCGACGTATCGGTGCCGCTGGGCACCCTGACCTGCGTCACCGGCGTATCCGGCAGCGGCAAAAGCTCGCTGGTGAATGAGATCATCTTCAAGCGGCTGGGCGCCGATCTGAACCGCATGAAGGCTCATCCCGGCAAGCATGACGCCATCGAGGGCGAGGAGCATCTGGACAAGGTCATCAACATTGACCAGAGCCCTATCGGACGGACGCCACGCTCCAACCCCGCCACCTATACCAACCTGTTCAACGACATCCGCGACCTGTTCGCCTCCCTGCCTGACGCAAAGGCAAGGGGCTACGGCCCGGGACGGTTCTCCTTCAACACCAAGGGCGGTCGGTGCGAGGCCTGCTGCGGCGACGGCGTACTGAAGATCGAGATGCACTTCCTGGCGGACGTGTACGTCCCCTGCGAGGTGTGCCACGGCAAGCGCTATAACCGGGAGACGCTGGAGGTGCGCTATAAGGGCAAATCCATCTCCGACGTGCTGGACATGACGGTGGACGAGGCGCTGCCCTTCTTCTCCGCCCTGCCCAAGATCGCCGACCGGCTTCAGACCTTACAGGACGTGGGCCTCGGCTATGTGAAGCTGGGCCAGTCCTCCACCACGCTGTCCGGCGGCGAGGCTCAGCGCGTCAAGCTGGCCACGGAGCTTTCCAAGCGCTCCACCGGCCGCACCATTTATATTCTGGACGAGCCTACCACCGGATTGCACGCCGACGACGTGAAGAAGCTGCTGGCCGTTCTGCAGCGGCTGGTGGACAGCGGCAATACCGTGCTGGTGATCGAGCACAATCTGGATGTGATCAAATGCGCCGACTACCTGATCGACCTTGGCCCGGAGGGCGGCGTCGGCGGCGGTACGGTGGTGGCCACCGGCACGCCGGAACAGGTGGCGGCAGTACCGGAGTCCTACACGGGACAGTATCTCAAAAAGATGCTGGCCCGGTAAAGGCACATCTGTCCTCTTCCCGCATAGGATAGCAAGGGGGAGGGGACGGCATGGCGCTTTTCTGGGAGGGCATCGCGGCATTTCTGGAAGCCGTCGGCATCGCGGCGGTGCTGTGGGTGCTGTTTGACTGGGTGCTGCGCCCGAAACGGGACGGCGGCACAGCGGTTTTCGTCCCGCTGACCGGCGACGCGGTGGGCCTTGAGCCGCTTTTGCGGCGGCTGGAGGGCCTGCGTGTGGTGCTGGTGGACGAGGGACTTTCTGACGAGGGACGCACGCGGGCGGAGCAGGCCGTGCGGCGCGATCCCAACATTACACTGAAGAAACGGGGGGAGACCCATGGGGGAACGCGGTACCATTGAGGGCACTGTGGAAAACGTGGTGTTCCAGAACGAGGAAAACGGATATACGGTGCTGAGCCTGCTGACCGAGCAGGGCGAGCTGGTCACCGTGGTGGGCTGCATCCCCTTTGCCGCCGCCGGCGAGGGCATGACCGTTACCGGCGTGTGGGTCAACCACCCCACCTACGGCGTGCAGATGACCGCCGAGCTGGTGGAGCGCCGCATGCCCCGTGAGGAGGACGACATCGTGTGCTACCTCTCCTCCGGCGTGTTGAAGGGCGTGGGCCCCGCCACCGCCGCGCGGCTGGTGGAGCGCTTCGGCGCCGATACCCTCCGCGTCATCGAGGAGGAGCCGGAGAAGCTGTCCACCCTCAAGGGCATCACCGCCAAGAAGGCCACGGAGATCTCCACGGCCTTCCGCAGCCTGACGGGCCTGCGGCGGGTGATGGAGTTTCTGGGCCGGTACGACCTGCCGGTGACGCTGGCCATGGGGCTTTTGCGCGCCTACGGCGACGAGACGCTGGAGAAATTAAAGGACAACCCCTATCTTCTCACCGACGAGCGCTGCGGCGTGGATTTTGCCGCCGCCGATGAGATCGCCCTGTCCATGGGCTTTGACGGAGACGCTCCCTGCCGCACCGAGGCGGCGGTGCTGTACGAATTGAACCACAATCTGTCCAACGGCCATGTGTTCCTGCCCCGGCCCAAGCTGATCGCCGCCACCATGGAGCTGATCGGCGTAGGCGAGGAAACGGTGGAAAAGGCGCTGGACGACCTGTGCGAGCGCCATGCCGTGGTGTGTAAGCCCATCGCCAACGTGGAGGGCTGCTATCTGCGGCGGATGTACGAGGCGGAGGTCTATGTGGCCAAACGTCTGGCTGCCGCCTGCGGCGACGACTGGGACTTTGGCCGGGATGTGGACAGGATCATCAGCGATATCGAAAAGCAGCAGGGCATCGCCTACGCACCGGAGCAGCGCCGCGCCGTGGCGCTGGCGGCGGAAAAGGGCGTACTGCTGCTGACCGGCGGCCCCGGCACCGGCAAGACCACCTCCGTGCGGGGCATCGTGGCCCTGTTCGACCGGATGGGGCTGGACACCGTGCTGCTGGCGCCCACGGGCCGCGCCGCCCAGCGGATGAGTCAGCTGTGCGGCAAGGAGGCCCAGACCATCCACCGCTGTCTGGGCATGAGCTGGAACGAGCTGACCGGCGAGGTGACCTTCCGCAAAAACGAAAAGGAGCCGCTGGAGGCCGACGCCGTCATCGTGGACGAGATGAGTATGGTGGATCTGGAGCTGATGGCGTCGCTGCTGCGGGCCATGCGGCCCGGCTGCCGCCTTGTGATGGTGGGCGACCCGGACCAGCTGCCCTCCGTGGGAGCGGGCAACGTGCTGGGCGACCTGCTGCGCAGCGGCGTGGTGCCTGCCGTGTCCCTGACGGAGATCTTCCGTCAGGCGGAGAAGAGCGCCATCATCCGCAACGCCCACGCGGTGAATCTGGGGCAGCCGCCGGAGCTGAAAAATACCCAGAACGACTTTTTCTTCCTGTGCCGCCGCGCCCCCGACCGTCTGGTGCAGACGGTGGTGGAGCTTTGTCAGAAGCGGCTGCCGGACAATATGGGCATCCCGGCGGATCAGATACAGGTACTGTCTCCCACCCGCAAGGGCGTGTGCGGCACGGTGAACCTGAACCGCGCCTTACAGGCGGCGCTGAACCCGCCCGCCGCCAACAAGCGGCAGAAGCTGTGGGGCGACATGGTGTTCCGCGAAGGCGACCGTGTCATGCAGACCCGCAACAACTACGACGTGGTGTGGGAGAAGGACGACGGCTCCATGGGTGCGGGCATCTTCAACGGCGACGTGGGCGTTATTCAGGAGATCGACCCCTCCGGGGAACTGATCACCATTCAATTTGACGACCGCACCTGCGTGTATACCGCCGACCTTCTCAACCAGCTGGACATGGCCTACGCCATGACGGTACATAAGGCGCAGGGCAGCGAATACCGCTGCGTGGTGCTGGTGTCGGCGGCGGTAGCTCCGGCGCTGATGGTGCGGGGCGTGCTGTATACCGCCATCACACGGGCGCGTGAGCTGCTGGTGCTGGTGGGCGACGATGTGGCCCCCGGCCAGATGGCGGCCAATGACAGGCAGCAGCGCCGCTATAGCGGCCTGCGGCGGAGACTGCGGGAGGAGGCAATGAGCCATGGGCTTTAACGACGAGCTGAACCGGATCACTGACAATATTCTGGGCGTGTTCTTTCCCCGGAAATGCCCCTTCTGCGGCAGACTGACGGGGAAAACGCTGGTGTGTGACAAATGTGAGGCTACCCTCCCCCGGTGTGAGGAGGTTCGCCAGGGCGCGGACTTTGGCCGCTGCACCGCGCCGCTTTACTATGAGGGGCCGGTGCGGGACGCCATTCTGGCCTTCAAGTTCAAGGGAAAGCTGGGCGGGCTGGATGCATTCGGACGCCTGATGGCCCAGACCGCCGCCGAGCGGTACAGCGGCGAATTCGACACCATCACATGGGTGCCGGTCAGCCAGAAGCGACTGAAAAAGCGGGGCTACGATCAGGCCCGCTATCTCACCGCCAGCATGTGCGTGGACTGGCACGTGGCCCCGCTGGAGACGCTGCGGAAGGTGACGGACAACCCGCCCCAGTCCGGCCTTGACGATGCCGCCGCCCGCCGGGCCAACGTGCTGGGCGTGTATGAGGCGGTGTCGCCGGAGCGGTTCGCGGGAAAACGGCTGCTGCTGGTGGACGATATCTGCACCACCGGCGCTACGCTGGGCGAGTGCGCCCGCGTGCTGAAGGCCGCAGGAGCGGCGGAGGTGCTGTGCCTGACGCTGGCCATGGTGCGGGAGTAAAACGGAAACTTTCGGGGTATAGTAGGAATTAAGATGTTTCGCGCTTCGGCGCGAGGTACTTTTGCCCATGGTGGCAAAAGTACCCAAAAACACCACTTAAGCCTGCGGTTTAAGGATCCGCCCGCGCTATCCCCTGTTAAAAATCTTCAGCCTTTTACCGCGCGTTCGCGGAACATGGTCGTTGTCGTTGTGGTATGACGCATCGACGTTCCTCTTGCGCCGCTGCCGCTCATGCTCCTAACGGTAGAACCCAAAGCGTTGTTCGGCGCAGGCATCAGCGGCAGCGGCGATGGAGCAGAGACGATTCGATAAGAAACGAAAAAGAAAAGCTCACGCAAACGTGCGGGATGCAGCCGCAATTTTGCGCAATGCATAGCGCGCAAGGAAGTGAAGAAACCATCGGTTTCTTCCGGCTCTTTTGCCCACTTTTCCAGTCGGCGTGTTAAGAAAACATGCCGGTGGCATGTTTTTAACGCCGATCTCGGCGGCTATGCCGCCGTAGCATCCATCTGGTTTTATACCGCACAACGAAAGTGGGCCGCCGGAGGCAAATAAGAATATTCTGTCATGCTTTTAACAAATCTGTGAACAATTGCAAGTTGCTCTTGCAAAATGGAAAAGCCGTCAGTATAATACTTAATTGGGAAAAATTCGGCATTTTGCCGTCAGGATAACACAAATGAGAAATGGATGAGGTGCAGTTATGTGTTCTTTGGCAAAGGATATCGGTATCGATCTGGGTACCGCTTCTGTTCTGGTATATATCAAGGGTAAGGGCGTTGTGCTGAATGAGCCGTCGGTGGTGGCCATCAACAAGGACGACGGCCGTCTGCTGAAGGTGGGCGCCGAGGCGCAGGCCATGCTGGGCCGTACCCCCGGCAACATCGTGGCCATCCGTCCCCTGCGGGAGGGCGTCATCTCCGACTATGACATGACGGAGCGGATGCTAAAGGAGTTTATCCACAAGGTCACCGGCGGCTTCCAGCTGTTCAAGCCCCGTGTCATCATCTGCGTGCCCTCCGGCATCACCGAGGTGGAGGAGCGCGCCGTGGTGGACGCCGGTATTCAGGCCGGTGCCCGCCGCGTGTATCTGATCGAGGAGCCTGTGGCCGCCGCCATCGGCGCCGGTATCGACATTGCCAAGCCTGACGGCCACATGGTGGTGGACATCGGCGGCGGCACCACCGATATCGCGGTCATTTCTCTCAGCGGCGTGGTGGAGAGCGCCTCCATCAAGGTGGCCGGCGACCAGTTCAACGAATCCATCGTCAAGTATATGCGCCGCAAGCACAACGTGCTGGTGGGCGAGCGTACCGCGGAAATGATGAAAATGCAGATCGGCTGCGTGTTCCCCAAGGAGGAGGAGACCTCCATCGACGTGAAGGGCCGCTGCCTGCTGACGGGCCTGCCCAAGACGCTGACCGTCACCTCCACCGAGATGCTGGAGGCGTTCGAGGAGCCTGTGGAGCGTATTCTGGAGGCCGTTCACGGCGTGCTGGAGCGCACCCCGCCCGAGCTGGTGGCCGATATCTCCGACAACGGCATCGTCATGACCGGCGGCGGCAGTCTGGTGGACGGCTTTGATAAGCTGATCACCGCACGCACCGGCATCCACACCATGGTGGCCGAGGATGCCATCTCCTGCGTGGCCGAGGGTACCGGCAAGAGCTTGGATTCCCTGAACTCCATGACCGACGGCACGGTGAACCTGAGCCGCAGACGGCAGATGAACTGAGTCTGGCGAAAAGTCTGACGACTTTTCTGCCAATATGGCTTGCGGCGTCCGCGCCGCGAACTCTGCGAGGCTTTTTGATATTTCGATAGCGCGGCGCTGACAGTTTTACTATTAAAAGAGCGGCCATTTTGTGATGGCCGTTCTTTTTCATTTTTTCTTGACGATTGACGGAAAATAGGCTAGTATGATGGTAGTGAGCGCAGAAAACCGTAGGTTCTGCTGTCAAATCTTATGAGGAGGCAATATCATGAAGTTTTCCAGCAAGGTTCTGAAATGCGGCCTGTCCCCCATGCGTAAGTTCCATCCCTACGCCGTGGCAGCCGAGGCAAAAGGCAAGAAGATCTATCATCTGAACATCGGCCAGCCGGACATCGAGACCCCCAAGGCTTACTTCGAGGCCGTGCGGCACTTTGACCTTCCGGTATTGGAATACGCGCCGTCCCCCGGCATCCCCGTACTGATCGACGCCATCCAGAAATACTATGACGATCTGAACATGCACTTTGAAAAGGGCGATATCCTCATCACCAACGGCGGCAGCGAGGCTTTGCAGATCACCATGAACTGCATTCTGGACGACGGTGACGAGATCCTGATCCCTGAGCCCTTCTATCCCAACTACTACACCATGGCCTATACCTGCGGCGCCACCATCCACCCCATTCCCACCTCTCCCCATGACGGCTATCACTATGCCGACCGGGCCAAGGTGGAGGCGGAGATCAACGAGCATACCCGCGCCATCATGGTCACCAACCCCGGCAACCCCACCGGCGCTGTGCTGACCCCCGAGGAGATGCGCATGATGGTGGATATCGCCAAGGAGCACGACCTGTTCATCATCGGTGACGAGGCGTACCGTGAGTTCGTCTATGCCGGTGAGCCGCTCCAGTCCATGGGCCAGTTTGAGGATGCCGCCGACAACGTCATCGTCATCGACACCGTGTCCAAGCGGTTCTCCGCCTGCGGCGCCCGCATCGGCTGCATGATCTCCCGCAACAAGGAGCTGATGGCTCAGGCCATGAAGTACGCCCAGTGCCGTCTGTCCGTTCCCACGCTGGATCAGATCGCCTCCGCCGCTCTGTACACCGTCGGCCCCGAGTACTTCGCCGCCGTCCGCGACGAGTACAAGCTGCGCCGCGACACCGTCATGCGCAAGCTGAAGGAGATCCCCGGCGTGGTGTGCGAATGTCCCAAGGGCGCGTTCTACGTCATGGCCGCCCTGCCGGTGGACGACGCCGACAAGTTCCAGATGTTCCTTCTGGAGGAGTTCGACGACCACGGCGACACCGTCATGTTCGCTCCCGGCGAGCCCTTCTATGCTACCCCCGGCAAGGGCAAGAATGAGATCCGTATCGCCTACGTCCTCAAGCAGGAGGATCTGGAGCGGGCCATGGATCTGCTGCGTCTGGGCATCGAGGCCTACAACAAGCGCTGAAATAACCCTACATACCAGCGAGGGCCGGTCAACTGACCGGCCCTCTTGCTTTTTTGCGGAAAAACGGGTACAATACCATTGAAAAACAAGCAGCGATAAGGAGCGTTTCATCATGGCATTTCAGGGCTATACCCAGCAGACGGTGGACTTCATGTGGGGCATCCGCTTCAACAACGAGCGGGGCTGGTTCATGGAGCACAAGGACGAATATATCAACAGCTTTCTTACCCCGACAAAGGAGCTGGGGGAGCAGGTGTATGACGCCATGCACGCCCTGCTGCCGGACGAGCCGCTGATGCTGAAGGTCTCCCGCATTTACCGGGACGCCCGGCGGCTGTTTGGCCGGGGGCCGTATAAGGATCATCTGTGGTGGTGCATCCGCACCGGCGACAAGGACTGGACGGGCCGTCCCACCTTCTGGTTTGAGCTGGGGCCGGATTATTACAGCTTCGGGCTGGGCTTCTGGTCGCCTGCGGCGGCGCTGATGGAGACCTTCCGCAAGCAGATCGACCAGCATCCCCAGGAGCTGGAAAAGCTGGTGCGGCAGTTCAGCAAGCAGAAGGTGTTCACGCTGGACGGCCCGGAGTATGCCCGCAGCAAGGGGCAGACCTCCGACCTTCTGCGGCCATGGTATCAGAAGAAGTCTCTCACCCTCCGCTGGGAGGGGCCGCTGGACGAGCGTATCTTCTCGCCCGCGTTGGCGGAGGATATCATCGAAGGCTTCAAGACGCTGGTGCCCTTTTACCACTATTTCAACAAGATCGTGGCGCTGACGCCCCAGCAGGAACGCACCCGCGGCGAGGACGCATAAAAAGAGATGACCGGCGCTGCCGGTCATCTCTTTTTATGTCACCATGTCGATGATCTCCTGCATGGAGAATTGCTCCTTGTAGTAGTTCAGCTGGCCGTCGATCAGCTCGTCCAGCACCCGCATGCCCAGCAGCTCTACCGGCGCCTTGTCATCCGTCAGGATACAGTCGCCGCCGGTGTAGTCCTGCAGGCTCTGCGCCACCTTTCCCATCATGTCGGCGTATTTGGCGTTGCTCAGCCGCACCCGGTTCTCGTCAAAGGTCTGGCGCAGACCGTCGCTATCGGTGCAGAACACCACCGTGTTGGTATTGGCCGGCACATTCACCGTATAGGTGTGGGCGAACACGCTGGCCATGGTGTCGCACAGGTACTGGTTGATGGAGCCTTCCTGGGCGGAGGTCATGTTCAGGTTCACCACCATGACGCCGCCGGGCTTCAGATGCCGCTGCACCTCGGTGAAGAACTCCACGCTGGACAGCTGAAAGGGAATGGTGATGTCCTGATAGGCGTCCACCATAATTACGTCAAATTGCTCCTGCGAGGCGGTCAGATAGGCCCGGCCATCCTCCACCGCCACCTCCACGCTGTCCGGCAGGCCGAAGTACTCCGTGGCGATATCGGCGATCTTCTGGTCGATCTCCGCGCCCTGCACCTTCACGCCGGGGAAATACCGCACGCAGTAGCTGGCGTAGGTGCCGGAGCCCATACCAAGGATCATGACGCTGCGGCCATCGTTTTCGCTGCCGCCCATGCCCGCCATGCAGGGCGCGGCCAGCGCGTAGTCATAGTACATGCCCGTCAGCTCCGCGTCCTTCCGCTGGATGGACTGGACGCCGAACAGCACATTGGTGGACAGCACCGTGCGCTTGTCGTTGTCCTTCACCTGAAGATAGTTATAGATGGACTCGTCCTCCAGCGTAATATCGCTCTCCCAGAAAGCGAAGCTGTAGGTGGGCAGGGTGAAGCACAGTCCCACGATGACCACCGCCGCCACGATGCCCTTGACCATCCGTTTCCGGGCAAAGGCGAAATACACGATGCCGATGGCCGCCAGCACTCCGGCGAAGATCAGGAACGTGGCCGCCGTACCCACGGCGGGGATGGTGATGAAGGTAGGCACAAAGGTGCCGATGATGCTGCCGATGGTGTTCAGGGCGTTGAGGCGGCCCACGGTCTTGCCGGTGTCGTCCAGATTATCCACCGTGAACTTGGTCAGCGACGGCGTCACCGTACCCAGCAGCACGCAGGGAAAGGCGAAGATCACCAGACACGCCGCCAGCGCCGCCCAGACAAGGAAATTCTTCGTCACGAAGGTGGCCAGCAGCAGACTGACTCCGGCGATGAGCCACCGGCCCGCGAAGGGGATCAGGGCGATCCAGATGGCGGCGATGAGGATGCGGCCATACAGCCTGTCCGGCGAGTTGGTCTTGTCCGCCAGCTTGCCGCCCCACAGGTTGCCGATGGCCATGGCGATCATGATGACGCCGATGATGACCGTCCACACGATCTGGGAGGAGCTGAAATAGGGCGCCATCAACCGGCTCGCGCCCAGCTCCACCGCCATCACCGACACACCGGCGAAGAACTCGGTGATATACAGGAACCATTTATTCCGCATCAGCTTGTTTTCCATGCTGTGTACCTCCGGTCGTTGATGGCAACAGTATACAGGCATAGGGCATGTTTGTCAAATCGGAGGCAGCAGGAGAGCGCTCCCCGACGGGAAGCGCTCTCCTGCTTTTTGTGTATGAAGAATGGAAGGAAAATCAGAATTACTGCTGTTATTTAATACCAAGGGCCAGCTCCGCGATCTGGACGGTGTTGGTGGCGGCGCCCTTGCGCACCTGATCGCCGCAGCACCAGATGTTCAGGCCGTTGTCGCTGGTGAGATCGTCGCGGATACGGCCCACGAACACGATGTCCTGATCGGAGGTATCCAGCGGCATGGGGTACTGCTTATTGGCCAGATCGTCCACCAGACGGCAGCCCGCCGCCTTGGCAATGGCGGCCCTGGCGTCGGCCACGCTGATCTTCTCCCTGGTACGCACTACGATGGACACGCTGTGGCTGCGGACCACGGGGACGCGGACGCAGGTGCAGCTGACCTTCAGCTCCGGCAGGTGCAGGATCTTGCGGCCCTCGTTCTGCATCTTCATCTCCTCGGAGGTATAGCCCTCGAAGGCCTCGCCGCCGATCTGGGGAATGACGTTATAGGCGATCTGATACTGGAACACCTTGGGCTGATAGCGCTCGCCCTTGCTGAGGGCGTCCACCTCGGCCATCAGCTCGATGGGGCCGCCCGCGCCTGCGCCGCTGACCGCCTGATAGCTGGAGGCCACGATGCTCTCGATGGGGCTGAGCTTGTTCAGGGCGTTGATGGCCACCAGCGACACGATGGTGGTGCAGTTGGGGTTGGAGATGATGCCCTTGTGCCACTTCACGTCCTCGGGGTTGATCTCGGGGATCACCAGCGGCACGTCCTTGTCCAGACGGAAGGCGCTGGAGTTGTCCACAAACACGGCTCCGGCCTTGACGATGGCAGGCGCGTACTGCTTGGCGATGTCGTTCTCCGCCGCGCCCAGCACAAGGTCAAGCCCCTGAAAGGCGTTGTCGGAGGCGGCCACCACCTGTACCT
>ERZ808267.456-NODE-456-length-12160-cov-3.311524_pt1 | contig 12160 bp, 7 predicted proteins | sample MGYA00521241_ERZ808267 | MGnify/ENA primary metagenome ERZ808267 (study PRJEB31516, sample SAMN03275592) | gut metagenome | biome: mammalia-associated habitat; material: feces | host: Papio cynocephalus | place: Kenya | collected 2012-07-19 ... | reverse complement strand
TCATCGCTCAGCTCACAAGCTCTGTACGTTGGACAGCTTCTGTTCAGGCTATGATCGCTGATGGTGCCGACGACTTCACTGAGTGCGGTCCTGGCAAGGCATTGCAGGGCATGATTGGCCGCATCGACAAGACTGTCGCTGCTCACGGCATTGCTTAGTCAACAAAAACATTTTACGGCGTTTTATCTTCTTGGCAAAGGTGTTTCCGAGAAGATAAAACGCTTCATTTCTATAAGTGCGTAACCGCTAAATGAAAGAAAAAGTTGTAATTTATCAAGTACTTCCACGATTATTTGGAAATTCTAATACCACTCGCAAGGAGAACGGAACCCTAGAGGAGAACGGTTGCGGAAAGCTCAATTATTTTACCGATGCAGTGCTCGCCCGTATCCACGACATGGGATTCACACATATTTGGTACACAGGTGTGATTCGTCACGCCACCCAGACCAACTACTCATCATACGGCATTCCTACCCAGCATGCTGAGGTGGTGAAGGGTAAGGCGGGGTCGCCATACGCTATTACCGACTATTATGACATCGACCCCGACTTGGCGGAAAATGTAAGCATGCGTATGTCGGAGTGGGAGAGTCTGATAGAGCGTACTCACAAGGCTGGCATGAAGGTCATCATGGATTTCGTTCCTAATCACGTGGCTCGTGAGTATCACTCCATTCGCAAACCAGCAGGTGTACGAGACCTTGGAGAGGATGATGACAAAAACATGCATTTCTCTATCCAAAATAATTTCTATTATACATGGGGCGACCTCGACCTCAACGAGGTGCGCCAGTCTAGACCGGCGTTCACCGCATACGCTGCGAAAGATGCCAAGATATTTGAGCCATACACGGAATGTCCTGCCAAGGCTACGGGCAATGACCGCTTCGACAATCGTCCGAGCGTGAACGACTGGTATGAGACCGTGAAACTCAACTATGGTATCGACTATTGCGATGCCGGCGGTCGTAGCTATCACTACGAGCCTGTGCCTAACACTTGGGGCAAGATGACCGATATTTTGCTCTATTGGGCAGGCAAGGGCGTAGATGGTTTCCGCTGCGATATGGCTGAGATGGTGCCAACGGCATTTTGGTCTTACGCCACTCAGATATTGAAGGCTCGTTATCCAGAAATAGTCGTCATCGGCGAAGTGTACGACCCTAACCAGTATCGCAACTATGTAAAGGCTGGTTTCGACTACCTTTATGATAAGGTGGGCATGTACGATTGCTTGCGTGGCGTTATCCGTGGTGAGCGTCCTGCTGCCAGTATTACCCATGAATGGCAGGTGGTTGACGATATTCGCGACCACATGCTCTACTTCTTGGAGAATCACGATGAGCAGCGCATCGCCAGCGATTTTTTCTGTGGCAATGCCGAGAAGGCGATACCTGCTGCAGCTTTGAGCCTTTTCTTCCAAAAGAATCCATTCATGCTCTATAGTGGACAGGAGTTTGGCGAGCGAGGCATGGACAAGGAGGGCTTCAGTGGAGAGGATGGTCGCACCACGATATTCGACTATTGGAGTCCAGAGACGTTGGCTCATGCCTATCAAGCACCAGGTTCGCCTGCTGCCCATCAGCAGTCGGTGGCAAGTAAGGCTTTGGCGGCCCAATATCGCCAGTTGCTACGTCTTGCCAATGAGGAGCGAGCCATCCGTGAGGGCGATACCTTCGACTTGATGTATGTGAACCCACAGTCTGAGCATTTCGACCCACGCTGTCATTTTGCATTTCTTCGTAAGAAAGGCGGAGAGGCGATGCTCGTCGTGCTCAATTTCTCGGCAGAGGCTCGTGAGTTGGGTGTTTGCATTCCGAGCCATGCCTTCGACTACATGCACTTGCCTGAGGAGGAAGTGGCTGTAACCGAACTTTGGTCGGGTGGCAAGAAAAAGGTGGAGTTGAAGAAAGACGGCAACTTCCCAGTTTCAATCGGAGCTTACGGAGTAAGAATCTATAAATTCAATGTCAAGATGGACGAGAGTGAATTCATATTGAATGAGCACCACAAGGAGGAGTTCCCTCCTGCTCATACGGCAGAGCATTTGCTCAACCAGTTGATGCACCGCATGTTTGGATGCGAGCGCAGTCGCAATGCACACATCGAGCGCAAGAAGAGTAAGATGACCTTCGTAGTCGACCACAAGCCTTCTCGTCAGGAGGAAAAGGAAATCGAGACGGAGATGAATCGTTTGATAGAGTTGGATATGCCAGTGACCTACGAGTTTGTGGATCGCGACCATATACCAGCAGATGTCAAGCTCGACCGCTTGCCAGAGGATGCCAGCGAGACGCTTCGTCTGGTTCGCATTGGCGACTATGACGTTTGTCCATGTATCGGCAAGCATGTTCGCTCTACCGCTCAGATTGGTAAGTTCGTATTGCTTGGCACCAATTGGGATGAGCCTTCTCACTCATTGAGAATCCGTTTCAAGATAGTGCAGTAAGTAAATAATGATAGCAAAGCTAGTTGTTAAGGCTAGTTTTGTGATAAAAAGAAATAATGGGGTAGTCGATAAGATTGCCCCATTGTTGTTTTTGACTGTGGGGAATCTGTGTGCTAAAACTTATTGATAATCTGTAGATTGTACGTTTTGATATATTGTTTTACGTAATGACATTTGTTGATTTTTATTCTTTGAACTCCTTTTTTTACGTATTGACCATGAAGTTTAGATGTTTTTTTGTTCCTTTGCACAGTGAATGAAGTAAAGGTATCATTAATGAATCTAAACTTAATATTATGAATTTATTTAAAAAACTGAGATCGAAAGGGGAAACGTTCGATGGACAGGGCGATGAGCGAAAAGGTTTTATCGACAATGTCTTTGTCAACCTAGAGAAAGGCTGTTTAGTGCATCGACATCCTTACGACAATTTGTCCACACATGCCAAGGTAACGGTACAGGAGGGTCAGCAGATGGTCTTCATGTCTGAGGGCATGTATTCTGATTTATTGAAACCGGGTGGGCATACTCTTTCTACCAACAACATACCTTTTCTTGAAAAGATAGTAAATATCCCGTTTGGTGGAGAGTCTGCCTTCAAGACCTCCTTGTTTGTCGTGAGTACTATTCGCCATCGTTTTGCCGGCGATGATGCAGGATGGGGTGTAGGGCTTACCATCCGGGATTATTCTTTGTGTGATGAAGGTCTTGCCATCAAGGTTGGGGCTTTCGGCAGTTACGAGTTCCGTATCACCAATGCCATCGCTTTCATCAGGGAGTATGTCGGTACGGAGCATGACGTTTATCTGGATGATTTTGCTTCCGAGTTCTCTTCAGCAGTTTCCCAAAGGGTGACAACGGTAATTAGCCAGTATTTCAGCCAGCGCAAGATAGGTATCACTGAAGCTAACAACTATCTCTTTGACATAGCCAACTATGCCAAGACGCAGATAAATGAATATCTTGAAGACTATGGCTTGGAGCTAACCAAGTTTGATGTCGATGGCATCAATCCTCATGAGGACGACTCCAACTATCAGCAGATACTGCAGGCTCAGGCAGATGCAGGGACAATGGATTTGGAGAGCCGAGCCTTGGCTAGAAAGCGTCAGCGTGAGGGGTACTCTTATCAGCAGGAGCGGCAGCTCGATGTGATGGAAGCTGCTGCTGGCAATGAGGGGGCAGCTGGCAATATGATGGGGGCGAGTATGGGGCTTGGCATGGGTGTCGGTATAGGCAACATGTTTGGCAATCAGATGGGGGCCGTGGCACAGGGTGCCATGGCTACAGCTCAGACACCTCCACCTCCTAGCCAATCCTTACAGATTTATGTGTATATTAACCAACAGCAAGCAGGACCTTACGACTTGCCTATTTTGCAACAACTTGTGGCTCAGAGCGTTTTGACTCGTCAGACGCTTGTTTGGAAGGCTGGATTGCCATCTTGGGTAGCTGCGGAGAATTTACCTGAGTTGCAAGTGATTTTTGCTCCAGTAAACCAAACACCACCTCCTGTAGTGCAAGTTCCTCCTGTACCACCAATAAATTAACATCTATATGAAAACAAATCTATTTTATTCATGGTTGACTCCTGCACTTGCATACGGAGTCACTTTGCTAGGATTCGTGCTCCTAAAGCCAGATTCGCCATCGGCAGTCTATTGGATTAATATGGTTTATGCCTTTTTTTTGGAAGCCTTGTTCTTTATTTGGCTTCATAAGGGGCATGCCGAGATAAAGGAGGTGACCAATCAAACGCCTTATTTCAAGGTGTTCTTGGGTGTCTGTACCTTATATTATATAGGTGCGGCTGTCCTGTGGATGATTTATTATTTTCTTTGTGGCACAGAATTGGGGCGTCGCCTCTTATGCGTTCATTTCGATTTGCCCGAGGTTCTGTCTACTTTCCCCGAAATGTCTGTTCGGCTCTATCTATTTGGAATACTGGCTCTTACTGTCATTTGGATAGTTGTGGCCAGTATCGTGGGACAACATGACGTGGAATATAATACACAGCATGTCCAATTAGAGCAAGATACAGAGGAGGTGAGGCTGTTGGGGCATGAGTTGCGAGATATGGCTGAGCAATATTCCAATCCGGCCAATGAACGTGAGTGGAATAGGTTGATTCGTGAGGCGGATTCTATTCTTCCCTCACAAGTGGCTCGTGAGCGTGGACGAATTATGGCCAAGGTGAATAAGTTGGTAATGAATAATCAAGAGATAAAATAGTTATGGCACAATTAAAAATACAAAGGTGTAAAGTATGTACAAGCCCACTGCCTGTCGGTGGGGTGAAGTGTCCGAAGTGTGGAGCTGAGCATCAGTTCGTTCCCGAAGTGGTAAACCCATTGTTGTTCTCTGTGCAACAAGCTGAGAATCTCAGGCTGGCTTTTGAGTCTGATACCAAAAAGAACTCTCATGACGTAGATTCATTGTTTGGAAAAGGCCTGGTTTATCTGTCTTTGCAGAACTATGAACTGGCAAGTCGGAATTTCAAGACGGCGGTAGACCTAACTCCTGGTGATCCGGATGTTTATTACTATTATGCGTTGTCGCTCTTTGCCCATCGCTCTCCAGTGCTCCTGTCCGACTTGGAGGCTGAGCGTATTGAGATGTGGCTTCAGACGGCTATCAAGATGCAGCCCAAGCGTAAGTACCTCATATTGGAAATGCTGTTGCTTCAAGGCGCTTTCAAAGGGAAGGGAAAGGCTATTTCTGCCGACAAAAAAGAGCCGGAAGAATTGCTTTTGCAGGCAAAGCAAACTATCCAGGAAGAGGACGAACTGTATGAGATTGAGCAGCACGTGCTGATAACGGACGACAGAAACATCGAACTTGTCAATCAGTTGCGTGGCAATGAGACCGCCAGCTATGCGTGTGCTGATGTCTTGGGACAAAGCATGTGTAATTATGCCAATGTTTTGACCTATCCTAAGGGTGCTGATGATGAGGTCGTCACTGATGATGGAGTATCGCGGCTGATGGATTCGGAGGAACGTCACAAGTTTTTTGTGGGTATAACCCAGCCAGATGAGCCAAAGTTGGAATCAAAGGATACTTATATGGGTTCCATTTGGGTTTGCCTCAAGAGCTTGGGAATAGGAGCTTTCATTTGGTTTGTTTGTCTGATTATCCTTGCTGTTACGGAATGGGTGACTGACACAAAGATAAAGCGAGGTGATTCAGAGGCTGAGCAACGCATAGAAAAGTTTAAGGCAAAGAACTTCGTAATAGGATATTCCTATAAGCTTGAGTCAGGAACGACTGTGCTCTATTGGCATGAGCCTTCCGAAGAGGACATTGATGCTATTCCTGCTGATGTGAAGGATTGGAGCTTGAATGGCATTGCTAGTGGATGGCGTTTAGTAGGCGTCTTGGTGTTGTTCTTCTTTGGACCAGTCTATTGGATAGGGCGCTCGTTCTTTAGCTTCCGGGATACACTCCTTTCAAGAAGGGGGACGGAAAGAAGGAATAATCGCACGATAGCTGATTATCAAGAGATTTTATCTTGTTATCTGCATCGCCCTACAGTGGGAGAATATCTGAAATTCTGTCAGCTATTTGCTGGCCCGAACGCAGGTCTAGTCAATCAGGGAGACTTCGTCACAGATGCCTTGCGACAAGCTCATATTTCGGAAAGGGATATTACCAAGGGCAAGGTCTATTTCTACAATGGTTTTGCTCCTGCTACTCCTGCTTGTCCGAAGGCACCTGAGATCATTTTGCGCCAGATGACCATCAATGTCGCTATAGCCATGCCTGATCGTGTGCTTTATATGCATGGTGTTTGGGATACGTGCAGTGATAGGTTGCCTCAGTTGAAACGTGACGATTTGTTGTATAGTTTGATAGCTATGTTCAAGAAGGATGACGGAAAAATTTCCATTGTTTCCAACAGTGGTGCTAACTTGGCTCCTATTGTGACAGACAGTAATGCGCTTCCATGTTTGTTCCAGTATCAATCGCAGAACATTCAAAATGCATTAACTTATAGTCGTACTCGTACGACAGATAGCCATGATTTTTATACTTCTCTCATAGAGATGCATGGTCGCTATAACAAGCAAGGTGTTTAGAAGAAATAAAAATTAAAAAGTTCCTTCAGTATTTCGTGAAAACATTTGATGGTCACGGAGTTTTACTAAAGGAACTTTTTTCGTTTTTAAGGCTTTCACTTTTTAAAAGCTTTCGTGTTTGTGGCAGTTTTTCTGTTGAAATCAGAAAAATCCATGATGACTTTCCTTTTATTTCCTTTTCACCCCTCTTACAGCCTCTGCTTCCAGTGGGTTCTCAGGCCAGTAATGTTTCGGGTATCTTCGTTTCAGTTCCTTTCTTACCTCGAAGTAAGTGTTTTGCCAGAAGCTTTGCAAATCTTGGGTCAACTGCACGGGCTTGAAGCCGGGCGAAAGCAATTCCATCAAAACAGGCTGCTTGCCATCGTTGACGCAAGGAGTCTTTTCCATGCCAAAGCACTCTTGCAGTCTGACGCTCAGCACGGGGGCTTCGGCTCCTTGTCGGTAGTCGATGCGGATATGGCTGCCCGTAGGAACCTCGATATGGGTAGGGGCTAGGCGGTCTATCTCTTGCTGGAGCTCGTAAGGGATGGAGTTCCAAAGAATTTCCGAAAGGTTGAGTTTCTTCAGTTCGGTGGTCGATGTCTTCACCCTGCCGTTCTCTTCTAGATAGAAGGCGAGCCAATCCTGGGCGGTTTGCATCAGATGCTCGGTTGATAGGTCGGGGATGTCGAGTTTGGGATGCCATTCCGCTACCTTTGCCACTCGTCGCTGCAAGCGTTGTACAGGTTCGTTCCAGTCGAGCATGCTCAATCCCTCTTTCTTGATGGCTTCGCAGATGATGCTGATGATCTGTTTCTTATCGGCACTTTGTATCGGTTTGCTGTCTATCACGATCTTTCCGATATGTCGTTCTTGCTGCATTACCACCATGCCTTGTCTGCCGTCCCATTCGATACGGTCTCTTGTTTGCATCATCTCCGAGAGCAGGTCGATGTTGAGCGGTGCGGCGAGGAAAACCCTGCCGTTGCCGGCATAGAGCGAGGCGATGGCTATCCAAGGGCGAGCCGACATCGGGTCGTTGTGGTCGATGCTGACCTTGTTTCCATTAGCCAACTTGAATCCTCCAATATTATCCATAGCCTTGGCGATGCGTTCAGGGTAGGCATAAGCCAAGAGCATTCCAGCCTCTTCGCCATCCACTGGCGAATTGTCTTCCTCTGCATAGACCTTTTTCCCTGAAATCATCCCTTGATGTTCAGAATGGTTTGTTCCATCAGTCTTGTTCCAAACCATCCTGTTATACTCCTTGGCTATCTGTGCGATTCTAGCCCATCTGCCCAATGTGTTCTTGCGGCGATTGCTGCGAAGAATAGTCAGTCGGAGCGTGATGTCGCACTCACCGCTTTCCGCCATCGGGTCTTTCTCTTCCAGCAGAGCAGCGATGTCGCAAGCGAGAGCTTTCAGACCCTTGCCTTTTGCGCTCAATATCATACGGGCGATACGAGGGTGGCAAGGCAGGAGTTCCATCTTTCTGCCAAGCGATGTGATAACCATCTCGGCATCTGCTTTCTCTGAAAAGCCTCCTTTATTCTCTTTCTCTTTCGTTTCTATTGCGCCAAGCGAATAGAGCAATTCCTTGGCTGCCAATACGTTCGCCTTTGGAGGCATAGTGAGCCAAGGCAAGGCTTCTACCTTGCTTTCTCCGAAACTGGCGATGTCGAGTATCATGCTCGAAAGGTCGGCTTCCTCTATCTCTGGCGTACGTCTTTCTGCCATCAAATGTTCCGATGTCTTCGGCCATAAGCGATAGCAGAAGCCTTCGGCTACACGTCCGGCTCTTCCCATTCGCTGTGTCGCCATATCCATACTGATTCTTGTCGTCTCCAGATGGCTGAGACCAGTGTTGGTATCGAATACCAATTTCTTGTAGAGTCCGGAGTCGATGACGATACGCACGCCCTCGATGGTGAGTGAAGTCTCGGCTATCGGTGTGGCAAGCACCACCTTTCGTTCGCCTTCCTTGGATGGGGCGATGGCTTTGCGCTGCATTTCTGGCGAGAGGTTTCCGTAGAGGGGATAGACGGTGGTGGGGGCGAGCGAGTCGCCTAGTATTTCCAGGCATCTTTGTATCTCTCCCTGTCCTGGTAGGAAGGCGAGGATGTCGCCCTTGTGGGCATGATGTGCCTTGGCGATGATGGCGGCCGTTGCTACGGCGCAATCTTCATAACCATAGCTGTTTTTATAGCCAGTGGTATCCTCGTAGATGATTTCCACGGGATACATTCGCCCCTTGCTTTCGATGAGTGGTGCGTGGAGCGCTTGGCAGATGCCCGAAGCGTCGATGGTAGCCGACATGATGACGATTCTGAGGTCGGGACGGATGATGCCTTGTGCTTGTAGGGTGAGTGCCAAGGCGAGGTCGGAGTTGATGCTTCGCTCGTGGAACTCATCGAAGATGATGGTGCTTACGCCTTCGAGGGTAGGGTCGCTGACGAGCATTCTCGTCAGGATTCCCTCCGTCAAAACTTCGATTCGAGTGTCTTTCGATATCTTGTTGTCGAATCTCACTCGATATCCCACGGTCTTTCCTACAGGTTCGCCGATGATGCTTGCCATTCGTTCGGCTATTTGTCGAGCAGCCATTCGGCGAGGTTCCAGCATCAGAATCTTTCCTTGGTTCTGATGTTTTGTCTTCTTTTCCTTTTCGTCCTTTGAAAGAAAATGCTTGTTTCCACTCCAGATGGTGAGAGGGAGCAGGGTGGATTTACCTGCCCCAGGAGGAGCGGTAATCACCAATATGTTGTTTAACTCCAAGGTTTCATTCACCTCTTCGGCGATTTCCGATGCAGGCAAATGTCCTGAGCGTGCTATGATTTCTTCGATATTCATATATATTCTTCAACAATTTTGTTTCAGGGTACAAAGTTATGATAATTATTCGAGATATGCAAAGTTTTCTTCCTGAAGCAGCAAATGTTGTAACTAAATTGTATCATTCGTTATCGCATTCTTCAATGCCTTGTAACATCTTTGACATAAAATACCGCTACTTTTGCACCCGAATTTGAACGGCATTGCTTCTTGATAAACAAGTGGGAGTCTTGTCTTTTTTAAAAATATTGATTTCAAAGGAATGAAAATTAGAATAAGGTATTAATTTCAAAGGAATGAAAAAGAATGTTTTGAATGGGTGCGGCAGAAGACGAGCCGTTTTGTTTTTTGCGACAGCTTTGTTGTTGGGAGGAAGTTTGCAATTGCAAGCACAGGGTGTGAAGACACGTGCAGGTGTGCAGAATCAGATGGCTTCATGCTGTTCTTCCGACAAAAAACAGATTATGGCAGACTGTACAGCCAAGAGAGAGAATTGGAAAAAACTGAAGGGCGAGATTACGCTCTATATGACCAACGACATGGGGCGTAATGGCTATTACGACCAGAAACCTATCGCCGAACTGATGGGCGAGATGGCGGGCGTGGTTGACCCTGAGTGTGTCTTCGCCGTGGGCGACATCCATCATTTCAATGGCATTGCTTCCCTGCAAGACCCACTTTGGCAGACCAACTTCGAGTGGATTTACTCTCATCCCGACTTGATGATAGACTGGTTCCCGGTTTGCGGAAACCATGAGTATCGTGGCAACACCCAGGCTTTTCTGGATTATGGCAAGGTGAGCCGCCGATGGATGATGCCAGCCAAATACTACACCAAGGTGTTCGACCACAAGGGCACTACCGTAAGGGTGGTTTGTCTCGACACCACACCGCTCATCGACTCTTATCGCAAGGCCTCCGATACTTATCCTGATGCCTGCAAGGAAGACATGCAGGCGCAGCTCTCTTGGCTCGACAACACGCTGAAGAATGCCAAGGAAGACTGGGTCATCGTCTTGGGACACCATCCTATCTATGCTTATACCGAGAAAAAGGAGAGTGAGCGTCTCGACATGCAGAAGCGTTTGCTCCCAATCCTCCATAAATATAATAATGTGGCGATTTATGCCTGTGGACACATTCATAGCTTCCAGCACATCCAGAAGAAGGGCGACCCTATCGACTATGTGGTCAACTCTTCCTCTTCCTTGGCTCGCCCCGTGCAACCTATCGAAGAAACCGTGTTCTGTAGTCCAGCCGATGGTTACTCGGTGTTTACGGTAGATAAGAAGCAATTGAGAATGTCGATGATAGACAAGGATGGAAATATCATCCATACGATTACGAAGAACAAGTAAATCGGGAATAGTAAATTCCCCTGACAGCACAAAATAGAGATGAAAAGATTTTTAATCAGTGCGGCTCTTCTTGCCGCAGCGACCTCTGCCATCCAAGCCCATACGCTCGATGGCATTGTCAAGGATAACAAGACGGGCGAACCGCTCATCGGAACCGTGATCCGAGTGAAGGAACTGCCCAACGTGAGTACCACGACTGGTCTCGATGGTACTTTCACCCTGCACGAGTTGCCCGACAAGGGCAAGTTTACCATCATCGTCACTTACATGTCTTACAAGACCAAGGAGATGGTGGTGGATGTGGCTAAGGATTACTCCAAGGACTCGAAAGATGGAAAAGACGGACAGTTGACCATAGCCATGGACGAGGACACCAAGCAGCTCGGCGAGGTGGTGGTGACAGGTCATCGTGAGTATCGCTCCGACCGCAGTGCCGTGGAGACGGTGAAGAATGCCGGCAACGTGCTCAACGTGATGAGTCAGCAGAGCATCCAACTCTCTCCTGATGTCAACGTGGCGAGCGTCTTGCAGCGTGTTTCTGGTGTTACGATGGAACGAGATGCTTCGGGCGAAGCTTCCTACGCCATCCTCCGAGGCATGGACAAGCGATACAACTACACCCTCGTGAACGGTGTGAAGATTCCGAGTCCAGACGACAAGAACCGCTACATTCCGCTCAATCTCTTCCCTTCCGACTTGATGGATCGCCTCGTGGTGTCGAAGTCTCTGACCGCCGACATGGAGGGCGATGCGGCAGGTGGAGTGGTGGATATGGTGATGAAGGATGCACCTTCCCGTTTCCAACTTCAGGCGAATGCCGCCGTGGGAGCGAGCGATTATTTCTGGAAAGACGGCAGGGATTATCTCACCTCCAACCGCAGCGACTACACCCACCAATCACCTTACGAGGCTTATGGTCCAAACTATAAGGCTGGGATGAACGACTTCAAGAAGGGTCCTACCCAAATCAAGAGCCATTCCAATCCTGCCCCTAACTTTATCGGTGGTCTCTCCATCGGCAACCGTTTTTGGAAAGATCGTTTGGGTGTGATGCTCGCTGGTAGCATCCAGAATACTTTCCGTGGCACCGAGCGAACTTATAACTCCGTGAAGATGGCTTCGGGCGAACAGGCGATGTATATTTCCAATTTGCACAAGCGTTACTATAGCATTCACGACTTGACTGCAGGTGCCCATGCCAAGATAGACTTGACTTTGGGCAACCATCTGATGCCAGGAGCCCATAAGTTGGAGTGGTACAATATGTATGTACGCACCAATTCGAAGAGCGTGCGCTACAACCAGGGCATCAGCACCGAATACATTGGCACCGACACTTATACCCAGGACGATGAGACTCGTTCAACTTCTCTGACTCAGAGTATCTTTGCCACCAACTTGAAGGGTACGCACCATCTCACCAAGGATTTCGTGGTAGATTGGTCGGGCATCTTCTCGCA
>ERZ808267.455-NODE-455-length-12176-cov-2.774689_pt1 | contig 12176 bp, 19 predicted proteins | sample MGYA00521241_ERZ808267 | MGnify/ENA primary metagenome ERZ808267 (study PRJEB31516, sample SAMN03275592) | gut metagenome | biome: mammalia-associated habitat; material: feces | host: Papio cynocephalus | place: Kenya | collected 2012-07-19 ... | reverse complement strand
AAAAGTTGGCGGAGAGATTGTTACTCTCCGCCGTCCCGGAACTGTAACGGGACAAAATTAACGAAAAATGGCCGAAAATGCCAATAATCGCCAAAAGTTTGCAATTGATTATGAATAAGTTAGACAAAACAGAGACCCCCGCAAAAATCTCCTTCTCTCCGCCCAATCACCCTAATTCTCTGATTGACAGAATTTTAGCCGAATTTTCGGAGAAAAACGGGACAAACACGGGACACAGTCTTTCGCCGTCGTCCGACAACCTCTACAGGGTTCTGTCGGAGCTGTGCGAAAGAAAAAAAATGTCTTTCTTCAAACCAACCCCCTACATTGAATATACGCCCCCTAAACTGACGCAGGGCAAAATCTGGTACATCACTTATTACGTCCAGGACCCCGGGACGATGAAGCTCAAGCGGATGAGAATCAAGGTGAACCGCGGAGACACGCTCCGTGAACGCAAGGCCATGGCAAAGGCCATCATGGGACGGCTCTCCGAAAAGCTGGCTATGGGCTGGAATCCGCTCGTGGAGAAGTACGCCCCTAAGGCATACAAGCGGCTGTTCGAGGCATTCGATGCCTTCCTCGACGCGAAACGGCGCGAGCTTGAGGCCAACTCTCTGAGGAGCTACAACTCGTTCATACGAACCATAAGGGAGTGGTTACAGGCGCACGGATGCGACGAGAACACCTACGCCTGCGGATTCACCGGAACGATGGCCATCGACTTCATGGAGTCCATCGAGAGCAACCCGAAGATCTCGCCGCGGACCTACAACAACTATCTCCTCTTCTGCCGCGTCCTGTTCGACTGGATGGTGGAGCGGGCGTACATTTCGGAAAACCCGTTCACATCCATCCGCCGGAAGTCGAAGAAGCTGATGAAAAAAAAGAGGAGGATTCTGTCGGACGCGGAACTTTCGAGGCTCTGGGAATATCTGGCGCGGGAAAATCCGGAGTATCTCGTGCTCTGCATGCTCTGTTACTGTTGTCTCCTGCGTCCCAAGGAGATTTCAATGCTCAAGTGTTCGGACATACGCCTCGACTCGCAGACGGTTCTTGTGCGCGGCGAAATCGCGAAGAACGACAACACCTCCACCCGGACAATCCCGGACGCGATGATGCCTTTCGTCCGCCGTCTCGACCTTAGCGACCCGAAGCTCTTTCTGTTCGGCGACCACAGCCATTTCAACTTCAGCCCGGGAAAGACGGCCGTTCCCGAGCGCCGGATTGCGACGTTCTGGAACAAATGCGTCCGTGCGGAATGCGGATTCCCGATGGAGGTGGCGTTCTACAGCCTCAAGGACACTGGCATCACAAACCTCGCGGCCGCCGGAGTCCCCGTCTCGTTCATCCAGCAGCAGGCCGACCACAGCAGCCTCGCGATGACCTCGATTTACTGCCAGCGCTCCTCCAAGGCCACGGCCGAGCTGAAGGGAGTGGATATCCTCAAGGTGACGGAATGAGCAGCATTTTCCTGACGGCACGAAAAAGGGCGACACCTCTGACGAGATGCCGCCCGTGGCCACAACCCACGAGTGGCCGGTGTTAAATAATTGAAGTCAATGACTTTTGTGGGTTAGAGTTTTTCGGCCGCCTTTCGGATTCTGTCAGACAAATCAAATAATGCCCCACGCAGTTGCTCAAGTTCCTCCGAAGTGAAACCGCCCTCGCCTCCGTTGCCGTCAATGCCGCTCAGCTTATTATAAAGCCACGAAACGGACTTTGAGAAGTATCTTTTGGCAATCTTTCCCCAAACGATGTCGAGTTCAATGTCATCGAGTTTCCTTCTTACCTCTGTGTCCCTAACTCTTTTCCGCGCCTTTTCGAGTGCCAACTTTTCGCGTTCAGTCAAATTTTCTTCCATAACGATATTGTTTTAAGCCTCCCCTTTCGGGGAGGTTGTTTTCAGTAGCTTTCCATCAACTCTTCAAAGAGGATTCTTGCATTCATTTCAAGTTGCCTTGAGTAGTTGTGTCTTGAGTTTCTGAAATCTCTGATTGCTTCAATCAGCTCGATTTCCTGTTCTGTCAGATTTTGTATCATTGCTTTAATTATTTAACGATACAAAGATACTGTAAAATTTCATATTACGCAAATTTTCAGATACTTATTTTGCAATATTTTGAAAAAAAATTCAGTCCTGACAGAAAATAATCTTGTGTTCTAGGTCCTTGTGAAGAATGGAGGACAACGCCTCGTCGAGCTCGTAGAATCCGAGGGTGGCGCGGTTGAAATCCTTGCCAAGCTTCTCATGCAGACTCCTGTCACGGTCATAGAGGGCGACCTGCCATTTGATGAGTTCCTCTGAAAGCCTGTAGAGCTGAAGGCGTGCATTCAGTATGAGTTCATCCGCCTTGATTTCATTGCCAGTGTCGAGCCGTGGCTGCTTTTCATTAGTGTAGTGCATAACTAACTGAAAATAAAAAGCCCCTCCGTTACAGGTCTGCACTACAATACTTCAGCCTTGCGGCAAAATATCAGTCACGGCTTTCGCCGATGACGACCATACAGAGGGGCAAAATCTCTATAATTATGTCAGCAATCTATTTGTACGGGAAAAATCATTGCCGCGAAACAGATTTGCCGGAAGTATTTGTAGTGCACGGCAAAGGTGACAACTATTTCTGAAAAAAGCAAGCCTTTCCAGGAAAATCAACAAAAAAGACGGCACCCTTCCGGATGCCGCCATCGCGTCACAATGCTTTTATGTCATTAAAAATCAAGAAACGCGAATATTTGTCAATTTGTGGCCGATGTCGTTGAGCGCATAGTTTAATGTCTCCATTTCACTCGCTGAGAACTTTGCGGGCTTGCCGTTTACGGAAAGGCCGTTTATTCTCTGGTAGAGCCATGCGCGGGACTTCTTGAAATATGTCTTTGCAATGTAAGACAAGGATATTGCCGGAAGCATTTCCTCCAACTGTTTCCGCACAAGAATCTCATCAACTTTCTTGTGAGTCTCCATAAGCTGTAGTTTCACAATCTCGGCAACGGCAACGGCATCTTCTTCGCAAATTTCATGAATTTCGGCATTCACTGCCTGACGTTCAGCTTCAGTTTTGGCATTTACAAACCTTTCTTTCAAGGCATCCATCTGTTCTTTCGTAATCATACTATCGAGTTTTTAACCCCGCCTTTCAGCGGGGGATTTTTACATGAACTTTAACTTTTCAACAAGTCTGTCAATCTCTTCTTCCAACCAACCCAAAACTCTTCCAACTTCATTTCGACCGTTCAACTCGTTGTAAATTTGGAGGTAATAGAGAAGTTCCCTTTCCGTTTCCCTCCGTTCTTTTGTTTTCTTCTTCATATTTACTTGATTTTTAATGACAATACAAAGTTAATAATCTTTTGATTATTTACAAAATTTTTCGACAGAAATTTTCGATTTTTATCAAAAAAAAGACGACACCCTTCCGGATGTCGCCAGTGGTTACGTCGCCGCTGTGAATCTCATCTTATTCTTTGCCGTTGTCATCTTCTTCCCGTTTCTTTTTGAATGCCTTCAGATGATCGACAATGATCTGGAGTCTGTCGGCATCATCGACATCAAAAATGAACTCATCAAAATCGCCGTATATGCTGCGATGACCACAGATGTATTTCATGGCAATCCATAGCCTCTTGAAGAATCCGGCAGGCTTGAGATGGACGGAACAGAACACCGAGCCCCAATCATCGTCAGCAGTCATTATCAACTGATGCTGTGGGTCACTGCACTGGCAAATAAAAAGTTCCTGAATGTCGTATTTCATGATACTATGTTTTACAAGTTATAAAAAGGGGTCGCGGTTGCCCTTGACCCCACGCCGTCAGATGAAGTACACGAATTGCTGCGATACAAAATCAGACAAATCTGACGGCCGATAATTCTTGACTAAATCTGTGCACACCGTCCTCTATTTTCTTTGCAGTCTTTGCGGACGGATGTCTGTAACCGCTGATGTAGTGGCCGAGCTGCTTCTGGTTCACACCTGTAATCCTCTCAAGCCCGGCAAGAGAGATTGTCTTTGCGTAATACTGGAGGAACGAAGCCACATCATATTGGTACTCGAATTCAACATCCTCGAATTTTTTCCCGGTTTCAGCGTAGTACTGCTTCATGTCCTCGTACCCGTCCTGAAAGACCTTGAGCGCCTCTTCAACGGTCTTGCCCGTGCCGGTCACAAGATATGACATATCATCGGCGTCCATATAGATGCTGTAGTTTCCGTCCGATGCCCTTTCGATAATTGCCTTTACCTTCCTCATTGCTTCTATGATTTTTGAAAAGCAGGGGGATTAAATCCCCGCTGCCCTTTTGATTGCCTTTAATGTTCCTGTCGCAACTTCTTCGGAACCGTGGTTGCTCATCTTGAACTCCTTTCCAGTCTTTGGGCTGAACCACAAGGGGTGTCCGTTTTGTTGTCGTCCGGTGTCGTAGCATTTCGCCTTTTTCAACAGCCGTTCCAATTCATTGTACTTCATAATGTCTGTGTTTTATATCGCACCACAAAGATAGTAGTTTTTCTATCAAATACAAAACATTTCCGGCAAAATCGATGAAAATTTTACCGGAAATAATGAACTCAATTCAAACGCACTATGAAAATAGTGATTTGGCGAACATCATCTGAGCCGCAGCCAGACGGAGGCGGCGAGAAGGAGGGTGACGAGGACTGCCCAGACGAGGACGTACCATGTCCATTTCGAGATGTAGGGCCTGGGGATTTCGACCGGGACGGGGATTTCCTTGGTGACCTGGACGATTTCCTGTTTTTCGGGAAACTTGGCGGGGACGGAGAGGGCGGTGCGCTTGTTCTCGATGGTGTGGCGGAGGTGTCCGGCGGAGAGGGTGGCGGTCGAGGTTGCAAGGGAGGTCTCGACGGTGGACGTCGTGTCGGGCGTGGAGATGACGACGGACTCGACCGGAAGAGGAGCGGATATGACGGTGTCGCGGACGGTCACGGTGCGTGTGACGGTCGTCGTGTCGTGGACGGCGACAGTGACTATGCGCGGGCTGCACGATGCGGCCATGAGCGCTGCGAGGAGGGTATATGCAAGGATTTTTCTCATTGTGAAATTTCTGGGATTTGCACTATACTACAACTTGTAGTACAATGAGGTTTTATTGAAGGGATTCGCATCTCACGACGGGAATCCGTGCTAAACAATATTATCAAAAAGGTTATGGAAAACTGTTCTACAGCTTCTTTCCCGTATATCTCCTGTTGTAGAGTATCTGCCCCCGCTGTTCACCTTTCAACTTATGCGAGAAATGTACGAACGAGGGATAGAGAATCATCTGGTCGAACGGGAGTCCGAGGTCGCGTGCGGTGGCGGCCAGCCTTCTGACGACCTCGACGTCGCCGCGGCCGTTGCGCCCGAAGGGGCACACGTCGGCGGCTTCGCCCCTGACGTGCTGTGAAGTCGGAACGCCTCCGACGGCCCTGTTCACCTCCGGACACCTGTAGCCGCTGTTTATCGCGAGCGGCTCGCCCCATGCGTCCCTCAGCGGCTGGATGACCTCATCGACGAGCGCCTTGACGGCGTCGCGCACCTCCGTCGTGGCGATGGTGTTCCGCACCTGCATCCCCGGAACGTCCGTCCTTTCAAATTCTTTGTAATCAAAATTTTTGCTGACTGTTCCCATGTCTATTCAATCTTTACCTGTTCGATTATGTTGGTGACGTCCTCGGAGACGGAGACCTTGGTCCCCATCGGCGGCTGGCGGTCGCCGCAGCCGACCTTCCAGCAGCGGACGATGGTAAGGCGGGCGACGTTGGAGCTGAGCCTGTCGTTGCGGTCGCGCAGGACGGAGATCTCCTTGTAGAGGGAGTCTATCTTGTTGTCCTTCACGGCAAGGTGCGCCTCGTAGTCCTCCTTGGCGGCCTTGAACTCGCCTCTCTGTTCGGCGAGCTCTCCCTTCACCTCCCCGAGGAGCTCCTGCCACTGGTCTATCGTCTTGCTGACGTTCTCCAGCACGGCGGCGGTCTTGCGGTCGCCGAGGAGGTAGATGGCGGTGAACGCCCCGGAGGTGATGAGGGTGATTATGATGTTAGTCCAGTCCATGGCTCAGAACGTCAGAAGGTACAGCCAGACGCAGACCTGCGCGAGGGCCGCGCCGGCAATCGTCGCGTACAGGTCGGCCCTGTCGAACAGCCCGCCGCGCAGCCGGTCGACGAGTTCCTTGCCGATTCCTGCGGCGGCTCCTGCGGTGAAGGCGAACGGGGCGCAGTGCGGGACGAGCGCGAAGGCGGCGGTGACGGCCGCGCCGGCGATGAGGTGCATGTACTTGTCCGCGCCGAAGCCCGTGAGCCATGAATACGCCGCCCTGAAGGCGGACAGCGCCCTCGTGAAAAATGTCCTGACTCTTCCCATGGCCTATTCGCTTGTTTCGTTGAACGTCTCATCCGGGCGGAGACTCTCAGCCTCCTCGTCCGCGAGCCTTGCGCGGAGTCCGGCCAGGCGCGTCTCGTTGGCGTTGTACTCCGCGTTGGCCGCGACGTAGGCCGCGTACTCCTCCGGATAGTCCTGCCCGAACGGGCGTCCGAGCTTGGAGCACTTGGCCGCGTGGTCGTCGCTCCGTCTCATTTCCGACAGCAGCTCAAGCTGTCTCTCTTCCAGTCTCTGGATTTCTTCTCTTGTTTCCATTTCTATGCGGTTTTAACAGATTATGCTTTCTGACGATTCTTTTTCTGCGGGTGTATTCCGGCTGCGGGACTATGCGGACGCGCCGCGTGTCGAGGCGGACGAACCGCCGCCACTCCGGGGAGAGCGCCTCCCATATCCTCCATGCCTGCGTGTGGCCGTTCACCTGACGGCAGAGCCCGATGTACGAGTTCAGGGACGAGAGGAGCGCGTCGATGTTCGACTCCCTCACGTCGCGGCTGAACTCCCTCGCCTTCCTTATGCCCCGGTTCACGATGCGGCGGTTCACGTACACCCTGTCCATCCTTATGTGCACCCCGAGGCATTCCACGCCCTTGGTGTAGTGCTGGCAGTAGAACTTGCCCTCGTTCAGCCGCGCGCCGAGGGCCGCGAGCCTCCGCCGCAGTTCGGGGATGAGCGCGAGCGTCATTTCCCTGTTGTTGGTCACTATGGTGATGTCATCCACGAAACGCTCGAAGCGGATGCCCCCGATGGAGGACAGCCACTCGTCGATTTCGTGGAAGTACCAGTTCACGGCGTTCTGCCAGACGAGGAAGCCTATCGCCGCGCCCGTGCCCTCCGGCTTCGTGAAGAGGCTCTTTTCGGGAGGTATGAGGGCGCGTTCCTCCGGTGTGGAGAGGACGCGGCAATGTGCCGTCGGATTGCTGAAGACGCAGGCACGGAGGATGTAGAGAAGCTCGTCGCGGTCGCGCCCGTGATAGCCGGTCTCTATGATTTCGCGCAGCTGGGCATAGGCGATGTCCTGACTTATGTTCGGGAAGCAGCCCTTCAGGTCGAGCTTCATCACCCACGTGTCGCTGCGCGTGAACCCGCCGCTCATCTCGTATATGTCCGAGATTACGGCGTTCTGGCAAGCCTTCTGCCCCATCCCGACGCGGTTGTTGAAGGTGTGCGGGCTGAGCCGTCCTTCAAGCAGCGGGCGGAGGCGGATGTCGAGGTAGTGGTGGAGAACCCTCGTGGCCATGTCGGAGGCGAACACCTCGCGGGGCCTCGGGGTCATGGTTACAAATGTGTAGGCGGCCGGCCGCAGGCGTCTGCCGATGACATCGCGGTACAGGGCGGCGCAGTTCGCCTCCCAGTGCAGCTCGAAGTCCGTCTGGTCGGCCGTCCTCCGTTTGTTGGAGCGGGCGACGATGTATGCGTCAATTATGTCCTGCAGTTCAATCATTGCATCTTCCTTGTTTGACCCTGTTTCAGTTCGAGACGGGGAGGGACCGGTTGCCGTTGTACATGTTGTTGTTCGCGAGGAAGCCGTTGCCGCCGTTCGCGATCCATGCGTTGTTGCCGTTGTACCGGACGCACGACCAGAAGTTCCAGCCCCTGTGCGCATATCCTCTCGTGTCGGTGTTAATGACACCCGCGCACCTCTGAAATCCTGTCAGCCGCCGCAGCCTTGCCCCTGCCGGGGCGCGTCGGGTGCGGTCCTGCCCTTTGCGAGTGACGACCGCCACCTGCACATTCCTGTATCTATCTTCGCGACGAGCTCGACGATCTCGATCTTGCGGGAGCTCACCGCCTCCTCCGGAGGCACGCCTATGCTCCCGTCCGGAAGGAACGCCGGCCTCGGCTTTCGCTTGGGGAACTTGATGATGTTCTCCTCGACGGCGGCCGTGAGGTCCATGCGGAATACCGAGAACCACATCGCCGCCTCGTCGGCCGCGCTGAGCTTCTCCGAGGGCTCTCGGCTCTCGTACGAGCGCGTGAACCACATGGTGGCGGTCATCAGCGTCTGCACGAGGGGCGTTCCGTAGATTATCCGGTCGGCCTTGTTCATCATGAACTGGCACTGATAGACCAGCCGCCTGAGTCTCATGAGGTCGTGGAGCGTCCCCGCGCTGTGCTGCCTGCTGTCGTGTCGCTGCATCTTCGTTGTCGTTTTCGTCGGTTCGTTTATTGTTCTGAAGGCGCGCCCGCGTTGCCGACGGCCGCGCCAATGCCTAATTTCAAAGGATTGCCTCCGGCAATCTGCAGAGCGAGACGGGGAGGGACCGGGTGCCGCCGCACATGTTGCCGCCCGCGAGGAAGCCGTAGCCGCCGTACGCGACCCATGCGTTGCTGCCGTTGCACCGGACGCACGACCAGAAGTTCCAGCCGTTCGACACGGCGTCGCCGCCCATCGCCGCGAGGACCCTGTTCAGCGCGTCCGCGTCGCGGCTTGCCGTGGTCCCGTGCTGCACCGGCCCGAGGATGGACGCGAGGTGCTCCGGAGTGGGCAGGAGCCAGTCGGTGACGACGACGCTGTCCGGGGAGGTCTTCGCGTAGGCGGCCGCCGGACAGAGGTCCTGAGCCGCGCCGTCGGAGAGGGTGAACTTCCTGGCCGCGAGGACGGCGGTGCGCTCCTTTCCGTTGCGGATGCCCATGACCCCGAAGTCAGTTGGGGCGACGACGGTCTGAGCCTTCATGTAGCGCAGCCATCCCTCCTCCCCCTCGCCGTAGGCCGAGCGCAGGAGGGCGCAGTGGTCGCCCTGATACTGCGACGTTCCGAGGTAGCCGGGGAGGCAGACGGGGTATCTCGTCTTCACGTCCGTGACGTCGGCCGCCGGATTGTATGTCGCGGACGGGTTGTCGTTCCTGAAATATGCGAGCGCCCTCGGGAGGTTGTGGATGCTGCCCTCCCCGTCCCGGGCGCCGTTGCGGCGCAGCATGTAGGAGCTGTAGGTCACGTCGGGCATGATTGTCGCCGCGAGCGCGAACCCCGACTTGCCGGTGTTGTACGACCACTGCTGCCAGAACTCGTAGCTGCACCCTATGTGGATTTCGCCGTCGGCCCCGTCGATTCTCGCGAACCACTTCTGCGTCGCGAATACAGCCGTGGCCGCGAAGAAGGCGTTGAGAGCCGCGACGAGACCCGCCTTGTCGGAGGCCGTGTAGGTCACGGTGAAGTCCGTGGCCGCCGAGGCGGAGCCGCTTTCGCATATGGAGAGCACGCCCGTGTGCTCCGCGCCGTCGAGGGTGTAGCCCGTGAGCCTGTATTCGATGCGCTCGCACCACTTCTTCGCGGCGCTGTGCTTCCACACTATGAGTATTTCCCTTCCGAAGCGTCCGCCCACCGCGCCTATGGTCTCGTAGGCGGAGGCGGCGAGCGCCGTCGGGTCGAAGGATTCCGCCGTTATGAACTCCGGCTCTCCGGTCGCGAGGTTGCCTACGACCGCGTCACCCCACACGGGGTTCTTCGTGAATATGTTCCTTGCCATATGTGTTCTGATTTAGCTGTTTATCCACTTGAGGTCCCATTCGCCCGCCGCTCTGGGCGGTGGTGTCGATGTACTGCTGCCCGACGGCCGACGGCCTGCCGTTCCAGTTGTAGCCCTCGCCGGTGGCCGGGTCGTACTGCCTCCAGTTGTCCGGAACGACGGACTCCTTCGGGGTGCCCGCGCCGAAGAGTATCGGCGGCTGCCCGCACAGGAGCGGGAGGGCGCGGTCGTCCGGTGCGTTCTGAAGCCCGGCGAGCCGGTCGATGTCGGCGCGGTTCGCGGAGGCGGATGTCTCGACGGCGGACAGCCTTGCGCCCTCCGCGTAGATCGCCCGCCCGTCCGCGAACACCGCCCAGCCCTCGTTCACGGTGACTGTCATCCCGTCGGCGCCGAGCGCGGCGGGGGCGGAGGTCGTCGTCTCCGCCGTGCAGATGAACGCGCTCCCCAGGTGGGTCACGATGTTGTGCCTGTAGTAGGTCGTGCCGGAGGCGTAGTCGCCGCGCGGCATGGGGACCTTTCCGATGATTTTCTTGGTAGTTGTTGCCATATCTGTCAGTAGTTTATGTTCAAAATGACGTCCCCCGTGGAGGAGTCAATCTCCCCCGAATCGAAGACGGTCTTTTCCGCTCCGACCGTGGCGGACACGTTCCCCGTCACCGTATCGATCTCGAGGGCAAGGAATGTGGCCATGGCGTCGGCGGCCGCGCCGTTCGCGCCCGCGGCTGCACTTTCGGCGGCCTCGGCGGCGGCGTTGGCGCTTTCAGCCGCGCTCCCGGCCGCCGCAGCGGCGGTCTTGCAGCTCGCAATGACGGCCGCGGCCTCCTTGGAGATTATCCCCATGACGAGCTCCGACTGAACCTCGTCCGAGTCGTCGGACTTGCCCGGCCAGAGGGTCACTCCGAGCTTCACCGGGGTTACCTCGACCCTCTCCGAATCCGGGAAGCCGGCCTCGGAGGTGATCTCCGCGATTTCGCAGAAGAGCTCGCCCGTGCCGAGGCTCTTCCTTGACAGCGGGATGTTGGCGCTGAGGGTCAGCCCGTCGGAGGACAGCGAGCATCCGCTCATCTGCGAACCGTTGCGCTCGACGGCGACGAAGCCGCACCTCTCCGCCGTGAAGAAGGTCAGCCGGACATGCTCCGGCACGGCTATCTGGGTCTTCGTGTCCCCCTCCTGCCTGTGGAAGGTGTGGACGGAGGTGAAGTCGCTCTTGAAGTTCTGGTATTTCATATCGTTGGATTGTATTGTTTCAGTTCCTTACGCACCGGAGTTCTCGCCGGGTCCGCGTATTTGTCGGCATAGTGCCACTTGAACGAGAAGGCGTTTAGTTCGCCCGCCGTGCTCTCCGAGTCGATTTCGTCGATTATTATTTCCCGCGAAACGCCGTCAATCACCGCATACCGCTCCGCCGAGGAGAAGAACTCCCGCCAGAACCTGACCTCGTCCGCGCTTGCGAGCCACCCTGTGAAAGTCTCGTGCACGAGACGGCTGTCATTGGTCAGTTCCCGTTCCACGCCGTCGTTCACGAATGTCCTGGTCTCCGTCTCGACCTCCGATTTCTTCGACCCTGCGGCATATATCGGTTCAATCGCGCCTACACTGCTGAGGAACTCGAACGTCGAAACCTTATGATTCGGGACTATGAATCTGAGAACCTCGGATTTCATGACGGAGGTCACATTCCCGTCATCATCCGTCATCTCCGTTTCCATCCATACGTCGTATGCTTTGAGTTCATATCCGGAATATCCCGTTTCGTCGGCGATTGCACGAATGTTGTCGTAAGAGACGGACACTAATGCCGGTTTCAGCCTAAGACCGGACGCGACCGTGGTCTTTACCGGCGCGATGATGTCAAAATACAAGAAGGCGAACACTGTCGTCCCGTCGGGAGAGAGTGCAAGATCGTCCCTCTGTCCGTCTGTTCTCGCCAGACCTATCTGCGGGCGTGCCGTAAGAAAGCAACGCTGCTCATAGACATCCTTGAGAAAGTCATATCCGACAGTGCCGGGATAAATTCTCGTATTCCAGAAGACCGCATCGTCTCCGTCTCCGAAAGTGATTTCCAGGAAAGAGCTGACCTTCGGTCGGTACTGCCCGTTCCCCGCACTTGAAGAAACGCTCCGCAGGATTGGCTGCAGGCAGCGGACTATGCTGTCAAGGGGAAGAGATACAGACCCGTTCTTGCCTGCCTTCATCGTGAAAGACGTCTCATACTCGACGAAAGAACCTCCGGAATCTCCGTAGCGCACCTTGATGTACTGGAGTTTTATCGGGATTTCCTCGTTCGGCGACGCTGAAATCCTGATAGTTCCCGCGTTCCCGGCGAAGAGG
>ERZ808267.454-NODE-454-length-12180-cov-2.623175_pt1 | contig 12180 bp, 7 predicted proteins | sample MGYA00521241_ERZ808267 | MGnify/ENA primary metagenome ERZ808267 (study PRJEB31516, sample SAMN03275592) | gut metagenome | biome: mammalia-associated habitat; material: feces | host: Papio cynocephalus | place: Kenya | collected 2012-07-19 ... | reverse complement strand
AACGGGTTCGCAAGTTTTTACTCTCATGAAAAACGTAACCGAAAGCCTTGCAGGACGAGTTGGTATTCTCGAATTGCAGGGGTTGTCTCAATCCGAAAAAGCAAAATTCCCTAACAGAAAACCGTTTTTGCCGACCACAGGCTTAAGTAGCGAAATTCCGCCGTTCGACCTCAATTCGCTTTACGATACGATATTCAAGGGGTCGTATCCTGCCGTTATTACAAATAAAGACGCTCAATGGCAATATTTCTACCGCTCTTATGTTTCGACATACATAGAAAGAGACGTAAAGCAAATTCTGAACATTACGCAGGAGGGAAATTTCATAAAATTCCTCTCGGTTGCTGCCGCAAGAACTGGGCAGCTGTTAAATTATAGCGATATGGCACGCGATTGCGATGTGTCGGTGGCTACTATAAAATCGTGGATATCCGTATTGAATACATCTGGAATTATCTATTTATTGTATCCATACTCAAGCAACATTACAAAACGAGCGATAAAAACGCCAAAACTTTATTTTTATGATACGGGGCTTGTTTGCTATCTTTGCCGTATAATGGATTCCGTTTCGGCGCGAGACGGAATAATGTCGGGCGCATTGATGGAAACCTATGCCATTTCGGAAATCATAAAAAGTTATATCCACAACGGATTGTCGCCGAACATGTTTTTTTACAGAGACAAGGACGGGAAGGAAATCGACCTTATTCTAGAGGAGAATATGACGCTTTACCCGATTGAAATAAAACGGACTGCAACACCAACCTCAAACGACATGAAAAATTTCGACATTCTGGAATCTATAAAGGGAAATAAGCAAATAGGTGAAGGCGCCATTATTTGCCTGCACCCACAGTTGGTTCCCATGAGTAGAAACGTTGCGGCAATTCCCGTTTCGTATATTTAAAATGCCGACAATATAAACCTAGTTTAAGCGAGAAAAATCTTTGCTTGTTCGCGAAAAAATATGCTTGCAAAAACTGCCTTTAGGCAGTTATTATCCATCTATAATTTGGCGAGAATATTTGGAATTTGCTTTGAGTACTGACCCTTTCGCTATGAGCTAATAAAAGTCTCTCGGACACCAAAGAACGCTGTAACTTGCTGTCACGCAGGAGGTCGCGAGTTCGAGTCTCGTCCATCCCGCCACTTTAAGAAACGCAATCCGAGAGGGTTGCGTTTTTTGTAGTGAAAACGTATTTAAGGGGATTTGTATAACTTATTGAATATGTGGCGTTATTTTGTGTGGAAGTCTTGTGCGGGAAATATTTTTCGGCGTCTTGCCGAAATTTTAAAATTCGAAGTCAAACCGTTGTATGTCGTCTTCGGTGAGGATTGTGCCGATTTGGACTTCTATTATTTGCAGGTTGTGGGTTGCCTTTATTGCGTGTTTTTGTCCTGCCCGTATTTTCACTACGTCGCCCGCTCGGAAATGACGTTTTTCTCCGTCGAGCGCTACGATTCCTTCGCCGTTTACGCACGTCCAGATTTCGTCGCGGAACTCGTGTTTTTGGTAGCTGATATTTGCGCCGTCGTCGAGTTTTAGCACTTTTGTAAGCGATTTCCTGCCGTCGTCGTAATCGTCGAATGCAACCACTTTGTATTCGCCCCATCTGCGGCGTTCGAACATCGGTCTGAGCTTCACGTTTTCCGCGTATTTTTTCAACTCCTCTACGCGCCCTTTTGCGCCGACCAAAATTCCGTCGGGACTTGCGGCGACAACCGCATTTTCGATTCCGAGGCATACAATCGGAATTCCCAGTTCGTTGACGATATGCGTATTCGGAGAGTCGTCGGCGACTGCGTTGCCCGTTATTTTTGCGGGCATTTCTTCGGTGAGCGAATTCCATGTGCCGAGGTCTTTCCACACGCCGGAGTAGGGGACCACCGCCACCGATTCCGCCTTTTCCACAACTTCGTAGTCGAAGCTGATTTTCGGCAGTCGGGCGTAGTTGTTGCGAAAGTCGTCGAAGCTTTTTGCCTGCACGTATTTTCCCGCGATTTCCTTTACATAGCCGAGCCTGAAAACGAAGACGCCCGCGTTCCACAATGCGCCGTTTTCGATGAGTTTTTGCGCCCTTTCGCTCGGTGGTTTTTCCTCGAAGTGCGAAACTGTGCGAAATGTTCCGCCGCGGTCGTCTTTGTGCGGCACGATGTATCCGAACTTCGACGACGCGCAATTCGGCTCTATACCAAGCAACGCCAAATCCGCCGCGCCCGCCCTGACAACTTCGACGGCTTCGGCGATTTTCGCGAAGTAACCAGATTCCGTAAACGGGTCGATGGGCATGACGGCAACTACGTCGTTCGGCGACGCCTTTTTTTCGAAGAGCAGGAATGCCACTGCCAGCGCGATTGCGGGAAAAGTGTCGCGCCGCTCGGGTTCAACAACGATATTGTCGATGTTTGAGCCTATTTGGTCTTCGATGTTGTCGCGCTGTATGCGGTTTGTAGAAACCGTAATCGAGGCGTTCAACCCCGATTCGCCTATCTGGCGCGAGATGCGCTGCGCCATCGATTCCCTGCCGCCATTCGGCGACGGGAGTAGTTCGAGAAACTGTTTTGAGCGCACTCCGTTTGAAAGCGGCCAAAGGCGCACACCCGAACCGCCGGAAAGTAAAACCAAGTTGAATTTGCCTGTATTCATTTTAAGATATGTGTTTTAATGTTTTTAGGATACCCGATACGGAGGCTACCGAAATGGGTTTGAGCAGCACGCAGTCGAAGTTGCCGTTTGCCTTGTCCAAGAGAATATCCGCGGTGACGACAGCAATTTTCATTCCGTCGAATCTGCGGTCGGCGCGTATGCGTTTTGCCAGCTCCGCGCCGTCCATTTCGGGCATGCGAAGGTCGGTAAACATTGCGTCGAACGAATCGGTTTCAAGAATCTTCAAAGCCTCCGTTCCCGAAAGTGCCGTTCTGAATTCTACTCCCAAATTTTTGAGAATTGCGCCCAAAACTTTCAGGTTTACAGGGGAGTCGTCCACAACCAACACTCGGAAAGTTTCGCCTGTGCCGAGTTGTTTTGCATCGTAGGAATCGGCTGCGGATTTCGCCTCCGAAAGTTTTGCAGCCTTTACCCCGCGTAAGACGAGCGTAAAATCCGAGCCTTCCCCGACTCTGCTTGAAACCGAAAGTGAACCGTTCATTCTTTCCGCCAACTTTTTTGCAATCACAAGCCCCAGACCCGTGCCTTTTGTATATCCGGAAGAGTTGTTGCCGTCTACTTGAAAAAACGGCTCGAATATATGTTTTTTTGCTTCCTCGGAAACGCCGCTACCAGTGTCGGAAACTGTTATGGTAAGGTCGGAATCGGCGTATTTTGCCTCCACCCGTATGAAACCATTTTCTGTGAATTTTACTGCGTTGCCGATAAGATTTGTCATAATCTGCTTTACCTTGCCCGAATCCAACAAGAGCGGCGGAACGGATTGCGAATGGACGACAAGCTCCAACCCTTTCGATTGCGCCATTGTGGCGTAGATTGCATACAATTCCCTGAAAAGTTCGCCGATGTCGGTGGGCGACTGCGCAATTTTCATCTGTTCCGACTCTATCTTTGAGAAGTCGAGAATGTTGTTTATCAGCCCCAGCAGATTTTTTGCGGCATAGCCTATTCCCGAAACATATTCCGCGTCGGTCGCCGAAATCGAGGAACTGCGTATGAGCAAGTCGGAAAAACCGATGACGGCGTTGAGCGGAGTGCGCAATTCGTGGCTCATTGTCGCCAAAAACATGCTTTTTGTCTGCGCGGCAACAAGAGCCTTGTCGCGGGCTTCGTAAAGCTCGGAAATATACGACTGCCGCAGAAGGATAAGTTCTATCATGTGCGCAATCATGGGGATTACCTGCTTTTCGACTTCCGTCAGAATTCCGCGTTTGCGTTTGAATACCAATCCCCAGCAACCCCAGAGCCGATTTTTGAAATATATGGGCATAGTGTACAAATCCTTTACTCCGCGCGATTGCAACAAAGCCGAGTGTTCAATTGCCGAATGGTGTTCGAGATGCACTTCCTCCAAGTTGTGCGACTTGTGCTTTTCAAACCACATATCAAGTTCGGGCAGCGAACTATTTTTCATTTTGTCCCCTATGGATTCGATTCCGTCGGCGCAGTATTCGGCAACTAAATTCGCCGTGCGGGTTTTGTCGTCGTATTGAATGAGATAGCAGCGGTCTCCCCGAAAGTGTTCGCAGAATGACTTCAATATAGTCGAAAACGACGCGTTGCCCTTAAATTCGGCAAGAACCGTGCGCAGGCATTTGTTTTGGATTTTTTCGTTTTCGCCCATGTAGTATATGTCGTTAACGTCGAAGCCAACGCCCAAAACACATGGGCGACCGTAGATTTCCTTCGGCAGATAGACGAAGTTCCCGCGCTGGTGTCTGCCGTTCAAAAGGTATTCCGCCGTTTTGTTGGAGCGTGTTTTCAGCACTTCGTCGAGAATGCCTTTCAATCTCGGATACAATTTCGGAGAAAAATCTCGGAGCGTTTTGATTTCGCAGTTGTCCTTGTTTTCGACTCTGTATAGAAGGACGTTTTCGTTCTGATCGGTGACCATCACCCGCACGGGTAGGTTTTTGAAAACATTGTGTATTTGCTGTGCGACTTTGCGGAATCTTATTGTGGAAAACACAAAAAAAAGGGTCGCCGTCAAAATGGCGCAGAAAGCGGGGAGTATCCAGAAAAAGTATTCTCTGTATTTCTCGAAGGCGTTTGCTCCCGAATCCTTTCCAAGGATTACGGCATCATTCGGTATTGCCGATTCGGGAACATTGTAAAGTTTTAACATCGGATAGTTTATATAAAAAACGTGGTCTACGGTGTTCGTTGAGACGGATTTATCGGGCAGGTCGCCGTCGTCTACAAGGCGGCGTACCGTTTCGGCAAGACGCGATCCGAGCTCCTTCCCCGAAACCATATATCCGCCGACCGTGCCGTAGCGCAGAAGCGCGGTGTGCATTACCAACAGCGGCGTTTTGGGATTGTTGCCTATCGTGTTCATCATGAATTGCAGCGATGCGGCGTTTACCGCATATTTGTTGTACCAGCTATAATACAGGACTACAACGCCGTCTCCCAATTCGTCTACATAGCCGAGCATTTCGGAAGTGGACATCTTTGCGTTGTCGGGAACGTAGATTTCCAAATCGGGAAAATTCTTGCGTTCCGATTCCGCTATGCGTTTAAGTTCGACTCCGATTAAATTCCAATGAGTGAGAAACACCACTTTTTTGCGATCGGGGAAAAGTTTGCGTATGAGTTGCAGATTTTCGGTTATGGGCACGTCTTTGTATACCGTGTATATGTTGGGCGCTTGGGGAACCTTGTGCGCGAGCGACGGCGTCATTCCGCAAACTATGAATTTTACGTCGTTCGGAAATGTGTCGAGCTGCTTTTTCACCATTTCCAACATCGGCCCGTAAAAAATAAGGACCACTTTGTATTCGCCCGCGCGGATTTTTTCGAAATAGTTTTCGAGTTCGGCGAGTTTCTTTTCCGAATAGGGTTTGCGCGGTTTGTCGAATGCGAATCTGTCTACTATATACGAACCGCCCGACTGGTTGAGCGCGTCGATAAAGAAACTACTTTCCTGTTGGTATTGGACATACGAAACATTGAACGTAGAAAGCATCAGTATCTTTACGGGCGCGGGGGAATTTTTGTCTTTCAATTCTTCATCGTCCACAGTTTGAGTCGCTTCGGCGTGTAAAAATTGCGCCGCCAACAAAAGAATTATATAAAAAGCTTTGCGTAAAATTGTGTTCATATGAATTGCAGTTTTAAAATTCGTCTTTTTTGAATTTGGAAAGAATAACATGCAGTAGAAATTTCGGGTTGCCCAAGATGTAGCGTTTGAAAAGCCGCTTCGGCTCTTGGTAGAGGCGGTACGTCCATTCAAGCCCCATTTTCCGCAGGAGCGCGGGTGCGCGCGGAATGCGCCCCGAAACGAAATCTAAAAGCCCGCCGACGCCCATCGCCGCGCCGCAGCGCAGTTCGCGTGAATGCGCGGCAATCCACTTTTCCTGCTTGGGAACACCCATCGCGACAAGCAGCAAATCGGGGTTGGCGGAATTGATTTTCGAAATCGCTTCCCTTTCGGTTTCGGCGTTTTTGAAGTAGCCGCATTCCGCGCCCAATATTGCGGACTGCGGATATTTGAGCTTTGCGTTTTGCATTGCCTTTTTTGCCACTCCCTCCGCCGCGCCGAGCAGAAACAGCGAATGTCCGCTGCGGCAGAGGTGTTCGAACATATCCGTTCCGTTTACGTTTTCGGGAATATCGAAGCCCAATATTTTCCCCGCGATTTTAACGCCGCTGCCATCGGGGAAAACGGCGTCGCAAGAATTGAGTATGCGGGCGTATTCGGTGTCGGAACGCGCCACGTTCAGGCAGTGGGCGTTCACGAACGAAAATTCGGCGCATTTGCCAGTTTTCCGAGCAAGCCCTATTGCCGTATCGATTTTCCGCAGGGCTTCGTCCATCGAAACGGCGTCGATTTTTACGCCGAAGATTTTGCGTTTATCGGTGCAGAGTTTTTCGCCGAGTCCCGCAATTTGTGCGGCGTTTTTAGTCCACGAGAAACCCGCCGCCCGCGCCTTGCCCGCCTGTATGCGGAGTTTGTTGCCGTCGGAATCCGTGAGAAGTTTGCGCAACGCGGCTGAAATCTCCTCCGCGTTTTCGGGATTGAACAGAATAGCACACCCTTCGCCGAGTTCGCCGAGCGACGACGTTGACGAACACGCGCAGGGAACGCCGTAGTGCATCGCCTCAATCAGCGAAAGCCCGAAGCCCTCGAAAAGCGACGGAAACACATAGCCCGCCGCCGCCCCGTAAGCTTCGTGCATTTCCGATGCGTCGATAAACCCTGGGAAAATGAAGTGGTCGGCGTATGGGCTTTTTGCCGCTTCGTCGAAAATCGGCTGCGAGCCTTCCCATTTTGCGCCCGCCATTACGATGTCGTATTTTTCCGCCAGCTCGCGCGGCAGCATATTGAACGCCCTGATTAGCCCGATGTGGTTCTTCCCGGGGGTTTCGAGGCGCGAAATGTAGAGCAAATACGGGCGTTTCAAACCGATGCGCTTGCGCCAGCGCGTTCCGAGCGGCTCGTCGGGCACGGCGGGAAGCGAAAGCCCGTTGTAGACGAGCCTGATTTTCGAATCGTGAACGTTCCAGTATTTTACGAGGTCGTTTCGCGTTGAGCGGCTGATTGCCACAACAATGTCTGCCCTGCGGACGAAAAACGGCAACACGCGGCGGATATAAAACATTCGGAACGCGTCGTATTTCGCCTTCACGTGGTATTGCGAAAGGTCGTGGATTACGGCGAGCGTCGGATACGGGTAAAACGCGAAAGTCCTGCGGTTTGCCGCGCACAGCAGGCAAAAATCGAAGCCTTTGCCGCGTATTAAAAACGGCAATACAAAGAGATGGAATAGCATTGAAAACAGCGGCTTGTCGGCAAATTTCGGAAGGACTATTTTTTTGTATCCGCCGAAATCTTTTGCCGCCGAATGTTCGAGAATCAGCGTGATGTCGTGTCCCGCCGCACGCAGCGCGGCGGTCTGTTCGCGAATGCACACCGATATGCCCGACTTTCCGCCGTCGTAGGGAACGCATGAAACAAGGATTTTCATTTTTAGGATTCCAATAAAATTTTAAACGATTTCAAAAATTCCGAACGCGAAAAATTGCGCTCCGCAAAGTCTGCGGAAGATTCACTCAGCCGCAGTGCAAGTGAGGAATCTCCGCCGTCGAAAAATTTTTCCATTGCCGCGGCAAACTGCGATGTGTCGCGCTCCGGTACTGTAAAGCCCGAAACGGAATCTTTCAGCCATTCGCCGACACCGCCGACGGCAAACCCGACAGCGGGAACGCCGCGCGAGATTGCCTCCAACCCGACAAGCCCGAACGGCTCCTGCCAGCGCGACGGGAACGCGAGCAAATCGGCATTCCCGAAAAGCGCGGACGTGTCGGACACCCAGCCCGCGAACTTCGCTTTTTCGGAAAGCCCAAATTTTGCGGCGAGTTTTTTGAGATTGCACGCGTCAGAACCGTCGCCCGCAATGGTCAGCTCGAACGGAATTTTCAGTCGGGCGGCGGCTTCTAAAAGTAAATCGACTCCCTTGCCCTTTATCAGCTGCCCCAAAAACAGAATGCGCAATACGCCGTCTTTGAAAAAGCTTTTACGCCTTTCGACGGAATCGACAAACGGCGGAACAAGGAAAATGTTTGATTTTGAAAATCCGTTTTTTGCCAAATTTTCGCGCATAAAATTCGAAATCACCACGGCGCGGTGTCCGCGAAGTTCCGCGAGTAGTTTTGCAGATTCGCCCGCCGAGCGCGCTCTGCCTTTCGGGTCGGATAGCGCGGCGCAGACGGCGCAACGCGGATACGAAAAACTTCTGCGGCAATTTGTTCTGCCGAAGGGCGTGTAGTAGTGGCGGCGCGGGCAGTATGCGTCGTGGTCGTGCGCAAAAAACACGAGCCTTTCGCCGTATGTTCGGCGCAAGGCTTCCAAATATTCGGGCGGGCAAAGCTTGTGCAAAACCACAAGCGAATAGTTTTTGTCGACAGTCGATTCCTTCCGCGAAATCACGCCCGAAAACGCCGCAGAAAACGAATGCGCGTCTTTTGCCTCCGCCGTTGCGGAATAGAAAACTTTGCAGCCGTTGCGCCGCAATTCAAGCGCGGTTTGGTAGGCATAACGCTCTATTCCCCCGAAAAAACCGATGTATTCGCCTATGAACAGAATCTTAGCGTTGAACATTTTGAACCTCCCTGTAAACGGAGACCAATTTTTTTGTGATTTCCTCCCAAGCGAAATCTTTCACGCGCTCGGACGCGTTGGCTACAAGTCTGCCGCGAAGCTCGGCGTCCTGAATTTTCCGCCACACCTCAAGCAGCGATTCGGGCGAATCGGGATTGAACAAAAGCCCCGTCTTTTCGTCTTCGACAAAATCTCTCAATCCGCCGACGTTTGCAGCCAAAAGCGGAAGCTGTGCCGCCCACGCTTCGAGCGCGGCAATTCCGAACGGCTCGTGCACCGACGGCAAAACGAAAACGTCCGCCGATTTCAATGCCGAAAGCAGAATAGGGGAGTCTGGCGGAAGTCCCCTTATAATTGTAGCGCGTTCGCGCAAACCTTTTGCGTTTATTTCGGCGACAAGCTCGTCGAAATACCACTGCGAGGTAATCGGGCCGATTAGCATTAGGTGTGCGTTTGCGTCGTTTTCTAAAATAGAAAGCAGCAGTTTTTGGTTCTTTTGATAGTCTATCCTCGATACGCACAATGCAATTTTACGGGACGGCGGAATGGAATATTCCCTGCGAATATCGACGTATGCGTTTCCCCTGAATCTCGACAAGTCTATGCCGTTTGGTTGGTAGAACACGCGCGCGTTCGGATATTTTGATTTCAGCCGAAGTTCCTCGGTTTTGTTTACGCACAAAACGGCGTCGGCACCGCCAATCATATCCCTGTTTTCGCCCTGCAGCATGTCTATGATTTTTCCGTAGTGAAGCTTCCACCTGACGGGGCGCAGCATTTCGCGCAGTTCGGACTTCGGAACATCGACCGCACCGCCGTGCAGAGTCAAAACCGACGGAATTTTTATGCGGCGTGCGATATTCTCGCAAATAACGGCAAGCCTTCCGCCGCAGTGAATGTGTACAATATCGTAGCCGCCGTATTCGAGGGCGTTAAAAAGCTGGAATGACCACGGATTGCCGCCCTTTTTGTCGAGAGCTTCCCTGTCGTTCTTCTCCATCGGAAAGTATGGGTAGAAATAGGGGAAACGCCGAATGGGAATGCCCTGACGAATTTCCTTGCCCTCGCGCGACAAAGCCGAAGTCGCCAAAATTTCGGGCTGGAATCCGAGTCTTTTTTGGTTCTTTATCGTATTCCAAACAACGGTTTCGGTTCCGCCCCATTCGTCGAAAGTAAAGCGGCGGACAATGTGGGCAATTTTTATCATTTCTTCATCTCCTTTTTGTAGTCGACTGCGCCGCGCCTGAACGAAAATTTTTGAATCAGGCGTCTTTCAAACGCCCGCGGCAGTTCAAGCGGCGAAATTTTGTTTGCGAAGGCAAAGGCGGCGTCGCGCAAAGTTTCGGCGCAGACTTCGGCAAGCGTTCGCGCGAACGTCGGGCATACTCCGAATATGCGCGCGGCGGCGTAGCCTTCGCCGTAAAACCTGCGCGAAAGTTCTGCGTTTGTGTAGTTGTGCGAGTGCTCGACCAACGCGTTGGCGACATAGGCGATTTTTATGTTGCGGCGGTGCGCCCATTCTACGTCTTCCGAGAATTTGAAAGTTTCGTCGAACGGGTTTTCCAGCACGTCTTTTCTAAACGCCGCCGACGAGGCGAGCGAAAAGAAAAAAGACCATCGCGAGGCAACGGTACCGTCGCCGAATGCCCGCAGGTTGTCCTTGCGCACAAGCCAGTCGGCGTTGGGACGCGGCAGTTGGTTGGCGTAGACGGCGTCGGCTGTTCCGTCTACGAGCGGCTTTACGAGCGCTTCAAGCCAGTGGCCGTTTTGCGGAACGGCGTCGGCATTGTTGAAAACAAGTATTTCGCCCGAAGCCGCCCGCGCCATTTTATTGAGTGTTTTCCCCGGGACATAGCCGCCGAGGGGAGCGTCCACAATGCGGACGTTCGGGAAACGCCGAATGATTTCAGCGGTGGTGTCCGTCGAAAAATCGTCGCAGCAGACGATTTCGAACGGCGAGGAAAACGACTGTGCTTCGATAGCCGCAAGAGTCCGCCCGACGAATTTTTCGTCGTTGTGCGCGCGCACGAGAATGCTTACCTTATACGGTTGCATCTGCCTATTTCTTTTGCGAATCGAACGATTTCAACGCCTCGTTTACGGAGTCGAATATCTCGAAGACTCGGAAAACTTTTGTTATTTCGAAAATTATACGGGGTCTGTCCTGCAGACAGGCAATTTTCACCGTTCCGCCCGCGTCCGTCATTTTGCGGAGTATGAAAACCATTGCGCCCAAGCCCGAAGAATCGACATGCGTCATTTTCGACAAATCCAAAAGCACGTTTCGCGAATTTCCGATGCGTTCGAGCGTTTGGTTTTGGAATTCGTCGGCATACGCCGCTACAAGGCGTCCGTCGAGCGAGACTTTGAGAATGTCCCCGATTTGTTCGAATTCGTAGTTCATATTTTTGTCCTTATTTTATTTGTTTTTGTGTTTTAAGATTAAATTCAAATACGGAATTTTTGCGCGTTCCGAAGCGTCGAGCGTCCAGATGAGCGAGCAGGCAAGATACGTTCCCGCGCAGGTTGTTCCCGCAATTACAATCAGCCAAAAATCGGAAATGCGCCCGTCGAGCGCGGTATATTCGAAAACCGCAAGGCACGTCGTCGGAATTGTCGCAACAAGAGGACGCGCCACCGCCTGCCGCACAATGTCGAGCGCGCGCACGCCGCTTTCTGAAAGCATTCGCGGCAAAATGAAGCAACATGTCGAGACGAGGCGCGAGGCAATCGACGTCCACATAACGACGTAAAGCGATTTACAAAACGCAAGTGCCGCGACCGACGACACCACAAACAAAACGCTTTCGGCAACTGCGGCTTTCGCCAAAAATTTGTGCCCGCCGCCCATCAGCAGGAATTTTTCGGGAATTGTTCTGAACACGAGCCAAAACCAGACGGAGACTACCGTTATGCGGCAGACGAGCGAAGCCGTCGCCAAATGCTCTTCGTAGCCGAACAAAAATCTTATCAGCACGGGCGCAAAAACCAAAATGCCCACCGTCATTCCCGTAGACAGGAAGCTGTTCCAGCGCATTGAATTTACGAGAATCTGCGCGAGCTTTCCGCGCTTGTTTTTCGCGCAGAGCAGGGCGGTAAGCGGCGATATATTCTCCTGATAAGGGCCCGTCAGGTGTGTCATCAAAACGGTCAGGCGCACGCCTACTTGGTATATGGAAACCTGCACGAGCCCGCAGAATATGCTTATAAACAGCACGGAGCAGCGTTCCCAGACAATCTTCGCAATCGAACCCAAGTAAACTGTGGAGCTGAAACGGAAAATTTCGCCGAAAAGTTTTTTGTCCCAAACAAAGGCGATTCGGAAATCGGAGATGTTGCGCTTTACAAAAAACGCCATCGCCGCCTGTGTCAGTGCCATCAAAACCAGTGTGAACGAAATAAGGGC
>ERZ808267.453-NODE-453-length-12192-cov-2.973305_pt1 | contig 12192 bp, 12 predicted proteins | sample MGYA00521241_ERZ808267 | MGnify/ENA primary metagenome ERZ808267 (study PRJEB31516, sample SAMN03275592) | gut metagenome | biome: mammalia-associated habitat; material: feces | host: Papio cynocephalus | place: Kenya | collected 2012-07-19 ... | reverse complement strand
AAAAGTCTAGTATGTTAGCGAATAAGATTTAATCATAGAGTATCAATTCGTTGCCAAAACTATCAAAAAAATGCAAAAAAAGTGCTTTTTTGGCACTTTTTTTTAATTTTTGCACTCAAAATTGTGATAACATAAGTTTTTGGGAGGGCAGACATATGCAAGTAACTTCACAAGAAATCAACGATACTTTGGTTATTTCTCTGGCTGGTGAGTTGGATGAGCATAGTGCAAATTATGTTCGTGATTTGATGGACAACTTGATGAGCGAGAGTAATGCTAGACAAGTTATCGTAGATTTGGGGCAATTAGATTTTATGGATAGTACGGGCATTGGGGTTATGATTGGTAGGTACAAAAAAATGAAATCTCGTGGCATACCAATTTTTGTAACAAATCCCAGCAAGCAAATTGATAAAATTTTTATGATGACGGCATTGTATGATGTGATGCCAAAAATTGATTAGGAGGCAGAATGGAATACTTGAATGAGATGACTTTGACTTTTTTGTCGCACTCGATAAATGAGAGTTTCGCTCGTAGTGCGGTGGCGGGGTTTTGTGTGCAACTTAATCCGACACTAGACGAAATCAGCGATATAAAAACTGCTGTGAGCGAAGCGGTAACGAATTGTGTAGTGCATGCGTATCCAAACGGGCAAAAAGGCGAAGTAGTGATTTGGGTCGGTTTGAAGCAAAATGAAGTAAATATCAAAATTATGGATAAAGGCGTTGGTATAAAAGATTTTAGGCAAGCGAGAGAACCTTTTTACACGACTCGCCCAACAGAGGAGCGTGCGGGTATGGGGTTTACCGTAATGGAAAGTTTTATGGACGAAGTAACTTTACAAAAGAATAAAGAGCGTGGTTTGATTGTGGAGTTAAAAAAATCGTTGCACAAAACAGAAAGCAAAAGTTGCGCTAATGGTTGATTACTCTGAAACGCTAAATTTAATCAAACTAGCACAAAATGGTGATGAAAATGCAAAAAATATGCTGATTAATCAAAATTATCCGCTAGTCAAGAGTGTAATTCGCAGGTATCGTAACAAGGGGTTAGATTATGACGACCTTTTTCAACTAGGGTGCGTTGGCTTTGTCAAGGCTATCAATAATTTTGATGATAGTTTCGGCGTGCGATTTAGCACTTATGCTGTGCCGATGATTGCGGGCGAGGTCAAGCGCTTCTTGCGTGATGACGGATATATCAAGGTCAGTCGTGCTATCAAGACGCAGGCTATCGAAATCAAAAAATATATAGCGTCTTTGCCACCGCAGTCGACACAACCCGATGTGGGCGAAATTGCCAAGGCGCTAAATATGACGGCGGAAGATGTGGTCTTTGCTATGGATAGTGTCCGCTATCCTATGAGTTTGGCAACGCCGATTGACTCGACTGATGAGGGAAGTATTACGCTCTCGGAGCGAATTGCTGATGCGGACGATGAGGAGAAGCGAATTGACCACTTTATCATTAGGGAATTGATACAAAATTTGGACGAGCGAGACCAAAAAATCATCATTATGCGCTATTATAGGGATAAAACTCAGGCTGAAATTGCAACGGAATTGGGCGTGAGTCAGGTGCAGGTTAGTCGAATAGAAAACAAAATTTTGGCAACTTTTCGAAACAAATTGCGCTAAAGCTCTCTATCCCAAGAGGGCTTTTTTGTTATCGAAATATATTGAAAATCTTGTTTTTTTGTGGTATAATCTATAAATCTAGAAAAATTAGGGGCGAAAATGATACAAAAAGTTATGGATTATCTCGCTAGATTGTACCCAAATCCTGACCCTGAATTGCATTATGATACGCCGTTTCAATGTTTGGTTGCGGTTGTTTTGAGTGCGCAATGCACGGATAAGCGTGTAAATCAAGTTACGCAAGTGCTGTTTGGGGAGTATCCTGATAGTGTTTCTATGGGGAGTCTTACACAAGAGGATTTGGAAAAACTGATTTATTCTACGGGTTTTTATCACAACAAAGCGAAGAATATTTTGGCACTCTGCAAGGAGCTGAATGAGGAATATGATGGGCAAGTGCCTAGCGACCCTGATGTTTTGCAGACCTTGCCGGGAGTCGGGCGAAAAACTGCAAATGTGGTGTCTAGTGCGGTATTTGGTGCTAATCGTATCGGTGTGGATACTCATGTGTTGCGTGTTACTAATAGGTTGGGACTGGTGGACGCACGCACCCCTTTGGAGGTTGAGCGTCAGTGGGTTGAGAAATATCCCGAGTATCAGAACCACGATGCGCATTTTAGGTTGGTGCTATTTGGTAGGTATCATTGCAAGGCGCAAAAACCTAATTGCGAGCAGTGTGAATTGCGTGATGAATGTAAATACTATATTAATAATAGGAATAGGAAGTAAGATATGTTTATAGATAAAGTTTCGATAGTAGTCAAGGCGGGCGATGGTGGCGATGGTGCTGTTTCTTTCCGCCGAGAAAAATATGTGCCAAATGGTGGGCCAAATGGCGGAGATGGCGGCAAGGGCGGCGATGTGATTTTGAAAGTCAAGGACAACATCAGCACGCTCCTTGATTTCCGTTTTAACAAGCATTTTCGCGCGGAGAATGGTCAGAAAGGCGACATAAACAATATGGCGGGCAAAAAGGGTAAAGATTTATATATCTTTGTGCCTCGTGGTACTCTCGTTCGTGATGAAAAAACGGGCAAGGTAATCAAGGATATGTATGCTCCCGATGAGGAATATGTGCTATTGCGTGGCGGTAATGGTGGTAAAGGTAACCAGCATTTTGCGTCTAGTCGCCGTCAAACGCCGAGATTTAGTCAGGCGGGGCAGAGGACTGCGGAGCATAACATCGTGCTAGAACTCAAAACTATTGCTGATGTGGGGCTAGTGGGTTTCCCTAATGTGGGCAAGTCTACATTTTTGGGGGCAGTTACCGAGGCAAAACCAAAGATTGCTAATTACCACTTTACCACGTTGAGTCCCAATTTGGGTGTTTTGCGTCAATTTGACAAAACTTGCGTGCTGGCAGATATTCCTGGGCTAATTGAGGGCGCAAGTGAGGGCGTAGGTTTGGGTCATCAATTCTTGCGTCATATTGAGCGTACGAGGCTGATTGTCCATATCGTGGATATTAGCGGTATTGAATCTCGCGACCCGCAACAAGACTTTGTAACAATCAACAAGGAGTTGAGAGAATTTAGCGAAGTTTTGGCAAATTTGCCGCAGATTATTGCGCTGAATAAAGCCGATTTGTTGCCCGAGGGTGCGACAAATGTGGCAGATTTTGAGAAATTCCTCAAAACGCAAGCGGGATTTGAAAATGCTCCTGTCTATGTGATTTCTGCTAATCAACGCAAAGGTGTGCAGGAATTGGTGGACGCAATTTTTGCGAAACTGGATACTTTGCCAAAACCTGAGCCGATTGAGAGTGAGGAGTTTGAGTTTGATATGCCGGATACTACTTCTATTGAGGTGGAGAAGTTGGGCGATGGTACTTTTGAGGTTAAGGGTGGTAGAGTCCACGAATTGGTGAGAAAGACTAACTTTGCCGAAGATGATAGTTTGGCATATTTTCAGAAGCGTTTGCGTGATGATGGTATAATTGCCAAATTAAAAGAGTTGGGAATGCAGGACGGCGATACTGTTGTTGTAGAAGATGTTGAGTTTGAGTATCAAGAATAATAAACGCTAGGCATTCACTATTAAAATATAAAAAATTTGAAAAGGAGTTTGTTATGATTACACCAAAAGAAAGAGCCGAGTTGCGTGGCGAGGCGCAAAAATTGGACGCAATTATCCAAATCGGTAAGGACGGTATTACGCCCGAAGTTGTAAACACCGTTGACCAAGCGCTTTTCGCTCGTGAGTTGATTAAACTATCTGTTTTGGAGAGTAGTCCTGTCGACACTCGTGAGGTCGCAGATACTTTGGCAGGTAGGTGTCGTGCTGATGTTGTGCAAGTTATCGGTAGAAAAGTTGTATTGTACAAAAAGAATACAACCAAAAAGAAAAATGGTAAAAAGTAAATTCTTGCCTATATATAATATAAGGATAGAGAAGTTTCTGTACAAGATAAAAATATAAGTAAAAGTATGTAAATTTAGGTAATAGAAAAGCCCCAATCGGGGCTTTTTTTTTATTATTCATCTAAATTACTTTCATCAAAGAGCGGACTCGCAAAAAATTCCTCAACAGATATGCCCAAAGTCCTGATTACTGTAATTAGAGTTGTCAAGTTTACGCCATTGTACCTAGCATACATTAGTGAGGTAAAAGTGCCTTTTGAAAGTCCAGAGTTGATCTCTAATCTGTATTGGGTCATACCTTTTTGTGCTAGTATTTCTTTAATTCTGGTTGCAACTGCTTGCGATACCTTCATTTTTTACTCCTAAATTTTATCTTAATTCAATTTTAACATAACTATTTTTATAAATAATTATGTAAAAACATAGTAATTTTAGAAGTGTAAGTTGCCATTACTGCACTTTTCTATATTTTAGGATGGTTGACATAATGCGTTGGAGGCTGTCGGTAGGGGCTGCAAACTTGTTTGCAGAACGGATAGCGGGAGCAGATTGTAGCAATTTATTGTAGTTTTGGATAAAGGTGGCGTCATTCATTTCGGGTTCAAAAAGGGCGATACCGTAGCCTTTTTTCTCAAAGTACATTGCGTTTTGCTCTTGGTCGCCTCGTGAGCCATGGTGTAGGGGAATTATGAGCATTGGTACGCCGTAACTCAATAGTTCGTAGAGTGCGTTGCTGCCGCCACGGGTAATTGCTACATCTGCGATACTCATCATTAGTCCTAATTCGTGCGTGTAGTCGAGCGAGTGATACCCTGCTTTTTTTGTATTATTCATTTTGCCTCTACCAGTCAAGTGAATGACCTGGTGCGTTTTGAGTAGATAGTCCAAATTTTTGAGTACGATGTCGTTGATATTTTGGGCACCTTGGCTGCCTCCTGTGATAAGGCAAATTGGTTTGCCGCTCTCTAAATTTAGTTTTTGCTTTAAGCGGGTGATTTGTTCGCTAGAATACTCTTGTTTTTGGTATGGCGAACCAACAAACAGTCCATTATCAAGGCGGTCGGCAGTTTCTCGGAATGTGGTGCAAACGGCGCAACAGTGGCGACTGCCCAAGCGGTTGGCGAGTCCCATGGTTAGGTCGCTCTCGTGGCAAACCATAGGGATACCCAATTTTTTACCAGCAAATGTTACAGGTAGGGAAACAAACCCGCCCTTGCTAAAAATTATATCAGGCTCGACTTGCCGCATAATTTCGACTGCTTCTCGTTTGCCTTGGTGAAGTTTGAAGGGTATCAGTAGGTTTTTGGGGCTGAGGCTACGTAGTAATTTAACGGTCGTAATTGGGTAGTATTTTACCTCGGGAAACGGCTCCAAAAGTTGCTGCTCCAACCCTGTGTTGCTGCCGATATATACGATGTTGTCAAAATGCTCTTTTAGGTATGGAATAAGTGCTAAATTGGGAATAATGTGTCCAGCAGTTCCGCCGCCTGTGAGTACGATTGTAGACATTGAGAAACTTCCTTTTTTTGTTATAAGTATGTGTGAAAATGGCTAAAAATATGCTAAAATAGGGAAAAATATTAAAAATTTTTGATAAATTTGCTAAAATTGATTTTTTATTTTTGACAATTTGTGTTAGAATAATGGTAAATTTTATAAGGAGAGTTATTTTGTCTAAAGAGTATGATTCAAAAGATATAGTTATTCTAGAGGGACTAGATGCAGTGCGTATGCGTCCCGGTATGTATATTGGTACTACTGGTACAAAGGGTTTGCATCACTTACTCTGGGAGATAGTAGATAATAGTGTGGACGAGATTGCCAACGGACACGGCGATACCATTATCGTAACCCTAGAAGAGGATGGTAGTGCTCAGGTAGAGGACAACGGTCGTGGTATCCCTGTTGATATTCACCCGCAAAAAAAGGTCAGTGGTGTAGAGGTTGTATTTACGCAGTTGCACGCTGGTGGTAAGTTTGAGAGTGATAATTATCAATACAGTGGTGGTTTGCACGGTGTAGGTGCGTCCGTTGCAAATGCACTATCTCGCTGGCTTTCTGTTACTGTTTACCGTGAGGGCTATGAGTATGAAATGCAGTTTGAGAGCCGTGGTTCAGGCAAGAATATCAAGAGTGGTGTGCCTGTTGCTCCGTTAAAGAAAGTCGGCAAAACAAATCATCAAGGTACGCTTGTTCGCTTTATGCCTGATGATAGGGTTTTTGAGGATATAAATTTTGACCTCGAAACGGTTGCAAAAAGATTGCGTGAAATCGCTTTTCTAAACAAAGGCATTAGAATTAAGTTGATTGATGAGCGTAGGCTAACAAATGGCGAACCTTTGACTTTTGAATTTAAGTACGATGGCGGACTCGCTGATTTCGTCAAATATTTGAATGAGAACAAGAGTGTTGAGCATGCTAAACCTATTTATTTTGAGGCGAAAAGCGACCTTTGCCAAGTGGAATGTGCTATGCAGTATACGAATGGCTATACCGAAAACACATTTAGTTATGTAAACAACATTCCGACTAGCGAGGGTGGTACTCACGAGTTGGGACTCAAATCTGCGCTAACTAGGGCGCTTACAGAACTAGGTAAAAAGGCGGGCTTTATCAAGGATAAGGACCCAGCGCTACTAGGTGAGGACTTCCGTGAGGGGCTGACCATTGTTTTGGCAATCAAGATGCGTAATGTGCAGTTTGAGGGGCAGACCAAGACGAAACTCGGCAACACGGAGATAAAGCCAGAAGTTGACGCTTTGAGTTACCAAAAACTTATGGAGTTTTTTGACAAAGGTGCTAACAAGCAAATCCTTGAACTCGCCGTAGGCAAGGCAAAACAGGCGGCAAAAGTTCGTGAGGCGGCTCGCAAAGCAAAAGAAATCACCCGAGCGAAAAACAGTATTGAGAATAGTAACCTCATAGGTAAACTCAGCAGTTGTAGTGGCAGAAAACCCGAACTAAACGAACTCTTTATCGTAGAGGGTGAAAGTGCGGGCGGTAGTGCAAAACAAGCGAGGGACAGGTCATTTCAGGCGATTTTGGCACTGCGTGGTAAGCCTCTAAACGCCGAGAAAAAGAGGTTGGCTCAAATACTTGCTAACGAGGAAATTCGTACAATTATCAGTGCTTTGGGTACGGGTATCGGTGAGGACTTTAACATTGCTAACCTAAAATATCACAAGGTAATTATTTTGAGTGATGCTGACCAAGACGGTGCGCACATTAGGGCGATTTTGGCTACATTCTTTTTTAGGTATATGAAAGAACTCATACTCAATGGACATCTATATGTTGGTTTGCCACCACTTTACAAGGTTTCCAAGCGAGAGCAGGTCGAGTATGTGTATTCGGACGCAGAGCTTCCCGAGGCTATTGAGCGAATTGGTAAAGGCTATGCAATTCAGCGATACAAAGGTTTAGGTGAAATGAACCCAGAGCAACTCTGGGATACGACAATGGACCCAAGCAAGAGGTCGCTGATGCGAGTAACACTAGACGATGTGGCGAATGCGGAATTGATGATTACTACTCTTATGGGCGATAACATAGAGGCACGCAAGGCATACATTAGTGAATATGCAAACTTTAATAGAGAAGAAACTTTTACAGGCAAGAAAGAGGGTTAGGAGGATAAAAATTGAGTAAAGACAAAGAAAGCAAAAAAAGCAAAGAGCAAACCGCTAGTAGTGGTTCAATTATCGAGCGTAGTCTTGACGAAGTGCTACACATCAGTATGATTCCATACAGCGAATGTGTTATCCTCGACCGTGCTTTGCCTCGTGTAGAGGACGGGCTAAAGCCTGTACAGAGGCGTATTTTGTACGATATGTTGACATTGGGGCTAGAACCTGACAAGCCTTTCAAAAAATCTGCTCGTATCGTAGGTGATTGTTTGGGTAAATATCACCCACATGGCGATACCTCGGTTTATGATGCGATGGTTCGTATGGCGCAACCTCACAATATGCGAGAGATTTTGGTGCAAGGACACGGAAACTTTGGTAGTAATGACGGCGATAGTGCTGCTGCTATGCGTTATACCGAGGCAAGGCTCGCTCCATTGGCGCTCGAATTGTTGCGTGATTTGGAAAAGGACACTGTTAGGTGGAGTCTAAACTTTGACGACACGATAAAAGAGCCCGATATGTTGCCAGGGCGTTTCCCGAACTTACTTGTAAACGGTGCTAGTGGTATTGCGGTAGGTTTGGCTACCAATATTCCGCCACACAACTTGGCAGAAGTAATTGACGGCGTTGTGGCATACATTGACAACCCCAAAATTACATTAAAACAGATGATGAAACATATCAAGGGGCCTGATTTTCCGACTGGCGGTTTGATGACGATTGACGAGTTGCAGAAAGCGTACGAAACGGGTAAAGGCAAGATTATGATGATGGCAAAGTACCACATCGAGGAGGGTAAGAATGACAAGAAAAATATCATTATTACCGAATTGCCTTATCAGGTAAACAAGTCAAAATTGCTCCAAAATATCGTGGAATTGAGTGAGGAAAAGGCGGGAGTTTTATCAGACATCGCTGAGGTGCGTGATGAGTCAGACCGTGAGGGTATGCGTGCGGTAATTTCTATCAAAAAGGACGGAAATGTCAATGCCGTAGTTGACCAATTGCTCAAAAGTACGGATATGCGTTGCAGTTTCGCTATCAATATGGTGGCGATTGCAGGCGGCAAACCTCGCACTTTGGGGTTACTAGATATAATTTCATACTATGTTGAGTATCAGAGGGAGATTATCTATCGCCGCAGCAAGTACGACCTAGAAGTAGCGAAAGAGCGTAGCCACATTTTGGAGGGCTTGCTCATCGCTATCAAGAATATTGACGAAGTAGTCAAGATTATCAAAAAAGCGGTTTCTCCTGCTGACGCTAAAATGAAATTAAAGGACAAATTCTACCTTTCGGAGCGTCAGGCGCAGGCTATTCTCGATATGCGTCTTGCTAGGCTTACGAGTTTGGAGGTAAACAAGATTACAGACGAGTTGAAAGAACTCAAACTTTTGATTGAGAAACTTACCGCCATTGTGAATAGCAAAGAATTGCAGTTTGGTATCGTAAAAGAGGAAATTTTGGAAATCAAACGCAAATACAAGAATCCAAGGCGCACTCAAATCGTAGGGGCGGACGAGGTTATCGATGTAGAAACTGTCAAGGTGGACATTGCCGTTCCTATGGTGCTGGGGCTAACTGCCCAAGGCTGTATCAAGGCAATGGACTTGAAATCATACAACAATGCGAGCAAGGACTTTAAGGACGGTGCGAGCCTTGCCCAAGTCCACACGCAAATTTTGCAAGTCAAGAGTGATAGCGAAATTTTGGCGTACACGAGCAAAGGGTATAGTATCCGCTTTAATATGGCTGATATCAAGCCTTGCAAATTCCGTGATAAAGGTGTCGTTCCCCAAGATGTATTTATGGAGTTGTCTGTAAACGAGCGTATTGTCGGCTTTACTCTGGCTGAGTTTGAGGAAAACGAGCAGAGAGAACTCTTGTTCTTTACCAAATTAGGCTTTGTCAAAAAGACAAATTACAATGAATACAACACTGTCAAGAGTTATTTGCAGGCTATCAAGGTTCGTGATGATGACGAACTAATCAAGGTCGAGTTTGAGGACGCAACCAAGGACCTCATCTTTGTTACCGAGCAAGGGCAAGTGCTGCTGGCGACCAAGGACGATGTGCCACAGCAAGGGCGTGTGTCTGGTGGTGTGCGTGGGGTTAGTTTGTATGACGGCGATAACCTATTGTATGCCGACATTACGGACGGCAAGGGCGAAATCGCACTAGCAACCGAGCAGGGCTTGGGCAAGCGTGTAGTCATCTCGCAAATTCCTAAAACAGCTAGATACCGTAAGGGTGTTCGTCTGATTTTGCTCGGCGCTGGGGATAAGGTTACTTTTGCCGAATGTGTACAAAAATCTGACGAGTTGGTTTTGGTAACCGACCTAGAGAACAAGGGTATCAATGCGGACAAAATTGGCATTTTGCCTCGTGAGAAAAAAGGCGCTAGCATTCGTGGCGTAAATCGAGTTACTGCTGGTTTTGTGAATAGAAAGTAAATAATTTAATTTGATAAGCGAATAATTGTTGTCAAGGGAAAGCCTATTCGGGGCTTTTTCTTTTTTTGTTGTGTGAGGATAAACCGATTTGCTATCATAATTTGAGATTAAAGCTCATAGACTAAATCAAAGTTGGGGCGGAATTAGACAAAATTGAACAAAAATAGTAGTTTAATCATCATTATTAGACAAGCAATTTTGACTCAAATTTAGCCCAAATTTGATAAAATATGTTTGTGAGGAAGTTATGAAGTTTCTTATCATAAAACGCTCAGTACTTTGGTTGGCTTTGGCTAGTATTGTGCTGTGTGCGGTGCTTTCGTTACCTTTGGGCGAGTCTGCGATGTCGGCGGTGTTTTTCGGCGACAATTTGCGCAAAGTCCCTATATATAATGTAGAAACGGACAAAAAACAGGTCGCAATCAGTTTTGACGCGGCTTGGGGAGCGGACAAGACGCAAAAAATCGTGGAATTACTAACTGAGTATGATGTAAAGGCGACATTTTTTCTAGTCGGTTTTTGGACGGAGAAATTCCCTGATATGGTCAAACTCATCAACGAAAAAGGTATGGAAATCGGCACGCACAGCAATACGCACCCTGATATGGCGAAATTAAGTGCAGAACAAGTAAAGAGCGAGTTGACTACATCTATCCAAAAAATCAAAGATGTTGTCGACATTGATATCAAACTTTTCCGTGCGCCTTTCGGTTCGTACAATAATACTGTCCTCGATACAGCCACCAGCTTAGGACTGCAAACCATTCAGTGGGACGTGGATAGCCTAGACTGGAAAGGAATTAGCGGAGCGGAGATTAGTACCCGTATCTTAAACCGAGTAAAAAATGGTTCTATCATTCTTTGCCACAATAACTCGGACCATATTTTAGAGGCGTTACCAATCGTACTCGACCGCCTAAAAAAGCAGGGCTATACTATCAGTTGTATCGGCGACCTTGTGTACAAGGATAATTATGTTATCGACCGAGCAGGCGTGCAAAAATTGACAGCCGCATAAAAATTAGGAATAAACAGGAGATAATTATGAGTTTTGAATTTGACAACAATCGTGTATATCTATGTGGTAAGGTAGTGAGCAATCCCGAGTTTAGCCACGAAGTTTACGGCGAGGGCTTTTATGAGATAAATTTGGAGGTAAATAGACTCTCGGAGCAGTACGACATTATCCCGATTACTATTTCGGAGCGCTTGATGAAAGGGGTGAACCTCGGGCTTGGCGGGACTTTGGCAATAGTTGGACAATTTCGCAGTTATAATAAAATGGTGGATAACAAGAGTAAACTAATGCTCACCGTTTTTGTTCGTGAGGTCGTAGAGCCTGTCGAGGGGCAAAACTGCAATATCATCGAGTTGGAGGGGTACTTGTGCAAAACTCCCGTTTATCGTATGACGCCTTTTAAGCGTGAAATCTGTGATATGTTGCTAGCCGTCAATCGTGCGTACAACAAGTCAGATTATCTGCCGTGCATTGCGTGGGGGAGGAACGCTAGATTTGTTAGCGACCTTGGCGTGGGTGAGAAAATTTATTTGACGGGTAGGATTCAGAGCCGTCAGTATCAGAAGCGAATTGATGAGGAAAATAGCGAAACTCGCACCGCATACGAGGTGTCGGTCAATAAGTTGTCGACCACAAATAATTTAGTCTACCAACTCAAAGAGTCTGCCGAGCAATTCGCCGAACCTGCTGCCGCTTGTGAGCAAAAATAAAGTAGTTGGAGTGGACTTCACTTTTGGGTATTGCTATAAGAATTAATTGATTGATATGATAAATATAAAAACAAAAACCGCAAGGAATTTTCCTTGCGGTTCTTTGTAATAGTGGTACCTCCAAGGGGATTCGAACCCCTATGTCCAACGTGAGAGGCTGGTGTACTAACCCTTATACTATGAAGGCACGATGTACTATCAATAATGGTGTGATTATCAACGGGACTGTGCTAGTATAACATAAAAAGAAAAATAATTCAAGGTTTTTTTGCAAATTTATCAAAAAAATAAAAAATTTTGAGAAATTATGTCAAATCGTTTGACTAATTTGTCAAAATTAGGTATACTAAACACATAAGTGGGGTTAGTGAATCGGGCAAAT
>ERZ808267.452-NODE-452-length-12229-cov-3.009611_pt1 | contig 12229 bp, 6 predicted proteins | sample MGYA00521241_ERZ808267 | MGnify/ENA primary metagenome ERZ808267 (study PRJEB31516, sample SAMN03275592) | gut metagenome | biome: mammalia-associated habitat; material: feces | host: Papio cynocephalus | place: Kenya | collected 2012-07-19 ... | reverse complement strand
GGAAGAAGAAGCACTTTGATGAGCATAAACAATCGGATTAAATCTAAATTGAAAAGTATCTTTTCCTCCTTGAGAGTGTTTAATTGCATTTTGGTTTAAATAAAAAGTCATGTCATAAATATAATTTTGAATATATAATACTCCTCCATCATTAAAGTAAACCAAAATTCCACGTTGATCTGAATTTGGTTCAATTTTTAGAATTTTAAGATGTTTACCAATTGTAGAATTTAACCAATCTTCAACATCTTTGGCAGAACAAGTTGGACGCTCTGAAGGTCCGCAATCAATAACCCAATTAGAAGCATCTCCGTATTCTGCATTTGTCATATTTATGGCTTGGTTCATAACTGAATAAAATTTTTCTAATTTTGTTTCAACAACCTTTTTTCTATGATTTGCAATTAAAGTTGGCATCGTCATAGCTGCAACAACTCCAATAATTCCAAGAGTAATTAAAACTTCTGCAAGAGTAAAAGCCGGTTGTTGAAGTGAGTGGTGAATAGTGCTAAAACTACTGATATGAGAGGTTAAGCGATTGCCCCCCCCCCGATGCAACTAAAAAATTTCTTTTTCATAAAAAATTACCTCTTTATCTAATACCAACATTTTAATTATAACAAACTTTTCTGATATTTTCAACTCACAAATTTATCTAATAAATTTTTACATAAATATAATTTAACATTCAAAGTTTTTTGATTAACTCTTGTGCTACTATTTTAATTATGGATGAGAACACACAATTTGTACCTTTGCACCTGCACAGTGAATTTTCTCTGTTAGACGGTGCGATAAAGCTTAAAGACTTATGTAAATTTGCAAAAGAAAACAACATGCCTGCCGTTGCAATTACCGATCACGGCGTAATGTATGGTGCTTTAGATTTGTATTTGGAAGCAAAAGAAGCTGGGATTAAACCTATTATCGGCTGCGAATTTTACATGCACAATGGTCCTCTTGATGAAAGAGATCCGCATAACAACCCAAGATATCACTTGGTTCTTTTAGCAAAAAACAATACCGGTTATATGAACATGGTTAAATTAGCCTCTGATGCTGCTTGCAAGGGCTTTTATATGAAACCACGTATTAACTTTGAATTGCTAGAAAAACACCACGAAGGACTAATTTGTTGTTCTGCCTGCTTAGGTGGCGAAGTTCTACAAAACTTGTTAAAAGGAGATTATGAAGAAGCCAAAGCTACTGCAAAACGATTTAAAGATTTGTTTGGCGAAGATTATTATATAGAACTTCAAGATCACGGTTTGGAAGAACAAAAAAGAACAAACCCTGATTTGATGAAAATCGCCAAAGAACTCGACATCAAAATGGTTATCACAAACGACTCTCACTATTTGAGAAAAGAAGATGCCGACTGGCATGACACACTTCTTTGTATGCAAACTCAATCTATGAAGGATGAAGAAAACCGTTTTCATTTTCCAAACAATGAGTTCTATGTAAAAACAGTTTCTGAAATGCGTGATGCGTTCAAATGGATGGATACAGAAACTTTCGACCAATGTATAAAAAATACTGTCGATATCGCTGAACAATGTCACGTTACAATCAAATGGGAAGCTCCACTTCCTGACTTTAAAGTTCCACCAAACCACACAACTGATTCTTATCTTGAAGAACTCGTTATGCAAGGTTTGAAAAGAAAATACGGCGAAGAAAATATTACACCGGAATTAAAAGAACGTGTAAAATATGAACTCGGAATTATCGAAAAAATGGGATTTTCTGCGTATTTCTTGATTACGTGGGATTTCATTCACTTTGCTAAAACTCACGATATTCCGGTTGGACCAGGTAGAGGTTCGGCTGCAGGTTCGGTTGTTGCGTATGCACTTGATATCACAGATCTTGACCCTATTCGCCACCATCTATTGTTTGAAAGATTTTTGAACCCGGAACGTTTCAGTATGCCCGATATTGATACTGACTTCTGTATCGAAAAACGTGGAGAAGTTATTGACTACGTAGTTGACAAATACGGTGCGGATAAGGTTTGCCAAATCATTACATTCAGTACACTTGCTGCTCGTAACGCTTTCAAAAGTGTAGCCAGAGTATTTGGAATGGAATACGCAAAAAGTAACAAAACCGCATCTTTAATTGAAGATACAATTGAAGGCTCAATGATTGAAGGTTCTGAACTAAAAAGACTTTATGACGAAGACCCTGAAATCAAGAGAGTTATTGATACTGCAAAATGTGTTGAAGGTATAAAATGCGGTATCGGTATGCACGCAGCCGGCGTTATCATTTCATACAAACCGTTAGACCAAATCGTACCTGTCCAGCCGTCAAAAGATGGCATCATTATTACGCAATATCACCGAGAAATTCTTGAAAAGATGAAGCTTTTGAAGATGGACTTTTTGGGCTTGCGTAACCTTACAATGATACACAAGACGGTTAAACTTATCAAAAAATGTCAAGGAATTGACGTTGATATCAACCATATTCCACTGGATGACAAACCGACTTATGACATGCTTGTTCGAGGCGAAACCGTTGGGGTGTTCCAGTTAGAATCTTCCGGCATGACAAGTTTGGTAAAAAAACTTAAACCCGACGTTTTTGAAGATTTAGGTGCCTTAGTTGCACTATTCAGACCAGGTCCGTTGGGTTCAGGCATGGTTGACGACTTCGTTGAAAGAAAACACGGTCGTCAGGCTATTACTTACGCACACCCTAGACTTGAACCTATCTTGAAAGATACTTACGGAACAATGGTTTACCAAGAGCAGATTATGCAAATCTTCCAAGTCATGGCGGATTACTCACTTGGTCAAGCCGATCAGGTTCGTCGTATGATGGGTCACAAAGATCCGGAAGCTATGGCTGCTCAAGAAGGAAAACTTATTGAAGGTTCTGCAAAATACGGTATGAAAGCGGAAGATGCGAAAAAATTGTTTAACCAAATCCAAAATTTCGCCGCTTATTGCTTTAACCGTGCGCACTCGTCAGCTTACGCATTTGTATCATATCAAACAGCATACTTAAAATGTCATTATCCTGTAGAATACTTGTCAGCATTACTTTCAAGCGTTGCAGGGGATCAGGAAAAAACTCAAGCGTATATTGAAGAAGCTCTAAAATACGGTATTAAAGTTCTTCCGCCTGATATCAACAAATCTTTCTTGGAATACGCACCGGATGGCAAAAACATTCGTTTCGGTTTAGCTTCTATCAAACAGGTTGGAGAAGCCGTAATCGAAGAAATTATCAAAGAAAGAGAAGAAAACGGAGATTACAAATCAATCTACGATTACATAAAAAGACTTGACACAAAATGCTCTAACAAAAAGACTTTAGAAGGTTTGATTAAAGCCGGAGCTTTTGCCTCTATTGAAAAAAGCCGTAAGCAACTTATGGATAATATTGAATACATTACGGCAACCGCATCAAAAGAATCAAAAGCCAAAGAATCCGGTCAAGGAAGTTTATTCGACATGCTCGGAGATACATCTGCAATTGAAGATGCAAAATTCCAACTATCAGGTTCTGATGAGGAATACGATGCTAGAACTTTGCAAAACTTTGAGAAAGAATTTTTAGGTTTTTACGTAACAAGTCACCCGCTTTCTACAATTAGAAGTAAATTGCCGTTTTTGATGACGCACAAAATCACAGAAATTGCAGAACTTCCGAACGATAAAATCGTTACAATTTGCGGACTTATTACGGCAGTAAAACAAATTCCAACCAAAAAAGATCCGACAAAATTCATCAGATTTGTAACAGTTGAGGATTTGTCAGGGAAAATTGAGGTTATAGCATTTAACCGAACAATCCAAGAATACGGCGACTTTTTGCAAAATGAGCAAAGAGTAATTATTTCGGGAAAAGTTAGCAGAAGAAGTGACGACGAACCGCCGACACTTTTGGTTGAAAGCGTAAAAACAGTAGATAACTCAAACATATTTACAATAACATTACATGACGACTTCAAGTTTGAAGAAGTTGTATATTTGAAAAACATTTTATGTCAGCATGCCGGTTCAGATCCTGTAACATTCAAGTTAAAGGATTTGGAAGGTGATGTAAAAGTTCTTGCAGCATCAATGTTTTGGGTTGCAAGTTCAAATGAGTTAGTAAATATATTGAAAAAACAATTCGGCGACAGACTGGATATAAATGTTCGCTCCCTAGACAGTACAGAGAAAGACGAAAAAGAAGAACAAGTAGCGTAAAATAATATTTTTCACTTTTTAAAATATTATTTTTATAAAATTAAAAAAAATGCTTGCAAAAAAAAATCTTTCATGTAATAATAAAGAGGTACCCAATGCGGGGGTAATTCAGTGGTAGAATGCTTCCTTGCCAAGGAAGATGTCGCGAGTTCGAGCCTCGTCTCCCGCTCCATAAAAAACCGTTAAACATTTGTTTAGCGGTTTTTTATTTTGTTATATTTTCGTTGCAATTTCTTAAAATTTAATTCGCTCTATTCTTATACATGCTATAATTGGAATAGAAGATTAGGGCGTATGAAAAAATTTTTTATTACACTATTAATACTTATTGCCGGACATGCTTGTTTTGCCGAAAATTCTGTACAAAAAATTAATTTGTCAGAGGCTATTAATCTCGCAGTTAAAAACAATATCGATTTTCAAGCAAACAAACTTGATACAGAAATAGCTAAAAACAATATAAAAGTAGCTAACAAACTTCAAAACCCAGATTTTGATGTTTTTTATAACTTTGGCAGCGCAGGAAAAGGAAACCCTCAACTTTTTGGTATGACAGAAACCATTGAAATCGCCAAAAGAGGTGCTAGAAAAAAACTCGCAAAAGCAAATTATGAACTAGCAAAAGAAAATCTTAATTTCTACGAATTTGACCTAAAAATGGATGTTAGAGAAGCTTACATAAATCTTGTTGCTGCAAAATCAATATTAAAAAGCCTTCAAGATCAACAAAAACTTCTTCAAGAACTTCTCGCAATCGCAAAACGAAGATACGAAGCCGGAGCAGCACCGGAAATTGACCTTATTCAAGCCGAAATTGCTCTAAACCAAATGACCACTCAAGTTAATACCGCAAAAGTTAATGTAAAAAGTGCAACATTTGACTTTAACAAAACTATCAACCCAAAAGACAAAACATACCTAAAATTCGACACTGTTGATGATTTGTTCAAAAACAACTTTATAGACCTTGCAACTCCAAGCCCAAAATCTCAAATGCCTGAATTTGAAACAATCGCAGAAGATAGCCTAAAAAACAGATTTGACATAAAAATCGCCAAACAACAAATTAACGTTGCAGAAAAGAATTTGACAGTAGTTGCAAGACAAAGAATACCTGATTTGGAAATTCAAGGCGGTTATGGTTACCAATCAAAAGGCATGAGTGATGACGGAAGGTTTAAAGCCGGTGCTTATGCAGGTGCAAGTCTTGTAAACATTCCCCTTTTATACGCCTACAGACCGGAAATTAAAAATGCAAAACTAGAAGTTGAAAAGGCAGAATTAAATTACATTTCAACCCAAAACAAGGCACTGAAAGATTTGAATAATGCGTATGAAAAATTTGTCACTGCACAAATGAATTTGAATTTCTATAACGACAAACTTTTGAAAAATTCCGACGAAATGATAAGAATTTCTAAAAGAAGTTATGAAATCGGGAAATCAAACCTAACCTCACTAATCGTTATGGAGCAATCTTATAAATCAATTATTGTCGGATATACCTACGCATTAGCGGATTATTATAATTGTTGGATTGATTTTTTGAGAGAAGTTAATCAAGAGGAGCTAAAGACTGACAATGAAGCTATTTAACAAATTGATTAAACTTTCAATAAAAAACAAATTCATATCCGCAACAATTGCACTTTTACTAATCCTCACAGGGATATATTGTCTTAAAACTCTTGATATTGAAGCATACCCAGATTTTACAAATCCGATTGTGCAAGTTATAACACAAATGCCGGGAAAATCTGCGGAAGAAGTTGAACGATTAGCAACAATCCCTTTAGAAAAAAACTTAAATGGAATTCCGAATGAACAAAAACTTTATTCAAGTTCTCTTTTTGGGTTGTCTGTTATAAAAGTTGTTTTTGCAGATGGATTACCATCATCTTTAATTAGACAACAGGTATTAGAAAGAGTTTACCAAACGGAACTTCCTGATGGGGTAAAACCAGTATTAGGTCCTGATGCCTCAGCAATTGGCGAAATTTACAGATATACTCTTGAATCTGATTACTACAACCCGATGACCTTAAAAGCTATTGAAGATTGGCAAATGGAAAAAGCTTTCAAACAAGTTCCGGGAATTATTGAAGTTAACAGTTTTGGAGGTCCTGTAAAAACTTATAAAGTAATTCTTAACCACGAAAAAGTACGTTTTTACAACCTTGATGTAGGCGAAATTTTTGATGCGATAAAAGCCTCAAACTCAACAGGTGGCGGACATTATATCTCTAAAAACGATCAAGCTTATATCGTAAGAGGTTTAGGATTATATTCGGACATAGAAAGTATTGAAAACACTGTTATAACTTCTCGCAACGGAATTCCAATAAGAGTTAAAGATGTTGGTGTCGTTGCAATAGAACCTGCAGTAAGAATTGGACAAGTAGGTAAAAACCTTGATAACGATGTTGTTGAAGGAATTGTTTTGATGAGAAAGGGCGAAAATCCAACCAAAACAATTAAAAACCTGCAAGACAAATTACCTGATATAAAAGCACAACTTCCAAAAGGAATTCACCTAAAACCTTTCTACGAAAGAAGTGAACTAATCCACAACACAATGCACACAATCGGGCATAACGTAATTTGCGGAATTGTGTTCGTTATAATCGTTCTTTTCGCCTTTATTCTTGATTTGCGAATTACATTAATCGCATCACTTGTAATCCCTTTGGCATTAGGTTTTGCGTTCACTTTATTTAGAATATTTGATATTCCTGCCAACCTTTTAAGTATGGGTGCAGTAGATTTTGGTATAATCGTCGATGGTGCGGTTATTTTGATGGAAAATATTTTCCGCTGTCTTGCCGAGTACAAAGGTCAATTAACCCAAAACAAAAAAGAAGCTATAATTTATAAAGCCGTAAAAGAAGTTGGAAATGTTATCACTTTTTCTACAATAATTATTTTATGCTGCTTTTTGCCAATATTGGCATTTGACGGGGTTGCAGGGAAATTATTCCACCCGTTAGCATTCACGATGGGATTTTCGCTAATAGGTGCAGTAATTGCATCATTATTCTTTTTACCTGCAATTTCTGCGATTTACATGCCTGTCAAAAACATTCATGAAAAAGACAACAAAATTCTAGACAAGATAACAAATCTATATAAAAAATTATTAAACAAAACACTTGAACGACCTAAAAAATTTTTATCAGTTGTTGTAGGAATGTTTGTTATCGCATTAACTTTATTTTGCTTTATTGGTTCAGAATTTTTGCCGAACCTTGATGAAGGCAATATTTGGTTAAGAGTTACAGTCCTTCCGAGAAGTACGACAATTGAGCATTCAGTAGAAGTTGCAAGAGAAATTCGAGAAATTTTATTACAATATCCGGAAGTCAAAAATGTAATTTCTCATATCGGTTCCGCTGATGATGGAACAGACCCGAACCTTTTAAGCAACATTGAAAACATGGTTGATTTAAAACTTGCGAAAGATTGGCGTTGGAAATGGCATAAAAACAAACAAAAATTAATTCAAGATATGTCCGAAAAATTATCTGATATACCTGGAATTACAACATATTTCACCCAATATATTCAAGATAACGTAGAAGAAGCCGTATCAGGTTCTAAAGGTCAAGTTGTCGTAAAAATCTACGGTTCAGATTTATATGAATTGCAAAAGCTCCAAGATCAAACTTTAGCAGTGCTTTCAAATGTTAGAGGGATAGTAGATTTGTCTTACGACCAAATCATAGGACAACCGCAATACCAGATTAAAATTGATAGAGTAAAAGCTGCTCGTTACGGTCTGAGAAGTGACGATATTCAAAAAGTCGTAGAAATTGCAATTGGAGGTAAAAACGCTACTCAAGTTCTTGAAAACGAAAAAAGATTTGACGTATTTTTGAGGCTTGAAGCAAAAGATAGAGACTCTTACCGAAAAATCCAAAATATTATTGTAAAAACACCTGAAGGAATATCCGTTCCTTTGAGCAATGTCACAGATATTTCCACTGACAACGGCGCAATGATTATTACAAGGAGCGAAAACTCACGAGTTGCGATAGTAAGATTTAACATTAGGGGAAGGGATTTAGGCTCTACAGTAAAAGATGCACAAAAAGAACTTGACAAAAAATTACAATTACCGGATGAATACCGTATCAAATGGGCTGGTCAATCAGAAAGCCAAAGAAGTGCAAATACTAGACTTGCAATAATTTTACCAATTACTTTAATGTTAATTGGAATAATTCTTCACTTGAATTATAAGAGCAAAAAACTTGTCTTGATTGCAATGTCACCGATTTTGGTAACTTTATCAGGATGTATATTTGCATTATTTATTACAAGAACTTATTTTTCAATCTCTGCCGGAGTTGGCTTTATTGCAGCAATTGGTGTTTCTATACAAAATGGTGTAATTTTATTATCTTCAATCATCAGACAAAATAAATTACACAAAGAACTAACTTGCGCAATAGAAAAAGGAGCTATTCAAAAATTAAGACCTGTTTTGACCGCATCACTTGTCGCAATTTTAGGGTTGCTACCGGCTGCATTGTCAAACGGAATTGGTGCGCAAAGCCAAAAACCTTTTGCTATTGCTATAATCGGAGGCTTGTCAGTAGGAACACTCTTTACAATCTTCCTTATTCCGCTATTATATAAAATTACAGGGGAAATCAAAAATGAAAATTCTTAAATTATTTATAATATTTTCTTTAGCACTATTATTAACCGGTTGTGGAAACAAAAACAATGATACTCCACACAATAAAAGATTAATTTTAACAGAAGCTCAAGAAAAAAATGCCAAAATTCAAACAGCACCTTTGAGTGTTATGGATATTGAATTACAGATTACAATTCCGGCACAATTCAAAGCGAGAAACCAATCAATTGAAAGAATTTATTCCCCAATTGACGGAAAAATTACAAATGTGTTTGTAGAACCCGGTACAATTTTAAAAGTAGGTCAACCGATTGTACAGATAAAATCAGATGAAATCAGCCAAATTCAACTTGAATTTTTGGAAAAAATTCTTGATATTGATGCAAGCGTAAATGAATTAAAAGCGCAATACAATTTGTCACTTCAAAATTATAATAGAGAAAGGACTTTGTATAACGAAAAGATTTCTTCTCGCGCAGATTATGAGGCAGCAAATGCTCAATTGAGAAAAGACAAAGCAAATCTTGATGCGCTAAATCTCAAACGGTCTTCACTGATAAATGTCTACAGACAACGACTTGCGGTATATGGCGGAACAATAGATAATGTAATTAAAACAAAACAAATTTACCCATATATTACAATAAAAGCAACCAAAAACGGAGTTTTGTTAGAAAGAAAAGTTAATCCGGGAGAAATTGTTGAACAAAATAGAGAATTGTTTAACCTTGCGGATTTGAAAACAATTTGGCTTGTGGGCTACGCTTTTGAAAAAGATTCTCCATATCTACATTTGGGAGAAGCGGTTACAGGAACAATTGAGGAAAGTTCTGAAACTATAAACGGCGTTTTATCTTATGTTTCGCCAATACTTGATAACACAACCAAAACCCTTGAAGTTAGAGCTGATATTCCAAACAAAAATTTCAAAATCAAACCGAATATGTATGCAGAAATGTACGTAAATACCGGAATTGCGCATGTACTTGCTATTCCGACAGATGCGGTTGAAAAATTTGGGGATTACAATTTTGCTTATGTGAAAGTTGCCCCACATACTTATGAAGAACGAAAAGTTGAAACCGGCAAGAAAAACGACCAATACACAGAGGTTTTGTCAGGAATAAAAGCAGGTGAAGAAGTTGTAACCAGAGGTTCATTTGAACTTTTGGGTGAAAGTATCAAAAAACAAGAGGCAGAATAGAATAACAACTTGAACATAAAACATATTTATTATATTGTTTAGATGTTGCGGAAGTAATTCAGTGGTAGAATGCAACCTTCCCAAGGTTGACGTCGCGGGTTCGAGTCCCGTCTTCCGCTCCATTTAATTGTAAACTTTGTTTATGGAGCATGAGTAGAATTTTTACAATCATAAAAAAAGATAAAATTTATTATTTTTTAATAAGTTTAATCTTATTGTTTGGAATTATAATTAGGATTAAAGCTTTTTTAATTGAACGTTCACTTTGGCATGACGAATGTTCACTTGCTATAAATATATTACATAAAAATATTTTTCAATTTTTAGGACCACTTGAGCATTTTCAATGCGCCCCACCAATTTTTATGTCTGCCACTAAAGTTTTAACACAAATATTCAAGCCAAACGAATATACATTTAGATTTATACCTTTTTTAGCAGGAATTTCATCACTTCCTTTATTTTTTTTGTTAACAACTAAGATATTTAAGCGCAAATTCACACAGATTATTGCAACAATATTGATTGCAATTAATTACAATCTTATTTATTATGCACAAGAATTTAAACAATACTCCTTAGACGTATTTTGCACAATTTTATTAACTTTAATATTACCTCAAAAAAATTTAATTAATTTTTCAAATAAAAATTTAATTTTGATTGGACTTTTATTTGCATTATTTCCGCTGATATCTTTCCCTTCAATATTTGTTATATTGGCATACTTAATCCAACAAATAACTAGCCATAAAAAACAAATAGTTAAACAACTAGGATTAATTTCCATATTTCCAATTATTTCAGGATTACTAATTATTATTCCAAACATTGTAAATAACAAAAATCAGCTTTTCCTAATAAACTACTTTGAAACGGATGGATTTTTGTCATTAAACCCAATAAAAATACTCTCCGCAATAAAGTTAAATTACAATTACTTCTTCTACCCAAACAATTTTATTTTGATTGGGATAATTATTTCAATTATTTCAATAATATATCTTTGCAAAAGCAAACTTAATCAATATCAAAATTTACTGATAGGAACTCTAATAATAAGTATAATTGCTTCTTTTTTCCACATATACCCAATGTACGAAAGAGTTAGCTTATTTCTAATACCTTGTTTGATATTCTTTCTACTTATACCAATTGATAAAATTAGTAAAAATAACCCAATAAAATCAGTAATTATCTTATTTTTTACATTTTTATTCTTTTGCAATTACATTCCGAATTTTTATAAAGATTTTAACATTATAATTGGCATTAATAGAGAAAATGCCAAAAATTCTTTGCAATTTATCAAAACAAACTATCAAACAAATGATATAATTGTATTTAATACTGCCTCTGATTCTGAATTTGCGTTTTATTCTCAAATATTAAATTTTACATCCAACAACATTAAAGTTAATCTTCAAACAACAAATCAAGAAGAATATAATCAACTTTTAAACCAATTACCCAAAGGAAATACATACTGGTTTTATTATCCATACTCACTATCCAAATACCCAGAAAAGGATTTGTTAAAAACATGGTTAAAAGATAAAAATGTTATTATTAGTAGAGATTTTCAAAATTCTTTAGTTGCAAAAGTTAAATTGTAAAAATTTACCATTTTTTGAATATGAAAAATGCTGCAAAGATTATGAACACAAATCCAACTAAATAATTCCACTTAAATTCTTCTTTTAAATACAGAACTGAGAAGAAACTGAACACTACAAGAGTTATTATTTCTTGGATTGTTTTAAGTTGCGCTGCAGAATAAACTGAACTTCCTATTCTATTAGCCGGAACCTGAAAACAGTATTCAAAAAACGCAATTCCCCAACTAATAAGAATTACTGCCCACAAAACAGTAGATTTATGTTTTAAATGACCATACCATGCGAAAGTCATGAAAATATTTGAAATCATTAATAATAATATTGGAGCAAAATATCTGTACATATTAGCCTTTCTATACTGATTTTACTGATAAAAATATTATATATTAAAAATCAAAAGAAAGTCTTGACATTTAATTATTTTCCTTATACAATAATAACTGTAGCTAGCCGACTTGGCTCAATGGTAGAGCAACGGTTTTGTAAACCGTAGGTTGTAGGTTCGATTCCTATAGTCGGCATTTTTTCTGAAAAAGCGAGGGCTAAAACTTTTTAT
>ERZ808267.451-NODE-451-length-12236-cov-3.393974_pt1 | contig 12236 bp, 12 predicted proteins | sample MGYA00521241_ERZ808267 | MGnify/ENA primary metagenome ERZ808267 (study PRJEB31516, sample SAMN03275592) | gut metagenome | biome: mammalia-associated habitat; material: feces | host: Papio cynocephalus | place: Kenya | collected 2012-07-19 ... | reverse complement strand
CAAAATACATCTACAAATTCGACTATGGTTCAGGAATCAAGGACATCACTGCGAAGATTGATTTTGACTACACGCCAACTCCGAAACACCTCATCAAATTCGGCGGCGAATATGTCAACCATACTTACATCCCGGAGACATACACTACAGTCGAGAAGGAAAACGACAAAGGCCAGATGGTGACCGACACGACATATTCCAACAACAAGGAAAAGAACCGTTCTGGCCACGAGCTCTCCGCTTATATCGAGGATAACTTCACTATAGGCAGACGGTTGACACTCAATCCTGGAATCCACCTTGCAATATTCCGGACCAGCGGGAAGACATACTGGTCTCCGGAACCGAGAATGTCAGCCAAATTCGATTTCGGAAAGGGAATCAGCGCCAAAGCGGCATATTCAAGGATGTCGCAATACGTGCATCTGCTGTCCTCTTCCCAGATCACGCTTCCGATTGACCTATGGGTGCCGATCACAAAGAACATCAAGCCGGTGACGGCTGATCAATATTCATTGGGACTATACTATAATGGTCTGCCGGGATGGGAATTATCCGTTGAAGGCTACTGGAAGAATATGCACAATGTCCTTGAATATAAGGACGGTATCTCGTTTATGGCTAATTCTCAGTCGTGGGAAGAGAATGTCGTGATGGGTGAAGGCCGGGCCTACGGAATCGAGTTTTTCATCCAGAAAACGATGGGAAAGACAACCGGCTGGCTGGGCTACACACTTGCAAAAAGTGACAGGATCTTCTCCAATGGACTGATCAATAACGGAGAACGCTACCCTTACCGTTATGACCGCAGGCACAACCTCTCACTCGTCGTGAACCAGCAACTCGGTAAGAAATGGGACCTCAGCGCGGTGTGGACATTCGCCACTGGAGGCACGACAACCATTCCTGAAAGGGAAACCGTCGCGATGAGGCCGGACGGCACTTTTGTCCAGATAGACTATGCGCCACACAGGAATAATTATCGCCTTCCTCCAAGCCATAGACTAAACATTGGAATCAACTACCACAAACAGAAGAGACGTGGCGAAAGTATTTGGAATTTCGGCATCTACAACGCCTATAACCGTCTGAATCCGAATTTTGTATTCTATAATTCAGACTACAAATCCGAAGATGGGTCAAATTTGTATAAAAGGAACGACAAACTCAAGTCCGTGACCATTCTTCCTATAATTCCGTCATTAAGTTACACTTACAAATTCTAAAACAATGAAAGGTTTCCATCACATGTTATTTGTGCCGGTTCTGTCCATTCTTCTTTACTCATGCACAAAGGAATTGACATATCATAGAGATGACATTGAGCCACAACTCTTGGTTAACGCCCAAATGACTGTGGGCGACACCCTACATGTTGTCTATCTAGCCATAAGCAATGACGTTACGGTTGAGAAAATCAAATCTGGCTCAGTCAGATGTCTTGTCAATGGCAAACCAGCGGCGGACGCGGTCCTTGATGACAGAGACGACGACTTGTTCATAACCAATGAACGGACAGGACTTCTTGACAACAAGGCGAGCCAGATGAAACAGACAAGGTTCTCATTCAAGGCTGACTTCAAGCCGGGAGATATAGTCCGGATCGAGGCGGAGGCGAATGACGGTGCATTCAAGGCGGCTTCAGAAGTGATTGTGCCCAAAGCACCGGAAATCGTGATAGCCGACACTCTTTACCAAAAGGATCCATCCAAGCCAGACTCCTTCACATCCGGGGAGTATAGAATCCGGCTGAAAGGCAAGGATTTCGCCGGTGAGAACAACTATTACAGAATCAAGATGGGATTCTCAAGAATTGACAAAATGTTCAAGAATGCGGACAAAGACAATGATGCCAAGGAATGGGATTCCATTTGGGATTTCCATTATATCACATTGGACAAAGGGAACGACGCGATCCTGAATGACGGCGCTCCTGTTGATGATCTCGATCTATATGACACGTCAGAAAACCTGTTCAGAGTGTTTTCAGACAAAATGTTCACGGATGGAACATTCAACATAGGATTGACTACGCCAAGTTTAGCTGTCAATGAGAATCCTTCTTCAACTGAAGAGTTTGACCACGCGGAATCCGAGAGCACCCTTAGCGTGATTGTAAGCGGAATCACTGAAGAAGAGTATCACTATCTGAAAGCGCTAAGCATATACCTGTTCAGGGATGAAAGTATAATGACAGAACCCGTCTCCTTCCCTGACAATGTCGAGGGTGGAGTCGGGCTCGTCAGCATAAGCACTCCAAATATCGCGTCCGTGAAATTTCACAGGACATTCAGCGAAGGAGGAGGCTTCATTTGGACTTATTGATCAGACCTCTTTGATGATTTCCATTCCCTTCCGGATGGCCTCCTCATTCTGTGGAATGAGATGGTGATGGCGTTCCGGGAGTGTTTTCCTCAAGGCTGCAAGCACACTTTCGATCTTGACTACAGGACGGATCTTCAGAAGGCCACCAAGTACGATCATATTGAAAGTCTTGATGAGGTTCATCTCCGCCGCAGCGTCCATCGCATCTATCCTATAGACCTTGACATCCTTCCTTGTCGGAGGCTCATTGATTCCGTAACCGTCGTAGATGATGATTCCGCCAGGCTTTACCTTAGGCTCGAACTTCTCCAACGAAGGCTGGTTCAGCACAATGGCGATGTCGTAGCTGGAAAGGATCGGTGAGGAGACCGGATCATCGCTGACGATCACGGTAACGTTGGCCGTTCCGCCACGCTGCTCCGGACCGTAGGCCGGCATCCATGTAACTTCCTTGCCTTCCATCAGACCGGCATAAGCCAGAATCTTACCCATCGAGAGGACACCTTGTCCCCCGAATCCTGCAATAATTATCTCATCTGTCATAGCCTTGTCGATTTAAAGTTCAACGCCTTTGTCCTTGAGGTCACCGAGGTGATAGAAAGCGAACATATTCTCTTCCATCCACTTGTTGGCCTTCTCAGGGCTCATCTTCCAACCGGAGTTACAGGTCGAGACAACCTCCACGAGATTGGAGCCCTTTCCCTGCATTGAATATTCAAACGCCTTCCTGATCGCCTTCTTCGTGCGGTTGATGGCTGCGACGGTGTGTACCGCCTGACGGGTCACGTAGCAAGTTCCGTCAAGGGTGGCAGCGATTTCAGTTATCTTCAGCGGATAGCCATGAAGCGACACTTCCCTGCCGTAAGGACAGGTCGCAGTCTTCATTCCTAGAAGGGTCGTCGGTGCCATCTGACCACCGGTCATTCCATAGATGGCGTTGTTTATGAATATAATCGTGATGTTCTCACCTCTGTTCAAGGCATGGATCGTCTCTGCCGTACCGATGCAGGCGAGGTCTCCGTCACCCTGATAGGTGAACACTAGCCTGTCAGGCCAGAGACGCTTGGTGGCACTGGCAAGTGCAGGAGCCCTTCCGTGGGCAGCCTCTTCCCAATCCACGTCAATGTACTTGTAAGCGAACACAGCGCAGCCTACCGGAGAGATGGCGATCGTCTTGTCCGTCATTCCCATCTCCTCAATCACTTCGGAGACTATCTTGTGCACAACTCCGTGGCTGCAACCAGGGCAGTAATGCATCGGAGTGTCGTTCAGCAAGGTCGGTTTCTTATAGACGACCTGGCCTTTCTCAATTATTTCTTCTCTTGTCATGGTCTTCAGATTTAGAAAAGACGTTTAAGCGCGTCAACAACCTCGTCCGGATCAGGAATGATACCACCGAGACGACCGAAATGTTGTACCGGAACCTTTCCTTCGACAGCGAGGCGAATGTCCTCGACCATCTGCCCTGCGTTGATCTCCAACGAAAGGATACCATTCACCTTTCCAGCGAGTTTCTGGACTTCCTTCGTAGGGAAAGGCCAAAGGGTGATAGGACGTAGAAGCCCGACCTTGATGCCCTGTGAGCGGGCGATCTCGATGCTCTTCTTGGCGATACGCGCGGCTGAGCCGAAAGCCACGATGGCATATTCAGCGTCCTCAAGAAGATATTCCTCAAAACGGACTTCCTTTTCCTCAATCTCCTTGTACTTTTTCTGGATGCGGAGATTGATGACCTCCATCTCCTCGGAGCGGAGTTCAAGTGAGGTGATGATGTTCGGCTTTCTTCCGCCCACACGTCCTGTGGTAGCCCACGGGCATTCCTTGATGATCTCCTCCTCGGTGCGACGTGGCTTGAACGGAGGAAGGACAACCTTCTCCATCATCTGGCCGATGGCACCATCGGCCAGGATCATCGCTGGATTGCGGTAACGGAACGCTAGTTCGAACGAAAGATCCACGAAGTCAGCCATTTCCTGAACGGAAGCCGGAGCGAGGACAATCAGGTGATAGTCACCGTGTCCGCCACCTTTGCAGGCCTGGAAATAGTCAGCCTGGCTTGGCTGGATGGTTCCAAGTCCCGGACCTCCGCGCATAACGTCCACAATAAGTGCCGGAAGCTCGGCTCCTGCCATGTAAGACAAACCTTCCTGCATCAGGCTGACGCCAGGACTGGAAGAAGAAGTCATCACCCTCTTGCCGGTGCAGGCTCCGCCATAGACCATGTTGATCGACGAAACCTCGCTCTCAGCCTGAAGGACAACCATACCGGTGGTCTCCCAAGGCTTCTCTGCGGCAAGGGTCTCAAGGACTTCGGATTGAGGGGTAATCGGATAGCCGAAATAGCCGTCACAACCACAGCGGATCGCTGCGTGGGCAATGGCCTCATTGCCCTTCATCAATGTGATTTCCTGATCTGCCATAGCTTAGAATGTTTTAAGACGGTAAACGGTTATGCACCCGTCCGGGCAGACTGTGGCGCAGGACGCGCAGCCCGTGCAGGTGTCAGCAAGAACCTCATGGGCGAAATTGTAGCCCTTACGGTTCACTTCCTTGGTCGTAAGAGCAAGGACATCGAGCGGACAGGCAACGACGCAGAGATTGCAGCCCTTGCATCTCTCGGTGTCGACGACGGTCGCCCCTTTCATTTTAGCCATAATACCTTAATGTTTATTGATTGTACATATCCTTATTGTAGAAATCTAGGATCTCGTTCGCTATCGCGTAAGCGTTCGCTGCCGGGCTTTTAGGATTGATTGCCATCGCCTCTAAATAGTTGTTGATGGCCTTCTGCCAGTCCCCTTTCTTTCTGTGCGCGTTGCCCAGAAGATAGTAGGCGCGGTCGGATGGCTCCGGTGCGGAGGAGATATATTCATCAAGCAGACGGATCGCTTCATCAGTCCCACCTTCCACAAGAATCTTTTCTATCACCGAAAGTTCAAGCATCGCCTAATCAACGAACAGACACCAGTTGTGAGTGTCCTCCTCAAGTCCTTTCTGGATGCCGATGATGCGGTTGTAGAGTTTCTCGCTGACAGCTCCGCACTTGTCCGGAGAGCCGAATGTGTAGTGGCGGGAAGCCTCCTCGCACTCAAGCTGCGGCTTGTCGTCAATCGAGCAGATCGGAGTGATGACAACAGCTGTTCCACAAGAGTTAACCTCATCGAAATCTGCAAGTTCCTCTACCTTAATCGGACGAACCTCAACGTTCATTCCCATGTCAGCAGCCACCTTGCGGAGACTGTTGTTGGTGATTGACGGAAGTACACTTCCGGAACGAGGCGTGATGTAGGTGTTGCCCTTAATCGCGAAGAAGTTGGACGAGCCGAACTCCTCGATGGTTGTTTTCGTGGCCGAGTCAAGGAACAGAAGCTCACGATAACCGGTGTTGTGCGCGATGTTGTAGGCATGGAGCGACTGGGCGTAATTGGCTCCGAGCTTATAGCAGCCTGAACCAAATGTGGATGCTCGGTCATAATTTCTCGAAATGACAGCGTTGCCGGGGCAGAGGCTCTTTGCTCCTGAATATGTCCCCACAGGTGAACACATCACAACGAACATCACGTCACGCGCGGAATGAATGCCGAGCTGCGGGTTGATGCCGAACAGTGCAGGACGAAGGTAAAGGGAAGCCCCGCTCGCCTCATATGGAGGAAGATAGTCAATGTTCTCCTTCACACACTGCACGCACATATTGATAAACATTTCCTCTGACGGGAACGGCATATCAAGATAAGTCGCACTGTCAGCCATTCTCTTGGCATTCTTGTCCGGACGGAAAAGCCTAATCTTGCCGTCAACACCACGGAATGCCTTTAATCCCTCGAAGCAGGAAGGGGCGTAATGGAATATTCCCGCAAAACTGCTCAGGCAGATGTTGAAATCCTCGCTGACGGTAGGTGTCTCCCATTTTCCGTCAATGCAGCGGCTGTAAACCAAAGCCCTTGTCGGGGTGTAGCTGAAAGACAGCTTGCTCCAATCTATATTCTTCATCATTTTATAATTTAATCTTCAATTATTCTGTCCTTATTATAAGTGTGGATCTTTGTTTGGCCTGAAAGGATCATGTAACCATTTTCCGCAAGGCTGTTGATCTCGTCTTCACCTGGGAACACTTCAACCGGAGCGATAAATCCGATTTTGGCCTTGATGGCATCCATGAGCATCTTGCTATGGGCGATGCCTCCTGTCAGAAGGATGGCATCGACATTGCCATCTGCAGTGGCGGCCATCGCGGCTATGTATTTGCAGATGTTCAAAACGTATGCCTTGAGGAAGGTCTGCGCAAGTTCGTTGCCGTCCTTGGCCATGTTCTCGACGTCCAGCATACTGTTGGTGCCGAAATAAGCGACCGCACCACCACGACCAATCAGCTTCTTCTGAATCTCTTCTTTGGTGTACTTTCCGCTGAAACACATGTCGATAAGCTCAAACGGAGGACAGCAGCCCGCTCTCTCTGGTGTAATAGGGCCGTCTCCGCCAAGGCCATGGTTGGTGTCGATGACCTTTCCGTTGCGATGCAGGGATATCGTCGCGCCTCCGCCCATGTGAGCCACGATCACAGTGACATCATTAGTCTTGTGGCCATGTTCGCGCAGATACCTTCTGACGATGGCCCTTGAATTAAGAGCATGGAACAGAGTCTTTCTGGTAAACTCCGGGATACCTCCCATCCGGCATTCCGGAAGCATTTCATCTGCCATCGGAGGATCAGCGATGTAAGCCACACATTTTCCGAACCGTGGAGTAATATGTTTTTCCTCTCTGATCTGGTTAATCTCCTTGGCAACATCATCGGCCAGAATGGCGCTCAGATTGCAGGCGTGATTCCCGTCGCGGCAACTCTTCAGGACATCACGCATGTCCTGATTCACATTATAGACTCCCGTGATGACTGGAACGATGAGACCACCGCGGGCCATCACGATGTCCACATCCTCAAGCGGAATACCTTTGGAAGCCATGAAATCCTTGATCGCCTGGTGACGCATGTCCGCCTGGTCCATCACGGACGGGTACTTTGCGACATCCTCAGCTGTGTGCTCAAGCTTGGTGTCGAAGACCCGGACACCATCGGAAAAATAGCCCAACTTAGTGGTTGTGGACCCTGTGTTGATTATAAGAATGTTTCCCTTTTGAGGGACTTCTAATGAATTTGTCTTGTTATCCATCGGATGATAAGGCTTTATTACGACCCTAAATATATTACATTTTTTCAACAGAAACAAGAATATCATCAAATATTATAAGATATTTAGCTATTTTGACGATTATTTTAATAAAAATCAAACGTTTTAACATTTAATTATATATTCAAATATAATGATTATGGAAAGTGCATAATTAGAAAAAGTCCATGCCTAGAATATTCATCGTAAAGAATAATAATTGTAAATTTGTAGCAAAGGAGAAAATGAATATGAATTCTTTCAATGAACTTGCACAGGCACGCAGAAGCCACAGAGCCTACACTGACGAGCCTGTGGGTGATAAATATGTCAGGACAATCCTTAGGGCAGCGCTCATGTCCCCGACCGCCAAGGGGTTGAGGAAATGGAGGTTCGTGGTGACAGACAACAAGGAGAAGATCAAAGAACTGTCTGGTATCAGACCGGCTGGTTCTCAATTTCTAGCCGGGGCTCCGGTAGTAATAGCTGTGCTCGGAGATCCTCAGGAGCATGAAATGTGGATTGAGGACGGCAGCATCGCCGCTGTCTCGATGCAGTACCAGGCCGAGGATCTTGGACTGGGATCCTGCTGGTGCCACATTAGGGGCCGGGAGAGTAAGGACACCGGAGTGACAGCGGAGCAAAAGGTTAGGGAGATCTTGAATATTCCCGAAAAGTATTCAATTCTGTGTCTGATCGCTGTCGGCCACCCTGCCGATGAACGCAAGCCGCAGAACGAGGACGCTCTCAAATGGGATCAGGTCAGCTATGTTCATTGAACCGATAGCCCGGTTCTGGTCTCCGTTCAAGACCAAGTTCGGGATTCCGAGACAGGCCGGATTGGTCCCTGAGCTGAAGGGCAAGATCGTGTTCGAGTCGGGGTTCCGAAGTGCTGACGCTGTGCGCGGACTGGAAGGGTTTGACTACATCTGGCTCATCTGGGGGTTCTCCGGGAATAAACCTCGTTCGGTCGCTGAGCCTGTCGAAGCGACTGAGCCAATAGTTCCGGTCGCTGAGCCTGCCGAAGCGTCCGGTGCGCTTCGACAAGCTCAGCGACCGGAGACCCCATTCCAGGCGACAGTTAGGCCGCCAAGGTTAGGAGGGAACGAGCGGATCGGAGTATTTGCAAGCCGCTCCCCTTTCAGGCCGAACGGGCTTGGGTTGTCTTCCGTCAGAATCGAATCTATTGAATATGACGCTAAAGATGAGACAGGAAAACAGCTTGGGCCAGTGATCAATGTACTTGGAGCGGATCTGATGGACGGAACTCCGATCTACGACATCAAGCCTTATGTTACTTACGCGGACAGCCATCCGGATGCCTCATCAGGATTTGTGGATGACAAGGAATGGAAACCGCTGATGGTTGTGTTCGATCCTTCGGTCACTTCAATGCCAGATTCGGTCACTTCGACAAGCACAGTCACTTCGGCAAGCTCAGTGACCGATGCGTTGTGCGAGCCGGTGCCATCTCCGGTCACTGAGCCTGCCGAAGTGACCGTTCAAGGTTGGAACGAAGCAGATATCGAAACACTGCGAAAAGTGCTGGCCCAAGACCCAAGACCACGGTACCAAAACGACCCGGACAAAGTCTACGGAATGATATTCAATGACATGGATGTCAGGTTCAAGGTCAATGAAGACGTATTGACAGTGGTAGAGATAAAGTCTCCGGACAGAAAAGACAAAGAAAACGAACGATGACAATGAAGCAATACCCCTCTCTTGAGATAGTCCCGCCCCTTAAAGGGATGACGAAGGACGAACTCCTTGACGACATCAGGCCGTTCATCGAGTTCGCACCAAAGTACATAAACGTGACCTGCCACAGGGACGAGATCATGTACGACGAGCAGCCGGACGGAAGCTACAGGAAGCGCCTCGTGCGTCGCCGCGTCAGCGAGACGGCTGTCTGCGGAGCCATACAGTCCGAATTCAAGGTCGATGTCGTACCTCATCTGATTTGCGGAGGCCTGACCGCTGAGCAGATCGAGTTCCAACTTCAGGATTTCAAGTTCATGGGCCTCTCCAATGTCCTAGCACTGCGCGGAGACTGCCTCACGGGCGAGAAACGCTTCTCCCCTGTCCATGGCGGCTACAACCACGCCAACGAACTCGTGGAGGCCATCAGACGTTTCGAGAAAGATAACGGTTGTGAGGGCTTCTTTAGGATCGGAGTCGGAGGCTACCCTGAGAAACATTTCGAGGCCGCCAACATGGACGAGGACATCGCAAACCTCAAGCGCAAGGTCGATGCCGGAGCCGACTACATCACAACCCAGATGTTTTTCGACAACAAGGTCTTTTACAGCTTTGTGGACAGATGCCGGAAGGCGGGAATCACCGTTCCCATCATCCCTGGACTGAAACCTATCTCAACACCTAAGCAAGTGAAACTGCTTCCTGAGTCCTTCTCGATTGACATTCCATTCGAGCTGACAAGCGAGATCGCAGCCCACGAGGAAGACAAGGGGGCCGTCTATCAGATAGGACAGGAATGGACTACCGCACAATGCAAAGATCTTCTGGCACACGGAGTTCCGGGAGTCCACTTCTACACGATGGGCAAGTCCGCCAACATCATCGGAATCCTTCGGGAATGTTTCTAAACCAAATACAGCGACAACATGCACGACATCAGGACCGAACTTTCCAGACGAATCCTCATCCTCGATGGAGCGATGGGCACGATGCTTCAGCGCAGAGGGCTCCAGGGCAACAGCGAGTCATTCAACCTTAGCGATCCGGAAATCATCGGTGAGATTCACAATGAATATATTAAAGCCGGAGCTGACATAATCACCACTAACTCATTCAGTGCCAATAGTATTTCGCAATCCGAATATGGTCTCTCCGAGAAAGCCGAACAGATGGCCGAGGCTGCCGCACGGATTGCACGCAAGGCCACCGATGAAGCGCCTCGAAAGGTTTGGGTGGCCGGTAGTGTCGGGCCAACAAGCAAGTCACTGTCATTGGCACAGGACATAGGTGATCCGGTTTTCCGGCCATATTCATTCGATGAGATGTCGGAGGCTTTTGAGGTTCAGATAAGGGGGTTGGTTCATGGTGGCGTGGATCTGCTGTTGTTCGAAACATGCTTTGACGCATTGAACACAAAGGCTGCACTGTACGCGCTCGAGCATATTCCAGAAGCCAAGGATATTCCGGTAATAATTTCAGCCTCAATGAGTGACAGGAGCGGACGCACGCTTACCGGGCAGACTATGGAAGCGTTCTTTCGCTCAATCCAGCACTGCAATCCGCTCTCTTTCGGGCTCAACTGCTCGCTCGGAGCGGAGGAGATGATTCCGCTGATCGCTGAGGTCGCCTCATTCGCCACCTGCGCTGTCAGCTGCTACCCTAACGCTGGGCTGCCTAACGAGATGGGTGAATATGACGAGACTCCTTCCCAGATGGCAGAGTCTGTCCGGAGAATGGCGTTGGCAGGATCTGTGAATATAGTGGGAGGATGCTGCGGGACAACTCCAGAGCACATCAAGGCGATGGCGGAAGCGGTCAAAGGAATATCTCCGAGAATGGTTCCGGAACCAGATAATGTTCTTTATGTCAGCGGCTTGGAAAGTGTTTCGGTTGACAGGAAGAACAATTTCACGAATGTCGGGGAGAGGACAAATGTGGCAGGGTCACGCAAGTTCGCCAAACTGATAGCCACCGGGGATTACGAGACAGGACTCCAGATCGCGGCTCAGCAGATTGAGAACGGGGCGAGCATCATCGACATCAACATGGATGATGCCATGCTGGATTCCCGCCTTGAGATGGAGAAGTTCCTTAGGTACGTCTCCAATGATCCGGCTGTGGCCAAGGCTGCGATAATGATTGACTCTTCGCATTGGGAAACGTTGGTGACTGGACTGAAAAACGCTCAAGGAAAATGCATTGTTAATTCAATTTCACTTAAAGAAGGTGAGGAAGTATTCATAGAAAAGGCTCGTGAGATCAAGGCGTTGGGTGCTGCGATAATCGTGATTGCGTTCGATGAGGAGGGGCAGGCCACTACTTACGACAGGAAGGTAGAGATTTGCCAGAGGGCATATTCATTGCTGACAGAAAAGGTCGGGGTTCGGGCTTGTGACATAATATTCGATGTGAATGTTCTGCCTGTGGGAACCGGGATTCCAGAGCATTCTCGCTACGGGATTGATTTCATAGAGGCTGTCCGGTGGATCAAGGCGAATCTGCCGGGATGTCGGACTTCGGGTGGCATTTCTAATCTTTCGTTTTCGTTCAGGGGGAACAATGAGGTGCGGGAGGCGATGCATTCGGTGTTTCTTTATCATGCGATTTCAGCGGGGCTTGACATGGGGATTGTGAATCCGGGGATGCTTAGGGTTTATGATGAGATTGAGCCTGAACTGCTTAAGTGTGTAGAGGATGTGATTCTGGATTCGGATGCTGAGGCTACTGATCGATTGATTGAGAAGGCTTCTAGTATTTTGTTGGAAAAGGATTCAGGTGGTGTCAGGCAGCGCCCCGAAGGGCCGGAGGCGACCTGCGCACCGGTCGCTGAGCCTGTGGTTCGACATGGCTCACCAACCATCGAAGCGACAGTGGAGGAGAGGTTGATCAGGGCGTTGGTAAAGGGCGATTCTTCCAGACTGGAGAGGGACATCAACGAGTGTCTGGACAAGTACGAGAAACCGGTGCAGATCATCGACGGGCCTCTGATGAGTGGAATGGCCAGGGTCGGGGAACTGTTCGGGGCGGGAAAGATGTTCCTGCCGC
>ERZ808267.450-NODE-450-length-12243-cov-6.140056_pt1 | contig 12243 bp, 17 predicted proteins | sample MGYA00521241_ERZ808267 | MGnify/ENA primary metagenome ERZ808267 (study PRJEB31516, sample SAMN03275592) | gut metagenome | biome: mammalia-associated habitat; material: feces | host: Papio cynocephalus | place: Kenya | collected 2012-07-19 ... | reverse complement strand
CGCTTTGAGCCGCATGGAAAATCTTGACGAGTGCTATTATCAGTCTGGCGGAAAATGGGTCTGCGATTTTTCAAAGAATGGCTACAGGCTTCCGACGTTGCCTGAGTGGGAATATGCGGCGCGCGGTGGAAAAAAGTCGAAAGGCTTCAAGTATTCAGGCTCAAACAACATCGGGGAAGTCGGCTGGTATGACGGAAATTCCGGCGGTCTTTCGCATCCTGTGGGGCAGAAAAAAGCGAATGAGCTTGGACTTTACGACATGAGCGGAAATGTGGGCGAGCGGTGTTGGAATCCGTCTTACAAGGGAAAAAATCCTGCCCATGTGGGGCGCGGCGGCTGCTGGATTTACTACGAGGGCTACTGTACGCCGGATTACCGTTTTGTTACGAGTGCGGATTTTTGCGGCGAAGGGCTGGGACTTCGGCTTGTAAGAAGCGCGGTTCAGTCTAGCAATTAAGAGATGGAATTTTAAAAGACAAACCAGAAACTGATATTTACTCATTGACTTTTATAGGAGGAAAAATGTGTGCAGATTTTTTTGAACGTTTTGCTGAGAAAATCCGTTTTTTTATGTGGATTCCGCTTCTTTTTCTTTGTAGCTGCACTTCAGGCGTTTCTGCGGAAAGCGGCGCGCAGGCGGAAAGTGAGTATGTCATAAAAGGCGGCTCAACGTACCATGGTTTTTCCTTGAACAACGTAGTTTTTGCTTCTGGGCAAAGAATTCATTTCAATCTTTATGTGCCAGATTCCTACGACGGAAGCGAGCCGTATTCGCTTTTTATAACGCTTCCTGGCTATCAGGGGCTTTATTTTCAGGGAGTCGGAATGAATATCCGGACGGAGGATTTTGGCTTTGAGGCGCAGAAGTACAACTCGAAGATGATTATTGCAGCTCCTCAGCTTTACGACTGGGGCGAAACTTCCGCAAGCCAGACTATAGTTCTCACGAAATTCCTTCTTGCTGAATACAATATTGATTCGGGCAAAGTATACATCGAAGGATATTCAGGCGGCGGCGAGACGCTTTCGCTTGTGCTTTCTCAAGAACCGGAACTTTACACGGCGGCTCTGATGTGCAGCTCAAACTGGGACGGCGGATTTGAAAAAGTTGTTGCCTCGCGGATTCCGCTTTACTTTGTGATTGGAAAAAACGATGAGTATTACGGTTCTGAGCCGTTCCGTTCGGCGTACAGTTCATTGTGTTTGGAATACAAAAAAGCCGGACTTTCCGATGACGAAATCAAAAAAATTCTTGTGCTTGATATAAAGGACGAAAAATATTTTAAGGACGGCGACGTTTCAAACCAGTATGGCGGCGGAGGCGGACTTTTCTCCAAGGACAGCGCAATTATGGGCTGGCTTTTTGGCTGGTGATGAAGCGCGGTGTGAGAGCATAACCAAAACTTATGCTGACTAAAAGAAAGTTGTATTTTAAATATTTTTCTGCCTGTTTTATATTCTAGGCATAAAGAGATTTGGCGGAAATCTTTCAAGAGAGGTCAAGAATGATAAAAAAACTGTTTTTTGCTTTTATTGCGGCGGCCGCGCTTTGTTTTTCGGCTTCTGCAAAGTCGCTTGTTGTTTATTTTTCTGTTCCTGAAAGCACTAAGACTTCGGGGCTTACGCGGAATGAGGAGAACAGTCTTGTCGTGGTGGACGGAAAGGCGTTGGGGAATGTTCAGTATGTGGCGGACCTTATTGCAGATGAGACCGGCGCAGACATTTTCCGCCTTGAAGCGAAAGACGCATATCCGACTGACCACACTGCGCTTTTGAACCGCGCGGCGCGTGAGCAGCGGGCTAATTCGCGCCCTGAAATCCGCGGAAAGATTTCGGATTTTGAAAGCTACGACACGGTTTTTGTGGGCTATCCGATTTGGAACGCGGATTTGCCGCCTGTCTTGTATACTTTTTTTGACGGCTATGACTTGAGCGGAAAGAAGATTGTTCCGTTCACCGTTCACGGCGGAAGCGGACTTGCAGGCACGCCCCGCACAATCGCAAGGCTGGAGCCGAAAGCCGCTGTTGAGCAGAACGCTTTTTCAGAGTCGCGCAACACTGTTGACTCATGCAAAGAGCGTGTCTCAAGCTGGCTTAAAAATATCGGCGAGAAATGAAATTGAAATTTTCTCATTGACTTTTTTTGGAGGAAAATATGAAAAAAATTGTTATGGCTGCTGCTGTGGCTTTGAGTGTGTTTTCTGCTTGTGCGGCTGATTCTGGAAGCGGTTCTAGCTTTCAGGCTGGCGGAAAGAACAGCGGAAAAATTCGTGTGGCTTATTATTCAGCGTCGGGAACGACAAAGGCTGTTGCCGAAAAAATTGCGTCCTATCTTGGTGCGGACTTGTTCGAGGTTGTGCCTAAAGACGATTACACTTCCGCAGACCTTGATTGGACAAACAGAAGCAGCCGCGTGTGCCGCGAGCATGACACGATTTTTGGCTCAAAGGCGAACGGAACTGCGACCGTAAGCGACCTGAAAAAACTTCCTGTCGCGATGAAAGGTAAAATGCCGGATTTAAGCGGATACGAGGCTGTTTTTATCGGCGCACCAATCTGGTGGGGAATCGACGCCTGGCCTGTAAATGCGTTTGTCGAGGGCGCGGATTTTAAAGGAAAAAAATTGTTCCATTCTGCACTTCGATGAGCTCAGGACTTGGAAGAAGCGGTGAGCTGCTCCATGAGCTTGCAGGAGAGAATAACGGAAACTGGCTCGCCGGAAAAAGATTCGGCACACGAGCAAGCGACAGCGAAGTTCGCAGCTGGATTGATTCAATCGGTGTGAAGTAAAAGGCATACCTTGCGCTGCAAATATCGTGTGTATTGCCCGGCATGACCGGCGGTTGCGCATGTCGTCCGAAGGCGTGAAGCAACCAGAGCAAAATATATCATATATATAGAAGAAACTTTTGATTTTGGAGGAAATATGGATTTTGTTACATTGAACAACGGAGTTAAGATGCCAATGCTTGGTTTCGGCGTGTTTCAGGTGCCGGATGGAAATGTTACGGAGCAGGCGGTTTATGACGCGATTTGCGCTGGCTACCGGCTGATTGACACGGCGGCGGCTTATCAGAACGAGGAGTCGGTTGGACGTGCGATTGCCCATGCAATTTCTGACGGAATTGTGAAGCACGAGGAGCTTTTTGTTACAACGAAACTTTGGGTTCAGGATTTTGGCTACGAGAATGCGAAAAAGGCGTTTGCGGCTTCGCTCAAAAAACTGGGGCTTGAGTACATCGACCTTTATCTTTTTCACCAGCCGTTCGGCGACTATTACGGCTCTTACCGTGCGATGATTGAATTGTACAAGGAAGGAAAAATCCGGGCGGTTGGCGTGAGCAATATGTATCCTGACCGGCTCGCCGACCTTTGCGAGAATTTTGACGTGATTCCGGCGGTGAATCAGGTGGAGCTTCATCCGTTCTTCCAGCAGCCGACGGCTCTTGAAAATATGAAAAATTACGGCGTTGTGCCAGAGGCGTGGGGACCTTTTGCGGAAGGCAAGCACGATATTTTCAAGAATCCGGTTCTCTCGGAAATTGCCGCTAGCCACGGAAAAACTGTCGCACAGATGATTTTGCGGTGGAACATTCAGCGCGGAGTTGTCGTGATTCCAAAGTCCGTTCACAAGGAGCGAATCGAGGAAAATTTCAACGTTTGGGATTTTGAGCTTTCCGTAGACGACATGAAGAAAATCGCCGCGCTCGACATCGGACACAGTGAGATTGTGAACCATTCAGACCCGGCGTTTGTAAAAATGATAAACGGCTGGAAAATCCACGAGTAGCCAAAAGCGTAAGTCCTGTTCAAATGTTGCAGGAGATGTGGCGACTAAACGTATAACGGGCGTTCCATTGCCTGTGGAACACTCGTGCAAGGGTATTTTAAAATTCGGGTTGTTTGAGTTTTTTCTTTTTATGCGCGGTGATTGTCATATTGCTTCCCTGCGATAATCTTTCTGTGCGCCTTCAGTTTTTTTATCGCCCAGTCGTAGTGGCTGCTGGTCGTGCTGATAAAATATGCGCCGAGGTTCGTTGTTCCTGTCCAGGCGAAATGTTTTTTCGCAAAAAGTTCCTCGTTGGAAAAAGATTTTGCAAGTTCCATGACTTTTTCGTGCGATTCGGCGAAGTCGGCAATGGCTTTTTCTGTCGTAATATTCTGGCAGTTTCGCCAGATTGCGAGGTTCATGTCGCCGTAGTTTTTCCAGTTGTACGGTTCGGGCAAAAACTGGTACACAATTACGGATTTTTTGTTTTCGGATTTTCCGCCGGCTTCGTTCTTTGTGCTTTCTGCAACAAATTTTAGAAGCAGTTTGTGCCATTCGGTCAGGTGGCAAATTACATCGCGTGCGTTTTTGTCGCGGCTCCAGTGCGCCTCATTTTTGTTCAGCGAGGAAAAGTCGAAAGGCGTGGATTTTTCATCTTCGCTCATCGAGGCGATAAACTTTACAAGCTCACCGTAATTTTTTTCTGCAAGCGCAATCAGGTCGGCTTTGTTCTGTGGTCTTGGCATTTTGTAATCTCCATTTTTTATTAACTAATTGTGTTAGTTAATATATAACGGCAGACACTTTTTTTGTCAAGGAAGCTTTTCATTTTGCAAGATTGTAGCTTTCATCAATTCTTTTGCAGATTTCCTCAAAAGAAACTGAGCCGTCAAGAATGATTGTGAACCAGTGCTTTTTGTTCATGTGCCAGCCCGGAAAGAATTTTTTGCCGTCAACCAGTGCCGGAATATTTTCTGCCTGCATCCGCAAATCTATAATCTCAACTGTTTCATCAGAATCAAGTCCGAGCTTGCGGCGGGAAACGGTTAGAAGAACCGCGAACCACTTTTCAGTGTCTTTTCTGCGCAAAACCGCATTGTCTGAGAATTTTTCCCAAAGAAATTCCGGCTCGCTGCCATATTTTTCGCCCGCGTATTGAATCAGATTGATTGTCTGCTCGTCCTTGAAAATTGCGGTGTCAAAGCATTTTTCCGCGATTTCTGCAAGAACTTTTCCGATTTCACGTCGGACGTTTCCCACAAAACTTCCGGTCGCCTTTGTCTTGTACAGGATATATTCCTCGCCGTTTTGTTTTTCCGTAAGCATCGTGTCTGAAATCCCGTTTTTGTCTATTTTGATTTCAAGCTGGAATTCGCCGTTCAAAATCTCCATGCTGAATTTGTATTCGCCGTTTTGATCCGAGAATCCGTAGGCTTTGAGTTTTTCAGGATTGGCTTTTTTATGAACGAAAATCTCTTCAAACATTCTGCTTCCTCTTTTTCCGCTTAAAACAGTTCGCCCTGCAAAAATTCTTTTTTCAGAAAGCTCTGCTGGTTTCCCTGGATGATTGTGTCGGTCGGCTTTAATTCTCCAAGAAGAATCGGCGAGTCCGGATTGTGGAATTTGTAGTTTTCAAATGCTTTCTGCGGATTTTTGTTTGCATAGCAGTATTTGCATCCGTTCAGGCAGGTGTCGTAAGCGCCGATGTCGCGGCTTTCTATGCAGTGGCAGCCAGTTCTCAAGCCTTTGTGCTTCAGGTTTCTGAATTCGCAGTTGTTCGCGTTTCCTAAAATCTCAAGCGTTGCGCAGCCGGATTTTTCTATTCCGAATCTTGAAAAGTCTCCGTTTGTTCCGCAGGTCTGAATCCGGATTCCGAATTCCTTCGCAGTTTTTCCTAAAATTTCCGCCAGAATGTTCATTTCGTTTTCTGAAAAAGGAATCAGTTCCGGCATATTCACCTGAAGTTTCTTGTAGATTTCAACAAAACTGAAAATACAGCGGTCAATGTAAGGCGCAAGCTGTCCGCATAGCCACCTGAATGTCTGCGCGTGTCTTTCTACCGTATATTTTTGCGTAAGAAGAACCGGATCGTATCTCCAGGCGATTTTTTGCCTTCCCACGATTTTTGAAAGCTCAGCCAAAGTTTTTACGCTCTCCTCGATTGGCGGAACTCCCGGCTCAATGTCTTTTCCGTAAGCGGTGATTGTGTAATGAAAATACGTCCTGTACTTTGAGGTGATTTCCTGGATGCGCGGAAGAATCGGAGCGTAGTTTTTTGAGCAGAACATAACCGCATCGATTTTGTCCGGCGAAAGCTCATACCGCGTAACCTTGTTCGGAAAAAGCGGATTCCGGGTGTAGACAAAACCTTCCTCGAACCGCTTCAAAAGCCAGTGTGAAAAATATTGAACTGTGTCTGTTCTTGCTCCTGTGTTCAGAATCATTCGGTTTCCTCTTTGGTTTCCATTTCGTTTTTCTCGGTTCAATGAGATAAATTTATAATGCTTAGTATCACATCTATTCCGACAAGCTGCTGAATTTTAATTAAATGTCATATATCACCGAGACTGGCATTTTTCTCATTGACGGTTTGCTATGCCACATTTTTCTTGTTGCCTTGATATTTGAAACTAAACATTCTCTGGTTAATTTTTTGCAGTCAAGTTGTTCCGTCGTGTTTTGTTCTCTGTGGTAATTTTCATAATAAAATTTCGCTGATTGCGTATCGTTATTTAAAGTACAAATATTGGCAAGTGCAAGTCCGTATCTTGCGGCGGGCTTTCTTGAAAAATCAAAATATAAAACATCGGATTGATTATAATCCCATAAAAAAGTCAGACCTATGTTCAGATAAGTTCCTTTGTCCCAGCTTGACGGCTGAAATTCTACTACCGTAAAAAAATAACCGTTATCGTCCAAATACAGCCGTGAGCTGCCTTTTTGAAAAACTCCAAGCGGAATTAAAATTTCCTTGCAGACTTGTTTTATAGTTTTTGAATGAATATTTTTATCTTCCATAGATTTTAGCTTATCTAATAAATTGCAATTTTCTTTTCTGATTTTAGTTCGCCTTTGAAAACACAATTTTCTTGTCCTTCAGTTTGATTTTTTCGACCTTGTAGCCGTAATCCAAAAACTCTTTTTTGCAGTTTAAAAACGAATGGTCAAGCTCAATTCCCGCGGCGTCTTTTATCTGGCTGAAGGACAGTTCCAGTTTTTCTTTGTTCGTCCGCTTGAAAATCAGATCAACATAAATCCATAAATCATTATATTTGCTCATTTTTGCACGCTCCAGATTTCAGTGTCAGTCTTTAACTTTTTTGATTTTTCTTTTGGGCGTTTCCCTCACTTCGTTCGAGCCGGGCTTTTCAGGGCTACGGCTTTCGCCTTCGACCAAACGCAAGCGTTTGTTTTCGCGCATTTTTTCAAAATGCACTCACCCTTCCAATCCCTAACGTGATTTCCCTTCAAACTGTTCCATGCCCTTTATCATCACGTCGAGTGAAAGCTCAAAACTTTCTTCTATTGAAATCGGGTTTCCGAATGAATTGTGAATCACTAAAAGCGAGAATCCTTCCAGAAAGGCGCGGTATGTTCGCAAAAGATGATTGGTGGCTTCACGGCTGATTTTAAGTTTGTCGGTCTGGGCAAAAAAGAATGCGTAAAGTTTTTCGGTCGCCTGAACAAGCTCCGGGCTTTCGTACTTGTTGTACCAGAGCATCGCCTCAAAAACGCCGGGATTTTCAAGCGCATATTTATAGAAGAGATTTGCATATTGGCGCAAAGCCTCGTGCGCGTCGTCAGTTTTTATCTGCTTGGAAAGAGGCTCGATTCCGTGTGTCCAGCCGTAAATCATCAGCGACTTCTGGATGTCCTCCTGGCTTTCAATGTGATTGTAAAGCGACGGCTTTTTTATTCCAAAATGCGCGGCAAGCGTCGTGATTGTAACGTAGCTCAGACCACGCTCATTCGCAAGCTTGGCCGCAGCCTCAATAACTTTTTCCCTCGTAAGACCCGCACGCGGCATAATTTCCTCCATAAAAAGCCAATGACTAATTTGATTAGTTGTTTTATAACGGCAGAGAATTGTTTTGTCAAGGGAAAGAAATTGATAAAAATCCCTCTACGATAAGTATGTAGGTTGCCGGCGGAAAATGATGTAGACTGCATTCAAGACGTCTTAAATTATTTTTCGAGGTGATAATATGAATCAATATGTTACAGGTTCTGTGATAAAGCGGCTTCGTGAAAAACAGAAGCTGACCTAAAGCCTGCTTGCGGACTTTTTGGGCGTGAGCGACAGGACGGTTTCAAAGTGGGAAACGGGTCGTGGTTTTCCCGACATAACTTTTCTTGAGCCGCTTGCGAAAATCCTGAAAGTTTCGGTTGCGGAGCTTTTTTCTGGGACGGAAATTGAAAACGGCAATAGGTCGGCGAATCTTTCAAAGTCGAATTTTTACGTGTGCCCGGTCTGCGGCGAGATTTTTGTTCGCATGAATCACGAAATGACAAAAACACATTACATCTCCTGGTTCGCCTGCGTGCGGATTCCGTGGAGTTTGCAAAAATGTACCCGGAACAAAACGCAGAAGCAAGATTCCGAAACGCCGGAAAATGCAAAATCTACGCCTACTGCATAAAGTTCGGACTTTTTGAACTCGATTTTTGACGGAAAAAAGAACTTTTGCAATGAAAGAAATTCCGCGGGGCGATTTTATGTTATTTTGCCTTGCGGAATTTTTCCGTTTGATGCCCGCAGACAATTTCTGCCTGCGGAATAATTTCATTTATTGCCTAGCGCGCCTTGACCTTCTGACAAAACTGTGCAGAAAATATCAGGAACGGATTTTTCTTTTGGTTTATCCTGATGATGTGCGGCGGAGATTTGAAAAGAATCTGCCGCACGCAAAACATTTTCAATGGAAGTAAATTTATGGAATGGCTTACGGCGATGAAAAAATCAATCTGGTTCATGGAAGCCCATCTTTGCGACGACATTTCGGCCGATGATGTCGCGGAGGAAATTTTTATGTCCCCGTTTTATTTTCAGCGCGGGTTCAAGATTCTGACTGAGATGACGCCGTCTGAATATATAAGAAACAGGCGGCTTTATCTTGCGGCTCTTGACGTTCTGGGCGGAAAAGAAAAGGTGATTGACATCGCGCTCAAGTACCGCTATGAAACGCCGGAAAGTTTTACGCGCGCGTTCACACGTTTTCACGGAGTTTCGCCGGTTCAGCTGAAAAATTCGCCAAAGTCTCTCCACGTTTTTCTTCCGCTGAAAATCACGATTTCCATCTCAGGAGGAAACAAAATGGAAAAACTTGACTTTACGGTTAGCCCGATGTTCGGCTTTAAGGTGATTGGATTTGAAAAAATCATCAGCGCGGAAAATGCCTATGATGAGATTCCGAAATTTTGGGACGAGCTGTGCGAAAAATATTTCAGCAATGTTTATTCAGGCAAAAAAGATTTGAATCCGCAGGAGCAAGCTATAAAAGACAACTGCATCGGCGAGTACGGAGTGTGCATTGACGACATTGGCGGCGGAAAATTCCGCTATATGGTGGCAGGAAAATACTGCGGCGGCAAAGTTCCGGCTGGAATGACGCTTTTTGAGTTTCCCGACATGGAATGGGCAAAGTTCAAATGTGTCGGTCCGATGCCGAAAGCCCTACAGTGCGTGAACACAAGAATCTTCAAGGAATGGCTTCCCGGCAACCCCGACTATGAAATGTCAGCAGGCTACAACATCGAATGGTACGACTGTGAACGAGGCTCGATGACAGACGAAGATTACCGCAGCGCAATCTGGATTCCTGTTTCCAAAAGGAAATAACCGGCGCCAGGAAAAGCAAACTTCAGATTTTTCGGGCGTTCCCCCTGCAAACCAAGGTTCGCAAGGGTCGGGCTTCTACAGGTTCCGTGCGCACTTCGTGCTATCTCCATTGCTATACTTCGCGTTGCTCCGTTCCGCAACGGCTTCGCCGCCTTCCGTATCCCTAACGCAACGCTCCGCATGACGAATTGTTACGCTTTTAGAAATAATTCTTCTAGATTTCTTTAATCATGTGAATTGTTGTGGCAGTGTGTCCGGAATTTCCTAATCGGTGAGAAAATTCTGAAAATCCGTTTTTTTTGTACATTGAAACTGCATTGGCAAACTGAGGAAAAGATTCTATATAAAGCTGTTTGTATCCGGCGGCTTTTGCACGTTCTTCTGTTAGGGTAAAAAGTTTTGCGCCGATTTTCATTCCTCGTGCTTCTGGGCAAAGATAAAATTTTACAATCTCTGCGCAATTTTGTGGAAGTCCTGTTGTTGGAAAGTATCCGCATCCGCCGAGAATTTTTCCATTATGCTCTGCTACAAAATATTCGGCACATTTGTTTGTGCTGAATAGCTCAAAAAGGGCGTCTGTTTCCTTGTCAGTGTAAACAGAATTTTCTTTTGGCGCATCAAATTCGTCAAAAATCGCGCGGATTAAAAAAGCTAGCTGATCATTATCAGATTTTTGAATTTTTCGGATTATCACATTTGATTGATTTGTTGTTTGAAAGACAGTTTTATGAAAGTTCTGCATACATTATTTTATAAAATCTGCTGGAAAATGTAAAACAATGTCAAAAAGTAATTTTTATGCATTTATGTGAATGTTGAAGTTATAAAATTTGACATCTTGGATATTTGGACTAGAAAATCCTTGACAACCGATATGTAGTTTATTATATTTTGTGTTAGTTACGTTATGTAACTTAAAGTTTGCATATAGAAGGTCATTTTATGAAAAAACTTTTGATTTCACTTTTGGCAGGAGGAATTCTTATGTTTGGAGCAAATGCGCAAAATACAAAGAAGACGGTTGTCTGCTATTTCAGCGCTACAGGAACAACAGAGCGGCTAGCGAAAACTGCGGCTTCTGCTTTGGGCGCGGATATTCACGAAATTATTCCGGCTCAAAAATATTCCAGTGCGGACTTGAACTGGCGTGACAACAATTCACGCTGTGTAAAGGAAAACAACGACAATAAAAGCCGTCCGGCAATCGCAAATTCAATTGATCTAAGCGGCTATGACAACGTGATTATTGCGTATCCAATCTGGTGGGGACTCGCGCCGAAAATCGTCTACACATTCGTTGAACAGAACGACTTGAACGGCAAAAATCTTGTGGCTCTCTGCACTAGCGGCGGAAGCGGACTAGGTCGCAGCGGCTCGGATTTGGCAAAGCACGCAAATGGCGCAGTCCTGAAAGGCGGAAAAGAATTCCGTGGAAGTGCATCTGGCGAGGAAGTGAAAAAATATATTGATGGGATTTTGAAATAAATACTCTGTTGTTTTGGATATTCTACGAGATTTGACGGCGAAAATAATCTGTGCTATATTATGTGGAAGGAAATGCCCGATTCAGTCGGTCGTCTCCACTGTTTAGGTTATAAAGCCGCTACAAGTGATTCGGACTTGGCGGCTTTACTTTTTAACTCTTCTTATTTTTAAGGTAAGAAAGGGCTTCAAGAATTAGAATGGCTAAATTAATAGCCAACGAAATAATTTCGTAAATCGTCATCTTCGTAAGCCTTCCTCATTCAAATTCCAGCAAGCTGGTTGAGTTAGGGAGACGCCGCCTCTTAAATCAGGCACTTCCAAAGCAATCTTAACATATTTTATTTCTACTGTACATATATAAAGTTTTAATTTTAAGATGGAAATTTTGTCTAAAACAGCACAAAAATCTTAATAGGAGAAAAATATGCAACAAAACGAAAATTCAGAAAACCATAATCCGCGGAAAATTGTTCAGACGGCCGGACGGGAGGCTCTTGGCGAGTTTGCGCCGGACTTTGCTCATTTCAACGATGATGTTCTTTTCGGCGAAAACTGGAACAATCAGGACATCGACCTGAAGACGCGCTGCATTATTACGGTTGTCTCGCTGATGTCGCAGGGAATCACGGACAATTCTCTCAAATATCATCTTGAAAACGCAAAGAAAAACGGCGTAACCAAAAACGAGATTGCCGCGATTGTTACCCACGTTGCGTTCTATGCCGGCTGGCCAAAAGCCTGGGCAGTTTTCAATCTTGCAAAGCAGGTCTGGACGGAGTAGATTCGGTTATTCACATTGAAAGGAAACACAAAATGAAAAAACAATTTCTGCCGTTTTTTATGCTGTTTGCCTTTGTTTCTGCTGGAGTTTTTGCTCAGAATCAAAATGCTGGTCAAAAAAGCGGATCGCAGTCAAAATCGAGTGTAGTGTATTTCACTCGTGACGTTTCTTCCGCAGGACTTATGAAAGTTTACCGCGCGCTGAATCAGAAAATCGAGGGGAACGTGGGAATCAAGGTCAGTTTTGGCGGACCTGACGAGGAAGTTCTGCAACCGGAGCTTTTGCGTGAGCTTGTAAAAACGACTGGCGGAACAATGTTTGACGGAAACGGCTTGTCGGGCAACAGGCGCACTTCGGAGATGAATCTTT
>ERZ808267.448-NODE-448-length-12245-cov-4.513536_pt1 | contig 12245 bp, 9 predicted proteins | sample MGYA00521241_ERZ808267 | MGnify/ENA primary metagenome ERZ808267 (study PRJEB31516, sample SAMN03275592) | gut metagenome | biome: mammalia-associated habitat; material: feces | host: Papio cynocephalus | place: Kenya | collected 2012-07-19 ... | reverse complement strand
CTCAAGATAGCGTACTTCTCCTCACCTGGGTTCTTGATAAGACCCATGGCGATACCAGAAACTGGCTTCTTCATAGGAACACCAGCATCCATCAAGGCGAGTGTACCGGCACATACTGTAGCCATAGAAGAAGAACCGTTAGACTCCAAGATCTGGCTTACCAAACGAACTGTGTAAGGGAAGTCGGCAGGAATCTGACCCTTCAAACCACGCCAAGCCAAGTGACCGTGACCAATCTCACGACGGCCTACGCCGCGCTGAGCCTTAGCCTCACCTGTAGAGAATGGAGGGAAGTTATAGTGAAGGAGGAAGCGCTGGTAGCTCTTCTCGAGCACACCGTCGATGAGCTTCTCGTCCATCTTGGTACCGAGTGTACATGTAGAGAGCGACATCGTCTCACCACGCTGGAAGATGGCACTTCCGTGAGGCATTGGGAGAGGTGAAACCTCGCACCAGATAGGACGGATGTCGGTAGTCTTACGACCATCGAGACGCAAGCCCTCGTCGAGGATGCAACGGCGCATCGCATCGCGCAAAACATCGTCGTAGTAGCGAGTAGCCTCTGCGTGCTTCTCCTCCAAATCCTCCTCAGAGAGGTCGGTATGAGCAGCGTCATACTTCTCCAAGAAGTCAGCCAACACCTGGTCGAAGGCATCCTGGCGAGCATGCTTCTCGAGAGCCTTGTGGTTGATGTCGTAAACTGGCTGGTAGAGTTCCTTCTTGATTTGCTCACGAAGGTCCTCGTCGTTGATCTCGTGGTCGTACTCACGCTTCACGTCAGTACCCTTCTCCTTAGCCAACTCATACTGGAGCTCGCACATAGGCTTGATAGCCTCGGCAGCCACCTTGAGGGCGCCGATGAGATCCTGCTCAGAAACCTCCTTCATCTCGCCTTCCACCATCATGATGTTGTCCTTGGTAGCACCCACCATGATGTCCATGTCGGCCTCCTCCATCTGTTGGAAGGTAGGGTTAACGACATACTCACCATTGATACGAGCCACACGGCACTCAGAGATGTAATACTCGAAAGGAATATCTGAACAAGCCATGGCAGCTGAAGCAGCGAAACCTGCGAGGGCATCTGGCTGGTCAACACCATCGGCTGAGAGCAACATTACCTGTACGTAAACTTCTGCATGGTAGTTAGAAGGGAAAAGTGGACGCAATGCACGGTCCACGAGGCGAGAGGTAAGGATTTCCTCGTCGCTAGCCTTGCCTTCGCGCTTGGTGAAGCCACCAGGGAAACGGCCAGCAGCACTGTACTGCTCACGATAATCTACTTGCAAAGGCATGAAATCTGTACCCGGAACTGCATCCTTTGCTGCACAAACAGTTGCGAGAAGCACTGTGTTACCCATGCGGAGAACCGCAGCACCATCAGCCTGTTTTGCAACTTTTCCGGTCTCAATTGTGATGGTTCTTCCATCAGGCAACTGAACACTTTTTGTAATTACGTTCATCTAATTTTTAAAACTTATTGTTTTGTCTAACATCTAAATATCTAAAACGCTGCAAAGATACCTCTTTAATTATTAATAAACGAATAAATGGGCAACAATTTTCAACATTTTCAAATTATTTATCTATCTAAGATGCATTATTCACAATTTTATTGCTACCTTTGCAGTCGATAATTTTGCAAAATATTAAAATTCATGAAGATATCTAGATTCTTTTCAGTGGCAGTGATTATGGTAGCTGCGCTGGCTTTCACTTCTTGCAACAACAAGAAATTCCACATCAACGGCAACATCACCGATGCCAAGGACTCCATGCTCTACCTGGAGAACATCAGCCTGAACGGACCGGTGAAGATTGACTCTGTGAAACTGGGCGAGGACGGTGCCTTCGTATTCGACGAGAACGCCATGGACTCCATCACGCCAGAGTTCTATCGTCTGCGCATCGCCAACCAAAGCATCAACCTCAGCATCGACTCTACCGAGACCGTCACCGTAAAGGCCGCCTATCCACAGATGAGCTACAAATATGAGGTGGATGGTTCTGAGAACTGTAGCAAAATCAAGGAGCTGTCGCTCAAGCAAATGAATCTACAGAACAACATCAACGGCATCGTGAAGAACCCTAACATCGGCGTAGACTCTGCCAATGTCATCGTGGCTCGCATGCTCGAAGCCTACAAGCAAGACATCAAGACCAACTATATCTTTAAGGCTCCAATGAAGGCATACTCTTACTATGCCCTCTTCCAAACTGTCCAGTTGGGCAACATGAACAGCCTTATCTTCAACCCTCGCAACAGCAAGGAAGACGTAAAGGTGTTTGCCGCCGTTGCCACGAGCTGGGACACTTACTACCCTGGCGCCGAACGAGGCAAGAACCTCCACAACATCGCCATCCAGGGCATGAAGGATATCCGCATCATGGAGAACCAAGTGGCCGAGCAGAAGATTGACGCCAGCAAGGTGAGCGTGAACGGCTGCATCGAGCTTGCCCTACAAGACAACAAGGGCATCACCCGCCGACTCTCCGACCTCAAGGGCAAGGTCGTATTGCTTGATTTCCACCTCTTCGCCAGCAGCGAGAGCACCAAGCGCATCATGATGCTGCGCGAGCTCTACAACAAATACCACGCAGCTGGATTGGAAATCTACCAAGTATCCGTAGACCCTGACGAGCATTTCTGGAAGACATCAACTGCCGCACTGCCATGGATTTGCGTACGCGATGAGAACGGCATCCAGGGTCAGAGTCTCCAGCTCTACAATGTGCAGAGTATCCCTACCTTCTTCCTCATCGACCGCAGCAACACCCTGCAGGCTCGCGACGCACAGATCAAGGATATCGACGCTGCCATTAAAAACTTATTGTAAGCAAAACAGTAATGAGAAATGACCCATTTCTCATTACTAAATATAAACTTAATACACTAAAAAAAATGAACAAGAAATCATGGGCATTGGCTGCCTTGGCACTTGTTTGCACAGGTGCACAAGCCAAAGTGAAGTTGCCACACATTCTGAGTGACAACATGATTATCCAACAAAACGCAGAAGCCAACCTCTGGGGATGGGACAAACCTGGGACAAACGTCGAGGTATCTACCTCATGGTCTTCCCAAAAGTACTCCGCCAAGACCGGAAAGGATGGCAAGTGGACCGTAAAGGTGCAGACACCGAAGGCTAGCTACGCACCACTCTCCATCACGTTCGACGATGGCGAAAAGACCACCCTCAACAACATTCTGGCTGGAGAGGTATGGGTTTGCGCCGGACAGAGCAACATGGAGATGCCTGTGAAGGGATTCGGCAACTGCCCTGTGCAAGGTTACAACAAGGCGGTGCTCGAAGCCAACAACTACAAAGGCGTGCACTATGTGAAGATACCTAGCGTGATGAGCAGCAAGCCTTTGGATGATGCCAACTGCGAATGGAAGGTAATCAATCCAGAGACCGTGGGCGACGCATCAGCCACAGGATATTTCTTTGCCCAAGTAGTCAACAAGGCATTGGACGTGCCAGTAGGACTGGTGATGGCAAACAAGGGCGGAAGCCGTGTGGAAAGCTGGCTCGACCGTGACTATCTGAAGAAGAACACCAAGGAAGAACTTGATTCAGCCAAGATGTCAAAGAATCCAAAGTTTGGATATGATTATCTCTACCCTCTCCTTTGGGGCAACGGCACCTTCCACCCTATCCTCAACTATAGCGTGAAAGGAATCATCTTCTACCAAGGCTGTTCCAATGTTGGCGACCCAGCAGGTCAGTACACCAAGCGCCTAGCCGACCTCGTGGCACAATGGCGCAGAGACTTCAAGCAGGGCGAACTGCCTTTCTACTTCGTACAGATAGCACCTTACCATAATGGAGATGTCAATGGCGACTGGGGTCCAAGGCTCCGTGAGCAGCAGTTCAATGCAGCTAAGATAATCCCTAACAGCGGCATCATCTGCACAGAAGATTTGGTTTATCCATACGAGAAAGAGCAAATCCACCCTTGCCAAAAGCAGCCTGTAGGCGAGCGACTTGCCTTGCAAGCCCTCAGCAAGACCTATGGCATGAAAGGACTCTTCTCAGAGAGCATGACCTTCAAGGAAATGAAGATTGTGGGCGACACCGTCAAGGTTCACTTCGACAACACTTACGGAGCCTACAACCGTTTTGAGGACATTCAGGGATTCGAGGTAGCAGGAGAAGACAAAGTGTTCCATCCGGCAACCGCCAAGCATTTTTGGCAGCCAGGCAGCGACCCTTGGAACGAGTGTATCGTCGTAACCAGCCCTGAGGTCAAGAAACCAGTGGCACTGCGCTATTGCTTCCGCAACTTCCAGCTCGGCAACATGGCGAACGCAGGCGGTCTGCCCCTCTTCCCATTCAGAACAGACAATTGGTAAGATATAATATGGCTCACGTATTAGATAAATTCAAGTATTGTCCCGCATGTGGCTCACATCACTTTGAAATCAACAATTTCAAAAGTAAGAAGTGTTCCACATGCGGGTTCACTTATTATGCCAACCCCAGCAGTGCAACCGTAGCCTTCATCCAAAACGAGAAAGGTGAGTTGCTGGTAGTACGCCGTAAGAACGAACCAGCCAAAGGCACGCTCGACTTGCCTGGCGGTTTTGTAGACATGGACGAGACTGGCGAGGAAGGCGTCAGCAGAGAAGTAAAAGAAGAGACAGGCTTGGAAGCCACAGAAGTGACTTATCTGTTCAGCATTCCCAATCTCTATCTCTACTCAGGTTTTCTGGTTCACACCCTAGATATGTTCTATCGCGTGAAAGTCAAAGACTTATCCCATATCGAAGCCATGGATGACGCTGCTGAATACTATTGGATTCCGCTCTCCGAGCTTCACCCAGAAGACTTCGGATTACAATCCATCAATAACGGTGTAAGGCGTTTTCTTGTTAAAAAAGACAAAAAAAACACCATATAATAAGGTATAAGCGAAAAGTTTATTTACTTTTGCCAACCGAAAAGAAATTGTGTAGAAGCTTATGCAAGAAAATTTAGTTATCGTCGAGAGCCCTGCAAAGGCTAAGAAAATCGAAGAGTTTTTAGGTAAAGACTATAAAGTGATGTCTTCTTACGGTCATATTCGTGACCTGAAGAAAAAGGAACTTAGTATAAACGAGAAGACCATGGAACCCGATTACGAGATTCCAGAGGAAAAGAAAAAACTCGTTACTGAACTGAAGTCAACAGCGAAGAAAGCCAAGAAGATTTGGTTGGCATCCGATGAGGATCGCGAGGGAGAAGCCATTAGCTGGCACCTTTGCGAAGTACTTGGTTTGGATGAGGCGAAGACAAGCCGCATCGTCTTCCATGAGATTACCAAGCCAGCCATCCTAGACGCCATAGAGCATCCACGCCACCTGGACATGAACTTAGTGAATGCCCAGCAGGCTCGTCGTGTGCTCGACCGTCTGGTGGGTTTCAAACTTTCTCCTGTGCTTTGGCGCAAGGTGAAGCCAGCCCTCTCAGCCGGCCGTGTACAGAGTGTTGCCGTTCGGCTGATTGTGGAGCGCGAGCGAGAAATCCAAAAGTTCGAGTGTGAACCCTACTATCGCATCACCGCCATCTTCGTCTTGATAAGCAACGAGGGCAATGCGTCGGAAGTGAAGGCAGAACTAGACCAGCGATTCAAGACCCATGAGGAGGTAGAAGCCTTCCTTGAGAAATGCAAGGATGCGAAATTTACAGTAGAGGCTGTGAGCAAGAAGCCTTTGAAGCGCACGCCTGCGCCACCATTCACCACTTCTACTCTCCAGCAGGAAGCTGCCCGCAAGCTCGGTTTCACGGTAGTACAGACCATGATGATTGCCCAGCGCCTCTACGAGAGCGGACGTATCACCTACATGCGAACCGACAGTGTAAACCTCTCCTCTCTCTGCACCAATGCAAGCAAAGACGAAATCGTCAAGGTATATGGCAGCGAGTATAGCCACCCTCGTGCTTACCACACTCACTCCAAGGGCGCACAGGAAGCACACGAGGCTATACGTCCTACATACATGAGTGCTACCACGATAGAAGGCACTAGCCAGGAAAAGCGTCTCTATGAACTCATCTGGAAGCGCACCATCGCCTCACAGATGGCCGACGCACAGATAGAGAAGACCACCATCACCATCAACCTCGACAATACTGGAGAAAAATTCATTGCCAGCGGAGAAGTTGTAGCTTTCGATGGTTTCATCAAGGTTTACCGCGAGTCTACTGACGATGAAGAGAACAACGAGGACGCAACACATATCCTGCCAGCGATGAAGGAGGGTGACGAATTACAGCGTCGAGAAATCATCGCCACAGAAAGGTTCTCGCAGGCACCTGCTCGATACACCGAGGCCAGCCTCGTAAAGAAACTGGAAGACTTGGGTATCGGTCGTCCTTCAACCTACGCACCTACCATCAGCACCATCCAACAACGTGAATATGTTGTCAAAGGCGACAAGAGCGGCGAAGAGCGCTCTTTCACCGTAGACTCACTGAAGGGCATCAAGATTACCCAGAAAATAAAGAAGGAAATGGCTGGCTCAGAAAAAGGCAAGCTCTTACCTACCGACATCGGTACTGTGGTAAACGATTTCTTGATGGAGAATTTCCCAAACATCATGGACTATAACTTCACTGCCAACGTAGAGCAGAAGTTCGATGACATTGCCGAAGGCAAGACCGACTGGATCAAGTGGATGAAGCAGTTTGACAAGGGATTCGAACCTGAGGTAAAAGAAGTGATGAACGCTCGCAGCGAGCATAAGGCCGGCGAACGCGAGCTCGGTAAAGACCCTAAGACAGGCAAGCCGGTATTCGTGAAGATAGGTCGCTTCGGTCCTGTCGTGCAGATAGGTACGGCCGAAGACAAGGACAAGCCTCAGTTTGCACAAATGCCTTCAGACAAGAGCATCGAGACCATTACGCTAGAAGAGGCTCTAGAACTGTTCAAGTTGCCACGCGAGGTAGGCGAGTATGAGGGCTCTCCTGTAACAATCGGTGCCGGAAGATTTGGTCCATACGTTCTCCACAACCGCAAGTATGTATCCATCCCGAAGGACGAAGACCCGATGAGCATCACCTTGGACAAGGCCATAGAGTTGATCAACGAGAAGCGTCAAGCAGAGCAGAAGCGTCACATCAAGACCTTCGAGGAAGACAGCAAGATGGAACTTTTGAACGGTCGCTACGGTCCTTACATAGCTTACGACGGAAAGAACTATCGCATCCCTAAGAACAAGCAGGAGAATGTGGAAGCTCTTACTTACGACGAGTGCATGACCATCGTGAAAGAAGCACCAGAGCCAAAGGCTAGAGGCCGAAAGAAGTAAGCCACAACGCAGTTGGACAAGCATCTTGAATCATCAAGTAACAAGTATATAAAAGAAAATGAAGTCAATCATCATCATAGGATACATGGGAGCCGGCAAGACCACTGTCGGCAAAGCCCTTGCCAAGGAATTGGGCGTGATGTTCTACGACCTCGACTGGTATATTGAGAGCCGTATGCACAAAACCGTGAAGCAAATCTTCGACGAATCGGGCGAGGATGGCTTCCGCCAGATAGAGCACAACATGCTCCACGAGGTAGCCGAGTTTGAGAACGTAGTGGTAAGTTGCGGAGGAGGCACTCCTTGCTTCTTCGACAACATGGACTACATGAACCAACTGGGAGAGACCGTCTATCTGAAGGCATCGCCAGAAACACTCTATGCCCACCTGAAGATGGGCAAGGGGGTAAGACCGCTGCTGCTCAACAAAACACCCGAAGAAGTGCAAGTCTTCATCAAAGAACAGCTCAAGCAGCGTGAGCCCTTCTACGAGAAGGCAAAGCACATCATCGACATCAATGTGATGGATAACTTCGACAAGATAAACCATACCGTGAAGCAAGTACGAAACTTGCTCAATGTATAGGAAAGCATAAAGCCAAAGGCAAGTAGCCACAACAACTACTCACCTTTGGCTCATATCATATAGATATACAATATTAATTATAACACAGACTAATAAGCAAGACCAGAACAGAAAATGAAGAAATGGACCATTGAAGACTCGAAGGAGCTCTACAACATCAACGGTTGGGGCACCTCTTACTTTGGCATCAACGACAAGGGTGATGTCTATGTAACTCCATGCAAGGACAACACGCAGATAGACCTGCGCGACATCATGGACGAGTTGGCACTACGAGACATCAACGCTCCCGTACTGCTCCGTTTCCCAGACATCCTCGACAACCGCATCGAGAAGACAGCCAGCTGTTTTCAAAAGGCCAAGAAAGAGTATGGATACAAGGGAGAAAACTTTGTCATCTACCCTATCAAGGTGAACCAGATGCAACCTGTCGTGGAGGAAATCATCTCTCACGGCAAGAAGTTCAACCTGGGGCTGGAGGCTGGCTCCAAGCCTGAGCTCCATGCCGTCATCGCCGTACAGTGCCAGAGCGACTCGCTCATCATCTGCAACGGCTACAAGGACGAGAGCTACATCGAACTGGCCTTGCTCGCACAGAAGATGGGCAAGCGCATCTTCATCGTGGTGGAGAAGCTCAACGAGCTCGACATCATCGCCAAGGTGGCGAAAAAGCTCAACGTAAAGCCAAACATCGGCATCCGCATCAAACTTGCCTCCTCTGGCTCAGGCAAATGGGCAGAGAGCGGTGGCGATGCCTCGAAATTTGGACTCACCAGCGCAGAGCTCTTGACAGCCCTCAACAAGATAGACGAGATGGGATTCCACGACTGTCTGCGACTCATCCACTTCCATATCGGAAGTCAGATCACCAAGATTCGCCGCATCCAGACGGCTCTTCGCGAGGCAGCACAGTTCTACATCAACCTCCATAAGATGGGGTACAACGTAGATTTCGTAGATTGTGGTGGTGGACTGGGCGTCGATTACGATGGCACTCGTTCCTCTAGCAGCGAAAGTTCCGTGAACTATTCCATCCAAGAGTATGTCAACGACTGCGTTTACACCTTCGTGGAAGCAGCCAACAAAAACAATATCGAGCACCCTAACCTCATCACTGAGAGCGGTCGTTCCTTGTCGGCTCACCACTCCGTATTGGTCATCGACGTATTGGAGACCGCCTCCCTGCCAGAAATGCCAGAGGAATTCGAGGCAAAAGAGACCGACCACCAGTTGGTGAAAGACCTCTACGAGATTTGGGACAACCTGAACCCTCGCAATATGTTGGAGGACTGGCACGATGCCGAGCAAATCCGCGACGAGGCTCTTCAACTCTTCTCGCATGGCATCGTCGACTTAAAGACCCGTGCCGAGATAGAAGCGATGTACTGGAGCGTCTGCCACGAAATCAACAATCTCGCCAAGCACATGAAACACGTGCCTGAGGAATTGAGAGGCTTGGACAAACTCCTCGCCGACAAGTACTTCTGCAACTTCTCGTTGTTCCAGAGCTTGCCAGACAGTTGGGCAATCGATCAGCTCTTCCCTATCATGCCTATCCAGCGACTCAACGAGTGTCCTACCCGCAACGCCACTCTGCAAGACATCACTTGCGACAGCGACGGCAAGATAGCCAACTTCGTGACCGACGGTCATATCGGCCACGTGCTTCCTCTGCATCCATTGAAGAAGAACGAGCCCTACTATCTCGGCGTATTCCTCGTAGGAGCCTACCAAGAGATATTGGGCGACATGCACAACCTCTTCGGCGACACCAACGCCGCCCACATCTCGGTAAAGGACGGCAAGTACTGCATCGACCAGATATTCGACGGCGAGACGGTGGAGGAAGTATTGGATTACGTACAATATAACCCAAAGAAACTCGTTCGACAGTTGGAGCAGTGGGTAACCAAGAGCGTGAAGGAAGGCAAGATTTCGCTCGACGAGGGCAAAGAGTTCCTTGGCACTTATCGTAATGGTCTCTTCGGATACACTTATCTTCAGTAACATTCAACATAAAAGAAATATGGAAAAGGTAACAGTAGTAAAGGTGGGCGGTGCCATCGTTGAGGACAGCGAGAAGCTGGCACAGCTCCTGAAAGATTTCGCAGCCATTCCTGGCAAGAAAGTATTGGTGCATGGCGGTGGTAGACGTGCCACCAAGGTAGCGGCAGCCCTCGGCATCGAGAGCAAGATGGTGAATGGTCGCCGCATCACCGACGCAGATATGTTGGAGGTGGTAACCATGGTTTATGGTGGTTTGGTCAACAAAAATCTTGTAGCCAAGCTCCAGGCCAACGGCGTAAACGCACTAGGCTTGACAGGTGCCGACATGGACGTCATCCATAGCCACAAGCGTCCTATCAAGGATGGTGTAGACTTCGGATTCGTAGGCGACGTAGAGCGTGCCAACGGCAAGATGCTCCAGACATTGATAGAGGAAGGCATCACCCCAGTGATGGCCCCATTGACCCACGATGGCAAGGGCAACATCCTCAACACCAACGCCGACACCATCGCCAGCGAAACCGCCAAGGCCTTGGCACCTTACTACGACGTGACATTGATATATAGTTTTGAAAAGAAAGGCGTGCTCAGCAATCCTGATGATGACAACAGCGTGATTCCAGTGATTACGCACGCTGATTTTGAGAGATACAAGGCAGACGGAACCGTGGCAGGCGGCATGATACCAAAGCTGGAGAATGCCCTGGCTGCCATCGACGCTGGCGTAAAAGAGGTGATCATCACCCTTGCCACCGCCATCGACGGCAAGCATGGAACCGTGATTAAGTAAACGAAGAATGTTAGAGATTGTTAAATAACAAGTTTTTTGCTGTTGGCTTGTAACTTTCTTGCAAGTCACTCGTCATTGATTATAGAGGGATGAAAGAAATCAGTTTCCGAAACGATGTTTTGCCACTGAAGAACAAGCTCTTCAGACTGGCACTGCGCATTACTCTCAACCGGGAGGAAGCAGAGGATGTCGTGCAGGATACCATGATCAAAGTTTGGAACGCTCGCGACAGATGGCAGGAGCTAGACTCCATCGAGGCATACAGCCTCACCATCGCCCGCAACCTCTCGCTCGACCGCATCAAGAAGATGGACAATCAGAATGATTCGCTGGAAGAGCAGAAGGTGGAAAGACTAGACGAAAGTTCATCCACTCCATCCGAACGGATGATTCAGAAAGACAAACTGGACATCGTGAGGAACATCATCAACGAGTTGCCTGAGAAACAGCGCACCTGCTTGCAACTTCGAGACATCGAAGGAAAATCCTACAAGGAAATAGCAAGCATCCTCGAAATCACAGAGGACCAAGTAAAAGTGAACATCTTCAGGGCTCGACAAACAGTAAAACAAAGATTTCAACAATTCGACAGATATGGATTATAAGTACATCAACCAACTATTGGATCGCTACTGGAAGGGCGAGACTTCTCTCGAAGAAGAGGAGATTCTCCGCGCATTCTTCAGCCAGGACGAGTTGCCTGCCGAGCTGAAGCCATACCAAGCACTCTTCTCTTACGAGATGGGCGAGGCTAAGCAAGAGACCCTAGGTGATGACTTCGACCAGAAGATGATGGCGATGATTGAGGACGAATACACCAAGGAGCCTAACAAGGCAAAGGTGGTTTCGCTAACCGAGCGCTTGAAGCCTCTCTTCAAGGCCGCTGCCGTAGTAGCCATCTTCTTGACCTTGGGCAACGCTGCCCAAGTGCCATTCCAAGACAAGGCGAACGATGTTGAAAACGTGGGATACACCAAGAGTAGCAAGGGCGTTTCAGTAGCCATGGGCGACTCAGCATCGGTGGACAGCATGCAACGCTCCGGCATCGACCAAGTGAGCACATCCGCCACTCCCACCATATTAAAGTAGATTATTTCTATGCTTTCTCTATAAAATCATGTTTAGTTAAAACAATTACGAAACTGTGAAGTTTCAATTCTCTCAAATTTTTCATAACATACTAACGTAATAGGGCTGCCAGGATGTACTGGCAGCCCAAATTATTTTTATTCCCCACCTAGAGGCTTTACATCGGGAGAAGATTATTGGATCACCTGCAAAAGCGTGTGGGAAAGACCAAAGGCTTTCTCTATCTCTGGGTATTCTCGAAATAAGATGGCGGCACGTATCTTTTGTGTGTCGGTCCATTTGTTAGGCGACATCATTAACAGGTATTTGCTTCGTGCCAACATCTCGGCACGAGTCTCGTCATTCCCTTTCATTGGCCACACGTGTCATCTCTTCACGTCTGAAAGCAATACGAACCTCTTGAACCGCTTCAAGACAAAATTGCTGGTGATGGAATCTGTCAAGGGTAATCGTTGCATTAGGGAAGCATGCTTTTACGA
>ERZ808267.445-NODE-445-length-12291-cov-2.944426_pt1 | contig 12291 bp, 15 predicted proteins | sample MGYA00521241_ERZ808267 | MGnify/ENA primary metagenome ERZ808267 (study PRJEB31516, sample SAMN03275592) | gut metagenome | biome: mammalia-associated habitat; material: feces | host: Papio cynocephalus | place: Kenya | collected 2012-07-19 ... | reverse complement strand
AATCCTCATACTATTAACCCGACATGAAGTCGAGTTAATAGTAGTAATAAGTAATGGTTAATAGTTAATATGCGGTAAGGCGGAATTTCTTTCACTTTCGAAGATGGTGGGTTTTTATTGACGATGTGAGTTGCACCGTTTATCATAACAGATAGTACCATTGTTCATAGCATAAGAAGAAGAGGTTGCCTGCACTTGTCAGACAACCTCTTCCCGCATATGAACAAAAACTTCTTCTATCTTGTCTTGCAAGTAGTCTTTATCAGTAACTGGTACGCTGTGTAGCAGCATACGTGATTTTCAGCGCATAGGCGCGACGCAACTCTTGCTTGATGTCGGCAATGATGCCCATCTTGGTCTCTTTGTCCGCCTTGATGCAGACGGTCATCAGACCTTGGTCGGACTCCTTCATAGAGGAACGCTCGTTGATGATATAATCACCTATCTCGTTTGCCTCAGCAAAGGCGTCGTCCAGTTGGATACGTGTCTCGGCACCGTACTGCTTGCGGAACTCTGCGGTAGGAGTACCGACATAGATGTAGCGGATAAGGGACTTCTTCTCCAACTTGGTGAGTTCGGTTGCCTGCGGGTTGGATATCTGCACCTTCATATTGACCTCTTTCATAGAGGTTACAGACATGAAGAAGAACAGCAACATGAAGATGATGTCAGGGAGTGACGACGTATTGAGCGCCGGCATCTCACGCTTTTCATTTCTACGAATCTTTGCCATGGTTATTGTCCTCCTCCATAGTTTTTAGGTTCAGCCTCGGAAATCTTCTGAGGATAAATCTTCTGTATTTGCTTCTGTTGGTCTTCGTCCAACTCGTTGTACGTCTTGTGGAAGTACTGTTCAGCGCACTCGTTGCGCAACTCGTTGTAGGCGGCTACCAATTCATTCTGCACCTCAAGGTACGCCTGATACTGTGTCTCCGCGTCGTTTTGGACGGAGATGACGTGGTCTTTGGTGTACTTCAATGTCCCAAACGGAGCACCGAAATCCTCTTCGACGAGTTTCGGCATATTGGGGTCATCCTCGGGGTTGGAGATGAATTCCTTCGCCTTGGCGCGCAGTTGGCGTACATCCATCGGCTGCCCTTGTACAAGCAGTTTGTTCTCCCAATTGATTTTGACAACGAACAAGTTGCGCTTGTTGATGTCGGTGTCCTCAATCTTTTGATCGGGTGGAATGGGAGGCGGCAAACGGCGTGCCAATCCTTGGTTGACGTCCATAGAGGTGGTCACCAGGAAGAAGATAAGCAGCAAGAACGAGATGTCAGCCATAGAACTGGCGTTGATCTGCGGAATTTTCTTTGCCATAACCGACGATAATTACTTCTTACATTTAGTATAGATAACGCCCCATACGAGGGTGATAACGGTAGCGGCAGTGAGCAGGTAGGTGAGATACATGATAGCATCGCTCATACGAGCCATAGTGCCGACGTTGTCGGTACCTTCATAGCCGAGGATTTCCATCTTCTCGGGGCTGCCAAGGAACCAGCATGCCACGCATACGAGTACGAACCCGATTACGACAGCCAACTGCGTGAAGCCTTTCTTCTTGTCCACCTTGAATGTGTTGACAAAGCCCCAGATGACTACAGCCAGCGTAACGAGGCAAACAAGTGCCACCAAGATATAGTTCCAACCAAGGAACAGGTCGGTGAAATAAGGTATATTCAGGAAGTCTCCTGCTACCTCAAGAGTACCCTCGGAGCCCCCGGCGTAGAACATCACCGAAACGACGATGCCCACCAGCAAGAGTACCAGAACGGTAATCTTAGGTAATAACTTATAATTCTTCATAATAATCAAATTTTGCAAGTTTAACTAAATACGTTTTGTGCGATGCAAAATAGATTACTTCTTTTGTTTTGCGTCGTAGTTAACCACGAGGTCAAGCAGGCTGATAGAACTATCTTCCATCTCGTTTACCAGACCTTCAACAAGGCTAAGGATATAGTTGTAGAATATTTGAAGTATGATAGCGATAATCAAACCGAGGAGGGTGGTCAACAGAGCGACCTTGATACCGCCGGCAACGACAGTAGCCGAGATGTCACCTACCTGTTGGATTTTATCGAAAGCCTGAATCATACCGATGATGGTTCCCAAGAATCCCAACGACGGAGCGATAGAGATGAAGAGGGAAATCCACGAGAGGTTCTTCTCCAAGAGGCCGAGTTGCACACCACCGTAACTTGCAACGGTCTTCTCCACTACGTCCACGCCCTCGTCATAACGGCTGAGACCCTGGTAGAAGATACTTGCCACAGGACCGCGAGTGTTGCGGCAAACGTCGAGTGCAGCCTCGATACCGCCTTCGTTGAGAGCCTTCTCAATCTTGGCAAGGAGAGCCTTTGTATTTGTTTTGCTCAGACTCAGATAGATGATACGCTCGATGCAAAGTGCCAAACCAAATACCAAGCAGAGGAGAGTAGCAGCCATAAAGCCTGCACCACCTTCGATGAACTTGGTTTTCAATGTCTTGTGAAGAGCCACGAGACCGCCTTCTTCTGCCTCGGGAGCAGCGGGAGCCTCCTCTACAGCCACTGTCTCCACAGCAGCGGTATCTTCAGTTACTTGTTCCTCGGCAGCGGGCATAGTGTCCGTTGCGTCTTGAGCCATTACAGCAACGCCATTGAAGGCGAACATTGCCAATACCGTAAGGGTTGCAAAAACTTTTTTCATACGATTATTCGTTTTTTGTTGAGTTATTAGTTTAATTCTACGATTAAGATAAGGATTTCTCCGTGAGAGACGGGGATTTCCACATAATCCCCACCGTCTGCTATGAGCATCCATTGTGAGTCTTTCTGTTTCCGCACCGCACTTGTGCAAGCACAGACGCACTGCGTTTTCAAAAATCCTTGCGGAGAGACGGGGATTCGAACCCCGGAAACCCTTTTGGAGTTTACACGCTTTCCAGGCGTGCCTCTTCAACCACTCGAGCATCTCTCCCCTTTATATTTAAGGTTTACTACATAGCCCCTGCACAAACCTAATTTGCACAAAAGCGGCGCAAAGTTACGAAAAATATCTGATATACATACAACAGCGCACTTATTTTTTTATTTTTTTCGCTATTTTATTTTGAAGAGTGCTGTTGCATTCGCACTTGTAACCTTATATATATATTCCACCTCACAACGATATATCTCTGCCAATCGTGCAGCCACCAACGCCATCCAACGGCTCTCATTACGCTGCCCACGGTGTGGTACGGGTGCCATATACGGGGCATCCGTCTCCAATACCAACCGCTCTAACGGGACATTCGCCAACGTATCCGCCAACTTGCAATTCTTGAAAGTCAGCACCCCGCCAATGCCCAGATAGTACCCCATCTGCAGTACCTGTTCTGCTACCTCACGGCTGCCACTAAAACAATGCATCACGCCCCTTACCATCGGATATTCACGTAATATCCGCAGGCAGTCCTCCGTTGCATCCCGGCTATGAATCATCACGGGCAGATGCCACTCTGCCGCCCAATGCATCTGTTCGCGCAGTACCGCCTGCTGCTCTGCACGGAAAGCGGTGTCGAAATGATAATCCAGCCCTATCTCGCCAATGGCTATCAGCGGCTTGCACGCTTGTCGCCGCTGTTCAATGGCAGTATGTATCTGCGATAGTTGCATCTGCCAATGTTCCGTGATATTCTCGGGATGCAGTCCCAAGGCAGGCAACAAGTAATCCGGATAGCGGTCACACACGTCCAACACACTATGTATCGACGTTTCGTCCACCCCAGGCACCAATATGTACTCTACTCCACCCTCTTTCTGCGCTGCCAAAAATGCGTTTAACCCTTCCGCATACTGCGGGTCGTCAATATGGCAATGTGTATCAATCATCATATTGTTCACTATTTATTAAGGTATTGTAAGACTGTTTTTACTGCCTGCTCGTTGACGCGGTGCCCGAACTTGGGAGACCACAGGATTTCCCAACCGAGTTCCGCAAGGAGTGCGGCATTGCGCTTGGTGATTTCCTTGCCCACCAACTCGTCGTCCGTGGAAAAGAGGGCGATATTGCGGGACCCTGGTAGTATCCGGTGCTCATCACGAAAGGTGATAAAGCGTCTAATCATCTGCTCGTCAATCACATATTCAGTATCCCCATTCTCGCGTTCCTGCAAGTACGGGTGTTTCCCATAGCCGAGTTTGCGAAGGACATGCTCCATCTCAATAGTCGGATTGACGGCAATTTTCGTAGCGTCAGGGGCATTGACGTAGAGGGTGAGCATACCGCCCATAGACGTGCCAGCCACGAGAGCGGGTTGGAAAGCGTCAGACCACTGATTAAGGATATCAAGGGACTCATAAGGGTCGTGTGTGATTTCGGGCGAGAGCCACTCGTATTGGTCGAAATACCGCCCGAAAGAAGACTTGGTACCCGATTTGGCACTTGAACCCAAACCGTGAATATAGAGCGCATAAGGCTTCTGCTTAGGCTCCTGCCAAATATAAGGTGTGTGCTGATTGTTGTGTGCCATAGAAACAATTACATATTAGTTACGACAGACCCGCGATAGACCCGCGACAGACTCGCGATGAAGTCCTGATGTAAATAGCAATTAAACATTGGACAAAAATAGGATTTAACGCCTGAAAGAGAAATACTTCTGCCCGAAGAAACTGACAGTGACGGTGATGACGGTGATAATCATCTTGGACGGGGTGGGGTAGAGTCCCGCACCATCAACGAGCAGTTTGAGGCCGAAATAGTTGATAGCCAGATTGACAAGCACAATAAGAATGTACCGCCCCAGTTGGCGTGCGCCATGGAGAGAGGATTGGGTAAAGGTTACATATTTGTTAAGCCAAAAACCCGTCAGGAGCGTGATGGGAAAGACTATACAGAGTGCCATAATGTGGGGCGTGATACATATCTCGGACAGCCCGAAAAAGTGCCAATGAAGGGGAATATACACCAGATTGTGCCCCACCACGAAATTGTACATCAGAAAGTACAACACCCAGTCCAACAGCATATTACCCCCACCACAAGCCGCATAGCGGAAGAGTTGTTCGGGGATATATCGGCTGAAAGGTCGGTAGAAAAAATCAATGATTCGGGTGATTAGTCGCGACAGTTTTTGCATTTTCAAAATAAAAGCAGTAATTTTGCAGTCGAAATCGAAAGCAACCGCAAAGGTACGACAAAATAGCGGAACACGCAAATTTTTGTGGTAGGCGTTTGCGGGTTTTCGGTGGTAACCAAGCAATTATTTTATGGACGACCATCATCAAGAGAATGCAGCAAGTACGCCCCAAGAAATTTCTGGGTCAGCACTTCTTGACGGACCTGAGTGTCGCCCAACGGATTGCTGAAACCATTACTGCCGGTTGTGTCCTCGAGATAGGACCGGGTATGGGTGTTCTGACCCAATATCTCCTCAAAAACAAAGACATTGACCTCACGGCGATAGAACTCGACCGCGAGAGTGTGGCGTACCTCAGAGAGTGGTATCCCGAACTGCATTTGATAGAGGGCGACTTTCTGAAGTTGGACCTCGCGGAGTTGTATCCGGAAGGGGAGTTCTGCGTGATAGGAAACTACCCGTACAATATCAGCAGTCAGATATTTTTCAAGGTTCTGGAGTACAAAGACCGCATACCCGTCTGCTCGGGTATGATACAGAAAGAGGTGGCAGAGCGCATTGCCTCGAAGCCCGGGAAAAAGGCGTACGGCATACTGAGCGTGCTGCTGCAGGCGTACTATGACATCGAGTATCTGTTTACGGTGAACGAGAATGTGTTTGCACCTCCGCCCAAGGTGAAATCGGCGGTTGTGCGACTGACGCGCAATCGCCGCCGAGAATTGGGCTGTGATGAGCAACTGTTCAGACAAGTGGTCAAGACAGCCTTCAACCAACGCCGAAAACAGATGCGCAATTCGTTGATGCAAATGGTAGGAAAAGACAACCCGCTGCTGTCCGAACCCATATTCACGATGCGCCCCGAGCAACTAAGCGTGGAGGAATTTATCCGACTAACCAATATGATAGACGGAAAAGGTAGATAGCAAAGGTGTGCCGTCGATAGAGACCTTTTCCACTTGTAGAACCCTTTGCGAGACGCAACAAACGCCCGCAGCAAACAAAAAAAATCATGGCAGAACTCAGAATATTCTATAAGGACAACGATAAAATAAAGGTTTCAAAGACGTTGAACACCCTGCAGACCATTGATAAGAAAGACATTATCTGGATTGACCTCTTGGACGTCAGCGACAAGACCGAGGACTTGCTCGAGGGCTTCCTGAAGATTGATATTCAGGAAGATGAGGAGATGGAAGAGATTGAGATGTCGTCGCGGTACATACAGACCGACGACTCGATTGTGGCGAACTCCAACTTCCTGCGCAACGACTTCGAGGTGGAGCCTGTGAACTTCATATTGAAAAACAGCATCCTTGTGAGCACCCGAAGCGTGGAGTTGGATAGTTTCAACGAGACGGTGAAGAAGATGTTCGTAAACACCCGCAACTTCCCGACGGGGTATCATGTGTTGGTAGCCCTCATGGAAACGCGTGTCGAGAAAGACGCCGATATGATTGAGGACACCACCGACATGATTACCAACCTGTCCTCAGAAATCAACGCCAGCGACCATGTGGACGAGGATGTGCTCATCCAAATCAAGGACTTGCAGGAAAAAGTGACTATTATCCGTCAGAACATCATGGACAAGCAGCGTGTCATCAGCAACTTCCTGAAATGCGACTTCTTTCCTGCCGAACTGCAACCGCGTCTGACGATGATTATCAAGGACATCAACTCGCTTTTCGACTATACGCGGTTTGGCTTTGACCGACTTGACTACCTGCAGGATACGTTCCTCGGTCTCGTCAATATCGAGCAGAACAAGATAATCAAGATATTCACCGTGGTGAATGTCATCTTCCTCCCGCCCACACTCGTCGCAAGTATGTACGGTATGAACTTTGATTTCATGCCCGAACTGCACTGGAAATTAGGCTATCCGTTTGCTATCGGACTAATGGTGGTGTTTACACTGATTATCTTGCTGATATTCAAACTGAAGAAGTGGTTATAAACAGAATTATCAACACCTACATGCAGTCATTGTTGGTTGGATTTGATAGTTGAAAGTTATCCAATGTGTGAGGGTTGAAAGTGAATTTGTCGGTAATAGTAACCAGTTGATATTGAGTTAGATTGGTCAGTTATGAACATTATCAGCGTGATAAAATAACAAATAGATTTCTCTATAAATACTATATATATTTTATGGAGTGAATAGGTAGAAATTGTGTAAGTATATAATGAAGAATATATGAACAACTTGATTTTGATAGCCGAAGAGGGCGATATAGTTGGTGAACAGAAATTGATATCCCAATATCTGCGTGGCAAGATGTTGGCGGAAGTCAATGCAGACGGTTGCGGACAATGGCAGATGGAGGACGGTTCGGTATGGGATATAGTAGTGACAGGGATTGGTGCGCTGAATGTATTGCGTGCGTTGCGTGAGTTGCCCCGTGAGACACGTCTGCTGAATATCGGCTATGTGGGTAGCGCAAACTTTGATATTCGCAGTGCTGTGGTTGTTACAGAGGTCAGACTGAACCACCCTAATGTGAAGTATCCAGAGCCTGAATTGCTGTTGGAACCTATACCAGAGAATTGGATATGCCTTCCTGAGGCAACGAGACAGGCTGTATGCTACAGCAATACGGACTTTGTGTTGTCCTCAGATTACCACGATTGCGTGTTTGACATGGAATTGGCGTATATCGCTGGCATGGGCTTTGAACACTTGAGTTCCCTGAAGATAGTGAGCGATAATCTGAGCCTGAAGACACACAGAGAGGTGATTAGAAATTAAGAATGAAAAATGAAGAATTAAGAATGGCATGTCCAGAGGGGTATGCCGTTCTTTTTTGTTGTTCTTTGGTCAGTTTTCTATTGTTCTTTAATCAGTTGTTGTCCTCTAATAGGTCGGGGCGGCGGGATTGGGTGTGACGAAGGGATTCTTCGTATAACCATTCGTCAATCTTCGCCTGATTGCCCGATATGAGTATGTCGGGAACCCGCCAACCCTTGTACTCGGCAGGGCGGGTGTACACGCCGGGCTCCAAGAGTCCGTCCTGGAAACTGTCGCTAAGCGCACTGGTTTCATCGCCAAGGGCTCCGGGAAGGAGGCGGACAATGGCGTCCGTCATAATGGCAGCGGGCATCTCTCCGCCCGTGAGGACAAAGTCACCAATCGTATATTCCTTGGTGATGAGATGGTCGCGGACACGCTGGTCCACGCCTTTGTAGTGCCCGCAGAGTATGATGATGTTCTGCTTGAGCGAGAGGGCATTCGCCTCACGCTGGGTGAAGCGTTCCCCATCGGGCGCGGTGAAGATGATTTCATCATAGTGCCGCTGCGCAGTGAGGTGGGAGATGGCACGGTCGATGGGCTCTATCTGCAAGACCATGCCTGCGCCAAAGCCAAAGGCATAGTCGTCCACCTTGCGGTGCTTGTCAAGGGTGAAGTCACGGAGATTGTGCACATATATCTCGGCAAGGCCCTTGTCCTTGGCACGCTGCACTATGGAGTGGTTGAGAGGGGACTCCAGTAACTCGGGGCAAGCGGTGATGATGTCGATACGCATTTTATTTAAGTAATAGTTAATAGTTAATAGTTAATGAGGGCATCCTTGCGATATGGTCAGCGGAATCACATAAGAATCACATAAGAATTACATAAGAATCACATATACTTAATACGAGATTTGCACAGCATTTATACAGTATTTATACAGCATTTATACGACATTTATATGACATTCACGTGACATTTACCGAATATATTATGGGACGGGGTCGTAGCCGGAGCCGCCCCAGGGGTTACAACGGAGTATGCGCTTCACGCCGAGCCAGCCACCTTTGAAGATACCATACTTCATGACCGCCTCTATCATATACCGGCTGCAGGTGGGTGTGTAGCGGCAGGAAGGGGGCGTGAACGGCGAGATGCAGTACCTGTAGAAATACACGGGTACGAGGAAGGCTTTGCGTATGAACGTTTTGAAGGTCATTGGGCAGGTGCGTCCGTTTGTGACAGGCGTTTGAGAGCACGGCGCATGGCTTTGTCGATGACGTGGTAGTCGTGCATGTCCTTCTCCATGTAGTTGAAGGCTACTTGGAAGTTCTTGCCTGTGTCGGTGAGTATATGCTTGTTGAGACGATAGGCTTCGCGCATCCGGCGTCGGAGGCGGTTGCGATCCACGGCGTGCTTGAAGAGGGACTTGGGTGCCCAGATGAGTACTTCCGTCGGGGCATCGTCTATGGGCAAGTAAGTGACGCGCAAGGGCCACACGACAAAGCGTTTGCCGTGATGATAGAGTTGCTCGATGCGCGTTTGCCCACAGAGTTTCTCCGCCTTTGGAAAGGTATGGGTCATTCCTCGTGTTGCGCCTCTAAGAAGTTCTTGATAGCGGTGGTGATACTCGGGCACTCGGGTGTAGGAGCCTTGATGTCAATGCGATAGCCGTTCTCTTCGAGTGCGGCGGCGGTGTTCGCCCCGAAGCAGGCGATGACGGTGTCGCCCTGCTGCCAGTCGGGGAAATTCTTCTTGAGAGAAGCGACGCCGGCGGGTGTGAAGAGGACAATCATGTCGTAGTTGAAGGGTTTGTCGGCAGGCCAGTCGGTAGATACAGTGCGGTACATGACGGCGGGTTTGACGACGATATTGTGTTTGGCAAACATATTGATGTCGTCGTCGTTATGCACATCTGCCATCACCATGAGGTATTTCTCTTTTGGGCGACGGTTCATAGCGGGTATGAGGTCTTCGAAACGATTGTTGGCACCGGCAAAGACACGCCGTTTGCGGTATTGGATATACTTCTGCAGGTAATTGCCAACCGCCTCGGAGATGCAGTAGTAGTGCATGGTCTCGGGCACCTGGAAGCGCAGTTCTTCGCAGAGGTGGAAGAAATGGTCCGCCCCGAGACGCGAGTTGAGAATGACGGCGGTGTATTCCTCCAAGTAGATGTGTTGGTCGCGGAACTCGCGTGCCGTGAGGCTCTCTACGTGGATAAGTTGCTGAAAATCACAATGTACGCCGAATTTCGTCTCCATATCGGCGTAGGGATTACGCTCTGTAATAGGGCGCGGCTGTGAAACGAGGATATTGGTTATCTTTTTCATCACACGATATGTTTAGCCCAAAGCAGTGTTCCGCACAGGGGCACCACTTCGAGACTTATGAAATACAACAGGATATAGAATAGCGACGAGGCACTTTTGCAGAACATCTGCACGCCTTTGCCCACTATGGCGACCGCAAAAAGCAGCTCCACCACTCCGCAAAGGATATAGAGCGCGATTGTACTTGACCAATTGACAATCAGCAACATAGCAACCCATAAGAGTATATCTGTGAGGTGGCGGATGTAGTTGCATTGCTCCAGTGCCTGCGACAGTTGGCGGGCAGGCAGGAAGATTTTGCCCACTATATATATAAGGAGTACCTGAATGGCAAGTACTGTCACGACGATGCCCACGATTTTGGCGTAGATAGGGAGCGTGAAGGGTGTGTTGGCGGAATAGACCAGCATGTAAACGGTCAGTGCCAATATGCCGACACGGAAGATGAGAGCGACAATGTCGCTCAGGAAGTCGGATGTGTAGATGCCATACGTGCGCTCGGAATGGCTGAAGATGGTGCGCAATCCTCCGCGCAAGTTGATTAGTGTAGAACGGTTGAGGACTATGAGGAGCATCAAGCCAAAGAGCAGCCAAGCCACCCATGGTTCGGAGTACGGTGAAGATATGTGCGTGATAGTCTCCATGTCTGTCAGTTTGCTGCTATCTTCTGCCTGCTAAATGGATGCCAGCCGCCTTGTCTGCGGGTCCCATTCGGGCATTGACAGGATGGTAGGAATCACCTCTTCGGGTTGGCTGACCACGGTGAACATCTCGCGATGTATAGGGCGCATCATCTGCTCCTCGACCATGTAGTCAAGGCAGTTGAGCAGGCGGTCGTAGTAGCCGTCGGTGTTGAGGATGACGACGGGTTTGCTGTGTAGCCCGAGTTGCTTCCACGTGAGGCACTCGAGCAGTTCCTCGAAAGTGCCGATACCACCCGGGAGTGCCACCATGGCATCTGCCATCTCGCAGATTTTGGCTTTGCGCTCGTGCATGGTTCGGGTGATGACGGTTCGGGTGCTACGGGGGTTGTTCCACCCCTGGTCCACCATGAATTGCGGGATTACGCCCACCACTTCACCGCCTTGTTTGAGGGCACCACGTGCTACTGCTGCCATCAGACCAATGCCCCCGTCGCCATAGACGAGACGGATGTGCTGCTCAGCCAGCAACACGCCCAAGCGTTCGGCAGCATCCATATAGGATGTCCGCACTTTGTTGGAACTGGAGCAATATACGGCTACTGATGATAATTTTCTCATACCCTGCATATCAGACTCCCCGCCAATGGCGCGAAATCGGCTGCAAAATTACAAAAAAATCCCGACATATTTGGTGTTTCGGCGGATTTATTGTAATTTTGCCGTCTAAATGTGTACATTTGAGGAAAATGGCGATAGAAATAAAGCAAATTACCACATTATGGGGGCGTAAGAAATTTATTGAGTTTGGTAACGATTTGTACCGTAACTGCGAGAATTTCTGTCCGCATTTGGTGATTGACGAGTTGAATACTTTCGATACCAAGAAAAATCCCGCACACGAGGTGTGCGACCATGTGCTGTATATGGCGTACAGGGATGGCAAGCCCGTGGGACGGATAGCAGGTATCATCAACTATGCCGCCAACGAGAAATGGGGTGTGAAGCACGTGCGTTTCGGTTGGATTGATTTCGTGGACGATGAGGAGGTGAGCAAGGCATTGTTGGACGCAGTGGCAGCATGGGGCAAGGCAAAGGGGATGGACGCACTGAACGGTCCTGTGGGGTTCACGGATTTTGACTTTGAGGGGTTGCTGATAGAGGGGTATGAATACTTGGCACCGATGGCGTCGCTGTACAATTATCCGTATTATGTGCGTCATTTGGAGCACTACGGGTTGGTGAAAGAGAACGACTGGATAGAGTTTCAGATAGTTCCTCCGCAGGAGATGCCGGAACGTTTGGTGCGGGTTAGCAACATCGTGCGCGAGCGGAGCCATGTGCGTGTGGACAAGGTGCGCAGTTGCAAGGAGTTGGTTCGCAAGTACGGCATTGAGTATATGGACGTGATAGATGCCGCCTACCAGAAGTTATATAACTTCCAGCCGCTCACGCAACGGCAGAAGCAATACTACT
>ERZ808267.444-NODE-444-length-12307-cov-3.000000_pt1 | contig 12307 bp, 8 predicted proteins | sample MGYA00521241_ERZ808267 | MGnify/ENA primary metagenome ERZ808267 (study PRJEB31516, sample SAMN03275592) | gut metagenome | biome: mammalia-associated habitat; material: feces | host: Papio cynocephalus | place: Kenya | collected 2012-07-19 ... | reverse complement strand
CAAGATAAATCTGATGAAAAACAAAAAATGTATCAAATGCGGTTTTTCTAACGAAATTAGCGCAGTTCAGGGAGAGTCAAACACCGACAGTTTTGCGGTTGTAAGAATTGACTTTCCAAACAGTGATGTCGTAAAAGCTAAACTTGGCTCAAATCAGTTATACCAAAAGTTTAGGACAAATTTTGATGCGATGATTGCCTCTTATGTCAGCACTCTAAGGGTAAGACGCCAAATTATCAAAAACGACATCTATATTATAAGATTCAACAGGGATTATACATTCACATCTTCTGCTAACTCTGCAATCCTTGCTACAATTGAGCTTTTGAATATGATAACCAAGCTCAATGTGAAACTTTTGAAGAAAAAAGGAGTTGCGCTGAAATGTAATTTTTCAATAATGAAAAGGGATGCCGACAAAGACCCTTATGATATTGACTCAAAATTCCACGCAAATATGGTCTACCAAAGTTCTTCAAAAGATATGAAAGCACTGGATGCATTTCAGGTAATAACGGATGAAGATTTTTATGACTCATATAAAGACAAATATAAAATGGAATCTTTAAATTCGACTCTTGTAAATGGCAAAATGAAAAGATTCTACGAAATCGACCTCAAAGAGTTTGTAAATATTGGAGAATTTTTGCGAAACGAAGCTCAACAAGAGCAAGAGTCACACGAAGATATTGAAATTCCAAATTTTGTACAATCCGCACTTATTGACCAAGAAAAAATCACCCAACAGGCACTAAAAGAAGAAAATCAGCTTTCTGATGATGAAATTTACGACATCGAAATGATTAATTTTGAAGAGATAAATTGTGCCTTCATTAAAACTGAAAGTATAAATGTGCTTGATTGTGTTGTCCAAACTCTCCAACAAGTGCCAAAAGGAGTTTTGGCAATAAAAGCATCTCCAATGTATCAGCCGTACTCTTTGAAACTATTATCTGCAGTTGAAGAAATCGGAATTTATGACAACGTAATCCCTGTAACATGTCATGATGATATGAAGTATTCACCGTACGCATTTTTCAGAGATTTAGTATCTTCAATTTTTGACTACACGGTTTCTCAAAAATTGTTTGATACGAACGATTTTTCAATGTTTGCAAATATAGATAAATCAAAATTGATTGAAGATTTAATCAGATTAAATCAACGACCTATGCAAAATATGGCGCAAACAAGGGAAGATTACTGCAACGTATTTTTATCTTTATTAAAAGCCATTCCAAACACTCTGATTTTTATTGAAAATTATGAAAAAATGGATTCAAGTTCAATGTTTGTCTTGGAAAAATTATTTGATTATTTTGACGAGGCAAATATCAGTTACTTGATATCTTATGACAAAGAATTTTCACTCCACAAAAACGCACATTTTCTATTGGCTCGTCCATATTACACTGAAGTAACCCTGACTCCGACGCCGTTCGAAATAATCATTGGCTCAGATTTAGAGTTTTACAAAAACATAATGACTGACTTCTATTTCCAAAGAATTGCAAAATATGCCTGCGGAAGTACGCTATTTTTAGATTTTGCAATCCAATATTTAATAGAATCAGGAGTTTATGAATACACAGAAGATTCAATTGTAATGGTTAATCCAAAAACAATTATCATTCCGTCAGGGTTGGACAAATTGATTAAACGTCGTATCAATCTGATGAAAGACGATGAAGAAATGATTAAATTCTTGACTATGCTTGTACTTTTAGGAACAAGGGTCGATGAAAAAACAATCAATTCTTTAGGATTTAACAATTGGCAAAAAATGGCAGAAAAACTTAGCGGTATGGGTTATATGTATTCATACAATAATTGTCTGTATTTCCCTAATTACAACATTTTGCGCAAATGCCTTTTAGAAGTCATAAAACCTGAATATTTGCAATCTGTTGCTAACGAATTATTTGAAAATGTGTTTGTTGAATCCATGCCGGCACCTGTAAAAACTTTCCTGTTTGATAAATTCCAAATGGGTGAACAAGTTATATTTGAGTGGGAAAAACTTGCAAATATTAACCTTTCTATGGGCGATTTTGCATCATATTTGAATTGTTCTCACGAGATTTTGACAGCACTGGACAAATACGCTAAAAATTGGTCAGAAGAAGATTTGATGAAGTTTAAATTTTCTCTTTATGAAAATGTTTCAAACAACTTGTTTGACTATGACCCTGAAAAGACAAGAGAACTTGCGGAAAAGACTTTGGTAAGTATTCAAAAAAGTGGAAATTCTGAACAGTATGTATCGCTTTGTACAAGAATGATTCAAGGTTCTATTGAACACGGCGATTATATGTATGCGATGAATCTTACTCATGGCGTATTATCATCTTTGGACAAATCTTCAATTGACCCATCATCACCTGATTTCAATTTGTATTTCTTGTTAATGTCAATAATTTATGTCAAAATTTTGTTTAATATCGGCGCGTATGAAGACTGCCTTGATATCGGTTATAACGTCTTAAATGTTTTAGATTCTGAAAAAATCGACTCAATACAATACACAATTGTATCAAAAGAAGAATTTAAGTATTTGGTAGCTGAATGTGTCGGATATATCGCACTTGTTGATGTTATTACACTGAAAGAAGATGTCGGTGAATTTTTAGATATTTCAAGAAAATTATTAAATTTCTTACCAGAATCTTATTCTATCTTTGTACAACTGCAAAACCTAATCAAAGGGCAAGCTGTCAGCTTGAATAAAAGCATGGATGGAGAAGATGTATTTTCACCAATTCTTTACCACATAATCAATGCGTTTATATCTTTCAAAAACAATCCTGAAAAATTTGCACAAGAAATCTACAAATCAAAACTAATTGCTAAAAATGCAATGATGTTCCAGTTTGAACTGTTCAGTGATTTGATGATTGGTTATGCCTATATTGGATTAAATTCATTCAAAAAAGCATCTGCAATAATCTATAAGATTATCAAAGATGCAAAAATCAAAGGAATGAACGCAATTGTTCATTCTGCTTGGTATGTTATGAGTATTCTAAATATCAAAGAAGGGAAATACGACATTGCTTACGGCGTATTGAATAACTCTGATATTCAAATGGAGAAAAACGGAGTTGTCAGTGATTATTTGACAATGTTAAATAAAGTAAATATGTACAAAGTTTTGATGTGTACAGGTTCAAAAGACCAAGCACAAATTTGTATGAATCAGGCATCTGCAATTGTTCAAAAATATGTTTTAAATTTCAACTTGAATATTGACATTCAAAAAATTATGATGGAAAATTCTGTTAGCACAGCAGAGCAAAATGATGCTCAAGATACTGTGACAAAGCAAGAAGAGAGTATCTCAGTCGAAGAAAATTCATCAAAATTTAGCGAGGAAGATGGTGATGTCGTCAATCCTTCAGAATTTTTCTCCGATTAGAATTGAATGAATTTATCCGTATTCAGAAAGAGAGGAAAAATGAAAATATTATTTGCAGCAGCTGAAGTAGCACCATTTTCAAAAGCAGGCGGTTTGGCTGATGTTGTCGGCAGTTTGCCAAAAGAACTTGAAAAAGATGCTGAAATCGCGATTTTTACCCCTCTTCACGGATGTATTGATAAAGATAAATATAAAATTAAAGAGGTTGAAAACTCTGAAATGTGGTTGACTTTTGGTAATCAACCGCACAAATTTAACCTTTATATGACAAAACTTCCAAATACAAAAATTAATGTATTTTTTATAAAAAATGATTGGTATTTTTCTTGTTTTAAAGAAGTTTATCCAAAATATCTTGACCCAAGATATGAACACGAAAGATATATTTCATTTTCTCTTGCCGTTATGGAATACGCAAAAGCACTAAACTTCCGTGCTGATGTTATCCACGCAAACGATTGGCATACTGCGATGATTCCATTATACTTACATTCAAATTACAAATTTGATGAATTTTGGGCTAATACAAAATGCGTATTTGAAATCCACAATCTTGCCTATCAAGGTATTTGGTTTGAAGATGTTTTAGATTTTGCCAATATGAGAAAAGATATTGTATACAATCAATGGGGTTGCGAACACTACAACCGCGTAAACTGGATGAAAGGTGCGATTAATTATTCAGACAGAGTTGTTGCGGTTTCTCCAACTTATGCAAGAGAAATCTTAACTCCTGAATATGGCGAAAATATGGACTATACTTTGCGCGGAGTTCAATATAAATTGCGCGGAATCCTAAACGGAATTGACTATGACGTGTTTAATCCGAAAAAAGACAAAGCACTTGTTAAAAACTATGATGTAAAATCTTTTGATAAAAAAGAGCAAAACAAAAAAGCAGTTTGTGAATATTTCGGACTGAAATATAATCCTGACAGACCGTTGATTGCTTTAATTTCTCGTCTTGTTGACCAAAAAGGTATTGATTTAATCCGCGATATGCAATACGAATTGCAAAACCTGAATGCTGATTTTATATTTATGGGCAGCGGAAATAACGATTACGAAAACCTGTTCATTTGGCTTTCTAACAATACTAAAAATATCAGAACTTATGTCGGATATGATGCAAAACTTGCTAACCTTGTTTATGCAGCCAGTGATTTCTTCTTGATGCCTTCAAAATTTGAGCCTTGCGGACTAAGTCAACTTATCGCAATGAGATATGGAAGTTTGCCTATTGTCAGAGCAACCGGAGGTTTGGAAGACACCATAACCGGTTATCCTCTTGATAATTCAAACGGTTTCAAATTTTGGCAATATAACGGTTGGGATATGCTCAATGCTATCAAGTGCGCGTTGTATGTTTATACAGACAAATACGTCTTTAATGCTATGAGAAAATCTGCAATGGAATCTGATTTTTCTTGGAAACGCAGCGCAAAACAATATCTTGATATGTACCGAGAAATTACAAACAAGAAATAAAAATTTTCTCCTAAAAATAAATCATGTACCTTTTGTAACAACTTTTACACCTTTATAAAATATGTGTTATACTGTAGGTACTAGAGATTTACGGATTAGGGGATAATATGAAAAAAATTCTTATTGTAGATGATGAACAAGATATTGTTGAAAGTTTAAAATTTGTATTAGAAAACTGTGATTATACTTGTTATTGCGCTTATAACGGAGAAGATGGATTAAAATTAGCCAGAGAAATTGTACCTGATTTAATCATCTTAGATGTTATGATGCCAAGAATCAACGGTTTCAAAATCAGCAGATTGCTAAAATTCGATGCAAAATACAAAAATATTCCTATTCTTATGGTGACAGCTCGTTCTCAAGAAGAGGATAAACTTATTGGCGAAGAAACAGGCGCAGATGAATATATCACTAAACCTTTTGACCTTGATGAGGTAGTTAAGACAGTTCAAAAATATTTAGCATCGGAAAAGTAAAATGAATATTATTACCAACAAAACACTGGAAACTTTAAAATACGATTTAGTTAGAGAAGGTCTTGTTCAATATGAAGTTGTTGAACAAGCGGAAGAGATTGCAAACGCTCAAAATATAAATATTGGTCAAGCCTTGATTAATTCAGGATTTTTGACAGAAGAGCAGCTTATCAAATTTTTGGAATCTAAACTCCACACCCCTTATGTAAATCTTGAAGATTACGATTTGGATAGGAAATGTCTAAAATATATCAATTATTCCGATGCAAGAAGATATAAAATTATTCCGCTATTCAAAATCGAAAACACTTTGACTGTTGCAATGGCAGACCCTAGAGACCTTTTTGCAATAGATAAAATTATGGAAACCGCAGAATGTGAAATTGACCCAGTTCTATCGTCAGAAGAAAGTATTCTCAAAAAAATTGATGAATACTACAAACTGGATGTAACTGTCGGTAATATTTCAACAGAAGAAAATACAGGATATGATTGGCAAGACGAACTTCACAAAGAAGACCTTAGCGACAATCATATTCAAAAAATCATTCGTGCAATACTAAAACAAGCAATTCTTGAAGGTATTCATGAAGTGACTTTCCAAGGGGAAGAAGATGGGCTTGGTGTGAACTTTAAAAAGCACGGAGAGCTTTCTAATAAAGGTGTTATCCCAACTGCGTTGGTATCTTCTTTTGCTGCTAAATTAAAATCTTTATCCGAACTTGACCCATCTGTGTCAGAAGTTCCGCAGCTTGGCAAACTTTGTTTTAAAGTTGACAATATCATCGTTTTGGCTAGTGTTTCAACATTCCCAACAATTATGGGTGAAAGAATTTTCTTAAAAATTTACAAACCGCCAAAGGCTTTAGATAAAATTATTACATCAAAAAATGAACTTTCTGAAATCAAACAATCTCTTGATAAGCCTGGAATTATATTGGTTTGCGGTTCATCTTTGAGCGGAAAAACTCACGTTATTTATTCACTATTACTAGAGGCTGCAAAATCAAAGAGCAAAAATATTATGACCCTTGAAAGTATTTCAAAATACGAATTGAAGGGAGTCAACCAATGCGAATTTAATGAAAATGTCGGCTTTAATATGGATAAAGCTGCAAGGTTCATTGAGTTTCAAAACCCTGATATTATTTACCTTGAGGGGATTAAGTCAAAAGAATCATTTGATTATTTTTCAAGTCTTGTATTTGAAGATAAAACAATCATTATGGAATTTTTGGCAAATAATATGGATGATTTGCGCAGTAAAATGGACTTTTCAGACTTTGATACCTTAAAATCATTGATTACAAGTATGGTATTTATCCATTCACAAAACAGTGTCGAAGTCTTCAATAAAGAAACCTTGCAAAAGTATTTGGGATAAATCAGAGGGTAAGAAGGCTAGATGGCAGGCTAGTTAGTTCAGAGGCTCAAATATAACACATGTTCCCTCGCCCCTTGTGGGACACTAGCCGAACCAACGAGCTATGCGAGTTGAGTGAGACTGCGTGCAGTATGGCTGAGGGGTAAGGAGAGGGGTGTTCAGTTAGAGATTCCGAAACAAGTTCGGAATGACAATTGTTTTATTTTGTTCAATGCGTGAGTAGGTCGGCATTGCCATGATAAAAAGGCTATGTCACCCTGAACTCGTTTCAGGGTCTCTAATATTACAATTTTACATAAAACGAAGATGTTTTATTTGAGATACTGAAACTAGTTCAGCATGGACTAACTGTCATTCCGATACCACCCACCTACCGGCAAAGTGGTTCGGCACTGTCAATTTTACCGTTGAAATTGTTATCAATTCCATCAGAACAAGAACCAATCGAATCCTTACTTTCCGCTTTTGCATTATATTTCAGATATTTGTTCGGAATCTTAGTCCATAAATACAAGAAAAACGCCTTGTGATTTTTTGCAATTTTTGCACTCTTTATGATAATCGTGTTTTCATCATTTTTAGTTTCCCCACTATTTGAAAAATTCATTGAACCAGTAATCAAATATTCATCATCGATTATCATAGTTTTGGAGTGCAATTTGCCTGCATAATTTTCGGTCTTTAGCAAAATTCCGTTTTGTCTTAAATATTTATATTTAGAATTTTTTGTACCCGTACTATTTGCATCAATTATTACTCTGACATCCACTCCGCGACGCTTCGCATTGACAAGTTCATCTGCAATATTTGTGTGCGTAAGCAAAAATGTCGGAACATAAATATAATGTTTTGCACCTTTGATAAGTTGTACAATTCGGTGCGAGGTGTTATCTTGCGGAGAAAAATAGATTTCAACTTCGGTATCTCCAAGTTTTATTCGCTCATTTTGACTCAATTTAGTTTTTCTCTTGTGGAATTTTCCATTTAGCATTTGTTCAAATTCTTTTTCGTAAATATCCGCAATCACTTTAGAATTAACAATTACGATATCATTCACATCATACCCTGATAATCCTGTGCTTGAAAAATTCATTGAACCTGTCCAAACTTTTGACTTGTCAAAAATTACAAATTTGTTATGCATCAAAAGATTACTTTGCGTTTTTAACTCTGTCCTGTCGGAAACACTTTTTTGTGCAAGTTTTGAAATTATTTCATTATTTTTATAATAAGTTTGACTTCTATCATATTTTTCATCATATATAAATCTTATTTGCACTCCACGAGAATGGGCGCGCTTTAGGGCTTCTGTCAACGCAGGAACTTCTTCATAACCATAAATTGCAATATCTATAGAATTTTTAGAATTATCAACCAAATTTACAAAAGCTTTACAAACCTGACTTGAACAGTCTTTTGTCGGTCGAAGTTTCTTCGTGAAATCGGTATACATAACCTGAATACTACCATCTGTCACAACAAGCGGCGGTTGCAGAATATTTGCGACATTAAAATTATCTCGATAATTAAATTTCTTTTTAAATTTAGAAAACTTGCGATTTTTGAATTTAGTTTTGTGGCAATAATGACAAGGTTTTGCATTTTGCGGCAATTGTTTTTGCGGAATTATCACTGTATCATGGGCAATTTTGCCATAAGGACAAACAAGCGTGTGATATTTATTTGAATGGTGGTTTAAGATAACAAGATTTAATTTTCGCGCTTTTGCAAGATTTGTCTTAAATTTTTCAACATTGCCGATTTCACCATCTTTTATTCCAAATCCGTTTCCGAGCAAAAGTTCAGAATAATCAACTCCATTTACTTTGACATTAGCGAATTTGCAATCCCCTTCTACTTTTTTAGAATGGTTTAAAATAACTTTTTCATTTGTTAAAATTGATTGTGCATAATCTTGCGCCAAATAGCCAAGGCTTATTATATCAGATTTTGAAATATTATATTTTTTAGAATATTTTGCAACAAATTCATCTGACGGCTCAAGCGAAAATACCTCAATACCCTCAACACAAATCATTTCACTTGCGCCTGCTGTTTTGCTGTTTTTTACCTCGACACTGATTTTGACAGGAGTCAAAACGGACATAACATTTTTGTATCTGCTATTTAATATTACAAAAGCAGAAAAACCGCCAAGCATAGCTAACAATAATAATGTCACAAAGAAATTTTTCATTATTCCATATTCTTATAATTTGCCAAATCAAAGCCCAAACGCAAAACTGTGTCTTTGAGTTTCATATCCTGAGTAATTCCAAATTCTGTAGTGTGGGAATTTTTGATAGATGGTCTTGCATATTTGCACGGATGAATCAAAGCCTCCACTACAGCATTTCCGTCAATCGCTTTCAGTCCGTATTCAATCGCATCAGAATCCATCATGCCGGTATATCCGACACCCAAAATATAATCATTCGTTTTTAATCCGTATTTTTGAGCAGTTTTGCGATTTATTTTTGTAAAATATTGCAAAAGAATTATTTTCAAAATATTTATCGGATATGCGATTGTCAAATGTTTTGCAATTTTGGGAATCATATAAAATTCTTCAAATTGAGTCCTGATTGATTTAATGCCGTATTCATTAGCCAATTTACAAGTGATTTCAAAAATTTCAGGAATGGCGTGAGTATGCACATGTGAATCCAAATGGTCGATTTCTACATCAGCTTGAATTTTTTCGATTTGCGCCCTAAATTCTTTTTCAATTTGAGCAAGCATAGTTTTGCTTTTTCTATTCAGCAACAAAACCCCATAACCTGCGCCAAACGTACCATTAGTATTAGTCAAAAAATTGCAATCGGTGAGAGATTTTCCCTCCATAATATTTAAGTGAGCCGCAATTCCCAAATTCGGGCAATCAGGTAAAATATCGTGCACGGCGTTTTCATAAGCATTGCCGTTGGCGCATAAACTTGCACTTGTCAAAAAGCCGGTATTGTAACCTTCCAAAACCGCTTGGTTATGATATTTTGTCAATCCGAAATCATCTGCGTTTAATATAAATTTTCTTTTGCCCATTCTCAAATCCTTGCAATCATTCTTTCGTATAATATAATCATGATAGTAGAAAGAGAGACACAATGCAAACACCAAAATTAGCAATTACAATACCTTGTTTTAACGAAGAATTATGCATCGAAACCACAGCTAAAAGACTTTTAGAAGTTTTGGATATGCTTATTGAAAAAGGGAAAATAACAAATGACAGTTATTTATACCTTGTTGATGATGGTTCAAAAGACAGAACTTGGGAAATTATTGAGCATTTACATTCAGAAAATCCTGATAGAATTAAAGGGCTGAAATTTATTCGCAACTACGGAAACCAAAAAGCATTGATTGCAGGTTTGGAAGGCGTTAGAGAACTTGGGTGTGATTGTGTTGTCTCAATTGACGCTGATTTGCAACAAGACGAATTGGCTATTGAAAAGTTTGTAGATGAATATACAAAAGGGTATGAAATCGTTTTGGGTATTAGAAACGACCGAAAAACAGACAGCTTTTCCAAAAAATATACAGCTTTAATGTTTTACAAAATTATGAACCTAATGGGAGCCAAAATTCCTGCCAACCACTCTGATTACCGTTTGGTAAGCAAAAAGGCTCTTGATATGATGGCTCTTTATCCTGAAAAAGCCTTGTTTTTGCGCGGATTTTTCTACGAATTGGGGTTAAAAACAGCAATTGTAAAATTTGACGTAAAACCACGTATGGCAGGGGAATCAAAATTCAATTTTATGTCACTTATGGGCTTGGCACTCAATGGTATCACATCATTTAGTATTTTCCCATTGCGAATTGTTGCCTGCTTAGGATTTTTGATGGCAGTATTTGCGTTTTTGGTAGGTTTAGAAACAGTTTGTGAAAAAATATTTTTCAATAACTCCCCAAACGGCTTTGCCACAATGATTATTTTGTTGTGTTTCTTTGGCGGCTTGCAGATATTTTGCCTTGGTGTAATCGGCGAATATGTGGGGCAAGTCTATCGTGAAGCAAAAGCCCGCCCTCGCTACATCCCGGAAAAAGAATTGAAGTAGAGAAGGCTGCTATAACACTTCGGTCTATGTCATTCCGAATTTAGTTCGGAATCTCTAGTTGAACACTATTATCATAGAATAAATTTGTTATATTAGAGACCCTGAAACTCCGCAGTCGCATTAAACTTGACTCCACTACGTTTCGCACTCCGCTCCTGCTGTTCAGGGTGACACTTATTGCCAACCACATTTAAAAATAGTCTACACCAACCCTTTTACAACATTATAAATAATTTGCATCTTTTCAGTGTCAGACTTTAACAAATCCAGCTTTTTCAAAATATAAGTATACCTGTCTTCTTCTGAAATCGACGGAAAGGTGAACATTTCTTGTGGAGTTACATCAAAAATTTTAATAATCTTTTCTAAAGTTTGCGCCGTCATAAATGCATTTCCGCGCTCAATACTGCTGAGAGTATTTGTCGCAATCCCAATTTCTTCCGCCAACTGCTCCTGACTTAACCCCTTTAACTTTCTGTATTTTCTTATTTTGTTTCCTAATTGTTGCTGAATGTAACTATCCATAAGATTTCCTTAAATCTAATTATATCAGTAGCGTGGGTAAATCTAACAATGTTAAACGTGTTGATTAATAATGTTAAACATGGTATTAATTTAAAAAAAGAACAGGAGGGAAAATGGCAATAAAGAGAAATGGTTTTACACTCGCTGAGGGTGCTACGCACGTAAGTATGCTACCAACAAATGTTAGATTTGGTTTTACGTTGGCAGAAGTATTAATCACACTTGGAATTATTGGTGTCGTAGCAGCACTCACAATTCCAAACCTTATGACCACTCACAAAAAACACGAAATCGAGGCGAAATTGACAAAAGCAGTTTCAACAATCAACCAAATAATCAAGCAGTCAGAAACAGAAAACGGAGAAATGGAAACTTGGGATAATTCGCTCACTCCTGTTGAATATTTGAACAAGTATATCACACCATACGCAAAAGTCTCTCAATTATGCGAAGGTCAAGGTTCTTGTGGATATCCTAATGTTGATAAAGTTTATAAATACATAAATGGTTATTATGGCTATTATTACAATATTTTTTCTTTTGGAAGAACACCGTTTATACTGCAAGATGGAACAATGTTTGTATGGGGAACAAAAGAAACATCTAGTGGTACAAAGGATAACAAGAGTATAATTATCATTGATATCAATGGTTCAGAAAAACCAAATCAATTTGGACAAGACACATTTTTCTTGCAACGCAAAGAGGAAGAAGATGCCATTATACCTTATGGTGCAGGGAAACCGCAGAATGAACTCCGCGCAGATTGCCAAAAGGGGGGCGAAGGTTTTTATTGTGCCGAATTGATTCGTGAAAACGGTTGGAAAATTCCTTCCGGCTATCCGTTGCTGTAAGGAGAGAAAGGTCGTAAGGACTTAATTAGCAAAAACAAAAAGTCACGTCATTACTGTACATGTCAAGTAATTAGTTACATTTTACTTAAAAAGAAAAAAAG
>ERZ808267.443-NODE-443-length-12314-cov-2.782364_pt1 | contig 12314 bp, 11 predicted proteins | sample MGYA00521241_ERZ808267 | MGnify/ENA primary metagenome ERZ808267 (study PRJEB31516, sample SAMN03275592) | gut metagenome | biome: mammalia-associated habitat; material: feces | host: Papio cynocephalus | place: Kenya | collected 2012-07-19 ... | reverse complement strand
TGACCCGATAGGCGAAGATGGCGAACAGGCCGGGATAGGCCAGGACGATCTCCTCCCGGTTCTGGGCGGCGGGGTCGCCGTCAAAGATGGCGTCGATATCCGTCAGCAGCAGCTGCTGGATGCGGGGCAGCTGATCCACCACCTCACGGGCGATACGGGGCGCCTGATCCTCCTGCTCCGGCGGCAGGGCCAGTGCGATCTGCCTGGCAAGGCCGGTCTCGATGCGCTCCAGCAGCAGGGCGGCATAGTCCGCTGCCGCCAGCGTCATCAGGGCGGGGTCGCCGAAATAGGCGGGGAACAGCAGCTGGCGCATCTCCTTCAAAAGGGCGATGATGGCCTTGCGGTCCGGCAGGCGCAGACGTGCGCCGTACATGGGGATATCGGCATTCTTCATGGTCTCGGCCATGATCTTGGCCGCAGTACAGATGTGATCTTCGTACATGGCTCATTCCTCCGACCAAAGGGGTGTGGACAGGCAGCGGCTGCCGGCGGGGCTAAAGCTCTCCAGCCTGGCCAGAACGACGGCGGGAAGACCGCCGGTGCGAACGTAGTTGTCAGCGGCCAGCAGAGGCGTATGCCCCACCAGCTGCGCCGCGGAATGATAGATACCCATATTGTCTGTCCTTTCTCTTTCTCAATATAATTCGCTTTATGATATGTACAAAAAAACAGAGGGTGTATGCGTGCCATACACCCTTCTGCGTTATTACCACAGGTTCCGCGCCCGCTTATGCGGCACGGACAGAAAACGTATGACCCATATACGCGCGGCGAAGCTTGCCCATGCAACACATGGACAGACAGCTATCACAACAGGCGCGAAGCATCATACGGTATTTTCTCCTTCAAAAATCTACTATTATTATAGGCTTATTCCCGACATTGTGTCTATGTGCAGGACACACAAAGTCCACAGAGAAGGAACAGAAAATATCCGGCAATTTGCCGAATGTCAGTCGTCCTGACGGGCTACATAGAACATGGCCAGCGCACCGGGGCCGACATGGCTGCCGGTGACCGGCTCGTAGTCCACCACGATGATACGGGCCTTGGGGTCGTGCTCCTTCAGCATGGCGGCCAGCTCCAGCGCCTCCTTGCGGCAGCCGGCGTGGGCGATACCCACCGGCCAGTGGCCCGACAGCTCCGCATGGGCGGCGAAATTCTCCGCCAGAGAACGGACAGAGCGCTTGCGGCCCTGCACCTTGGCGAACACCACGATGCGGCCCGCCTCGTCGCCCTTCAGCAGGGGCTTGATCCGCAATGCGGTGCCTACGGCGGCGGCCACGCCGGACACCCGGCCGCCCCGGCGCAGGTGCATCAGGTCGTCCACCGTAAACACCTGACGGATGCGGGTGCGCAGCTCCGTCAGCTCGCGGACGGTCTCATTCAGGGTATAGCCCGCCTCGCGGCAGGTGGCGGCGTGGAGCACCTGGATGCCCTCGCCCAGCGATGCCGCGCGGGTATCGAACACCACCAGACGGCGGCCGGGATATTCCTCCCGCAGCTCGCGGGCCGCCATCACCGCCGACTGATACGCGCCGCTGATGCCGGAGGACATGCCCACATGCAGCACATCCGCGCCGCTCTCCAGCAGGGGCTGCCACAGCTGGCGGTACTGCTCCATGGAGATCATGGAGGTGCTGGCGGGCGTATGGCGCAGCATCTCATAGTAGGCGTCGCCGTCAAAGGCGGTCAAGTCAAGGCACTGATGCTCGATATCATTGACGATATAGGAGAAGGGCAGCAGGCGCAGCTGGTGCCACTGAAGCTCGGCAGTGGGCAGATTGGCGGATGTATCGGTGGTTATCACAAAGGACATAATGCGTACCTCATTTTTATCTAATGATGCGTATTATTATATATGATTTTTTGAATGTGTCAAGAGCGTGCGCCGGTTTGACTTGTCATTTTTCACAGTATGTGTTATACTTTCTTCAAATACACATGCGGGAGAACAAACACATGCACGAAAAATACGATTCCCGGCTGGTGGCCGGCAAGCTGCGCCGCTGGAGCCACTATTTGCAGCGCTACCGCCTGCCCACATGGGAGCAGATCCCCACGCTGGGTCTTTATATGGATCAGGTGCTGACGCTGCTGAGCCGGTATCTGCCGTTCCTGCCCAAGAAGGAGAAGGAGGAGCAGATCATCACCACCAGCGCCATCAACAACTATGTCCGCATGAAGCTGATGCCCGCGCCGGAAAAGAAGAAGTACAGCCGCATCCACATTGCGTATCTCATCATGATCTGCGCCTTGAAGCAGAGCCTGACCATGTCGGAGATCCAGAAGATCCTGCCCAACGGGCTGACGGAGGAGGAGGTCAAAAAGACCTACGAGGCCTTTGTGGATCAGTACACCGACTCGGCCCGCATCTTCGTGTCCATGGTGGAGGGCATGGCGGCCCAGCTGCTGGCGGCGGAGGCGGCGGACGAGGCGGATGTGAACAGCTTCGTGCTGTCCACGGCGGTGATGACCAATTTCTCCCGGCTGCTGACCACCAAGCTGCTGGACCTGCAGGACATGCCCTTTACCGAGGCGGCCGTGGCCCTGCGGGAACCGGAATGAGCGCAGCATCGGATCAGCCTGCGAGTATGGAGGAAAATATGCCTGTCATCGAAACCGGAAGACTCATCCTGCGTAATGTTGCGGCAAGGGATGCAGATAGTATGTTTGATTACCGCAACAACGAAATATGCACAAAATATCAGCGCGGGCAAATAAAAGAGTTTGATGGCATCTGCAGGCTGATCGAGCTCCGCCAAAATGATGTGATCTCTGTCGATGCTCCGTTTATGCTGGCAGTCGCGCTGAAGCAGTCCGATGAAATGATCGGCGAAATTGTGGTCAAGCCCGAAGACGGCATGATTTCCATGGGCTACACGTTTCACTACAATTACCATCGCAGGGGATACGCTTATGAGGCGCTGACAGCGCTCATGGATCTGCTTCATGAAAGATACCCGTCCTGGGCGTTTATCTGTTTCACCGAGCCGGAAAACGAGCCAAGCATGGCGCTGCTGAAAAAATTGGGCTATCAGGATATGGGATACCTGCCTGATATGAAATCTCAAGTGTTTGGAAAATGGACAACACCTGCTGCTGCGGCTGCGATGGCTGTTAAAGTGAAAAACTAATATGTGCCGCCTGCGGCGGCATACCGCAGCTTTTCACTTTTCTCTCTTCTCTCTTCACTGACAAAGAAAGGACACCCCCCGTGGGGGTGTCCTTTCTTTGTTCATCCAATCACGCTGCGCTCTGCGCCGTCTGGGCCAGCACGGTCATGCACTCCAGCACCGCAGCACCCTGATCCGCCGCATAGTAAGTGCCGGTAAACAGATACAGCCAGCCATCCTTTACCGTATAAAGGTACGACTGGTTGGTCTCAGGCAGCGCCAAGATCGCCTCGCGGCCGCCCAGCGCGTCGATATCCTCCTGCGTCCAGCCGCCATCCTTCAGCATAAAGTCGATGACCTCATCGGTAAAGCTGAACGTGCCCTCCATATAGATCACAGGCGCGCCGTTCAGCGTCTTCATCTCCGTTTTGCCGACAGATAAAAACGCATAATTGCTGCTCAGGTTCTTTTCCAGCTCCTGCGCCATGCTGCTGTCCAGCGCATCGTCGAACTGCGACAGCTTCTGGGCATTGACATTGGCCACATTATCTGTGTCCAAGGTGGGCAGATAGTAGAACGTCAGCAGTCCCGAAACGTCTTCGCCGTACCACTCGTCCGCGTTGTACTGGGCCGACATGGCGCTGTTGCTGGCCAGACCCAGCTCCATTGCGCTGAGATCCGCCGCTTCCATTGCGGGGTAGTCCGTGTTCTCTGCCGGGGTGTTATTGCCGCCGCAGGCACACAGCAACGCCAGCAGCATGGCCGCCAGCGCGGCCAGCAGCATCGTCTTTTTCTTCATGTTCTCTCTCCTCTTTCTTTTATGCGTAACACGCTTACTTCGTGTGGAAGTACAGAATACCCAGTGTGCGCGGGCCGCAGTGGCTGGAGACCGTGCAGCCGGCGCGGGTGTGCAGCACCTCTTCAAAGGGCTGATAGCTCCGCACTGCCGCCTCTACCTCGGCCACCTCCTCCGCCGTGAAGCCACCGGACTCGGTGATGAAAATGCGGTGGAGGTCGATGTCGTCGCGGCCCTCCAGACGCTCCTTCACATATTGCAGCAGGCACTTCTGATAGGCGCCCCGGTACTTCTTGCCCACGCCCATCTTGCCGTCCTTCACCTGAATACAGGGGCGGAGAGACAGCATATTGGCGCCCAGCGCCGCCACGCTGGAGCAGCGGCCGCCCTTGCGGAGATAGCCCAGCTGCTCCACCACGAAGCTGACGTCCAACAGCTCCCGCCGCTGCTCCATCCGCTGCTGGATCTCCTGCGCGGTCAGCTCGCCCTTTTGGGCCAGCTCCGCCGCCTCCAGCACCAGCAGGCCGATGCCGGTGGAGAGATTGCGGGCGTCCACGGGGTAGACATTGCCCACCTCCGCCGCCGCGATGCAGGCGTTCTGATAGCAGGCGGACATGTCGCCGGAGATGTGGAAGTGTACCACCGCGTCGGCGCTCTCCAGCTCCTTGCGGAAGAACTCCTCATAGTCGTACACCGACACCGCCGCCGTAGAGCACATGCTGCCGCCGGCCTCCACATGGGCATAGATCTCGTCGGGGGTGATGTCCACGCCGTCCACCAGCGATTCGCCGTCACGGACGATGTACAGGGGCGAGATGCCGATGTCATAGCGGGCGATCAGGTCAGGGGACAGATCGCAGGTGCTGTCTGCGGAAATTTTTATATTCATATGTTTCTGGTTCCTTTTGATTCAATGCCCGGAAACGGGCGGGATATCTTTATGGTATCATAACACGGCCCGTACCGCAAGCCTTTTTACAGATACCGGTCGATCCGTTGACGAAGCTGCGTCAGCTTTTCCTGCAGCTTCTCCCGGTTCTCCTGCGCCCGGAGGCGGTTTTCCTGCACCTCGTCGTGCCACTGGCGGACATCCTCGTCCATGGCGGCGCGGAGCTGGTCGCGAGCAGCACGGACACGGTTGATGGCGTCCAGCGACTCCGCTGTGCCCCGCAGAAATCCGTCGGCGGGGGTGTCGTGGACAGGGTACAGGCCGCGGCGGAAATTATCCAGCACCACCTCATACCGGCGGTAGGCGTTGGCGATGGAGTCATCCCACGAGATATAAATTTCCTTCTGGGCGTTTTCGCCCACCCGGCGCATCAGCTCACGCTGTGGGATCAGGCGGCGCAGCATGGCCGCCATGGAATCGGCGTTTTCTTCAATGAAGAAGCCGTTCTGCCCGTCGGTGACATCCTCGGCGGCGCAGCTCCCGGCGATCAGCACGCTGGCCAGACCGCAGGCCGCCGCCTCGCGCACCACAAGGCCGTTGGTGTCAAAGGTGGAGGGAAACAGGAACAGGTCGGCCCGGCAGTACCACGCCCGGATGACCTCCCGGTCATAGCAGGGCGGCTGGAAGAACACCTTGTCGCACAGATCCAGCTCCCCGGCGTAGGCGCGGATGGCGTCGCCGTCGGTGCCCTTGCCCACGAACACCATGCGGAAATCCTGTCCCTCGTCCTTCAGCTGCTTCAGGGCGTCCAGAATGATCCGCAGGCCCTTGTACCACATCATGCGGCCCACAAACAGGAACAGCGGCACGCCCTCCGGCAGATCGAGGCCCTCCCCTGCGGCGTGCGCCTTCTCCTCCGGAAGGCGTCCGGCGGGGAAATCCACGCCGTTGGGCATGACGATATAGTCCCCCTGATAGCCCAGCGAGCGCAGGTTCTCTCCCGCGCCGCGGCTGACCGTCCACACCTCGTCGCAGGCGGAGATGTTCTCCACCAGAAGCTTGATGGACGCCTCCTGCAGGAGCTTGCTGTGGATGGCGTTGGCGATGTCGATATCGAATTTGGTGTGATAGGTGAACACCAGCGGCACGTTCAGCTTCTGGCGCAGCATCCGGGCCAGCACCGTGGAGGTGACGGGACAGTGGCTGTGGATCAGGTCAATGTGACGGCCCTCCACCTGCTCCATCAGCTCCGGAGAGAGGGGAAAGCCCGCCCGGTAGCCCACCAGCTTCGTCATGTCGATGCTGGGATAGCGCAGCACCGGGAAGGGATAGACGCTGTCGTCGGCGTCGGGATAGTAGGGCGTTACCACGGTGGCGTCGCCATAGTCCCGCTGGATCACCGTGGCATAGTTGGTGACGGCGTTGGCCACGCCGTCGATCACCGGCGGGAAGGAATCGTTGATGAGACAGATACTGCGTTTTTCGGCCATGGCGCGGCTCCTTTCGGTTTGTATGAGATTATTATAATATATCCGCCCACAAGGCGCAACAGACAGGGTGTGTTTCTTTTCGATTGTATTCTCCGGCGAAAACTGGTATAATCAACAAAAAAGCAACGGAAGGAGGCGTCGGCATGGCGGGACTGAACACCAGCGTGCAGTACATCAAGGGCATCGGCGAAGCGCGGGCCAAGGCGCTGGAAAAGCTGGGCATCACCACGCTGCGGGAGCTGATCGGCTTCTTTCCCCGGCGGTATGAGGACCGCAGCGTCATCTATCCCATCTCGGAGCTTCCCGTGGGAGAGACGGCCTGCTGCCGGGCCATGATCGCCGGTGCGCCCACCAGCCACCGCATCACGGGCGGGCGCACGGTGGTGAAGGTGCGGGCGGTGGATGACACCGGCGTGCTGGACGTGACGTTCTTCAATCAGGCCTACCGCCAGCAGAGCCTCCACGTTGGCGAAAGCTTCGTGTTCTGCGGCAAGGTGGAGGGCAACCTCCTGCGGCGGCAGATGGTAAATCCCCTGATGGAACCAGAGGGGCAGCACCAGCTGACGGGCCGGATCATGCCAGTGTATCCGCTGACGAAGGGCGTCAGTCAGCTGCTGCTGCAAAAGGCCATGCGGCAGGGGCTGGACGAGTGTCGGGAGCTGATGCCGGACGTGCTGCCGGATCAGGTGCGCATGGCCCATCAGCTGTGTTATGTCAACTACGCTTATGAGAACATCCACTTTCCCACCAGCTTTGAGGCACTGGGGCAGGCCCACCGGCGGCTGGTGTTCGAGGAGCTGTTCCTTGTGACCTGCGGGCTGCACCTGCTGCGCTCGCGCCGGGTGGATGTGGCGGGGCCGGTGTGCCGCGCCGCGGACATGCAGCCCTTCTATGACGCGCTGCCCTTCCCGCTGACGGACGCCCAGCGCCGCGCCATCGGCGACGCGGTGGCCGACATGACCTCGGCCCGGCCCATGAACCGGCTGTGTCAGGGCGACGTGGGCAGCGGCAAGACCATGGTGGCCGCCGCCTGCGTGTGGTTCGCCGCCCGATCGGGGTGGCAGTCGGCCCTGATGGCTCCCACGGAGATACTGGCAAAGCAGCATTATGAAAATCTGGCGCCGCTGTTCGCCCGGTTCGGCATCCCCTGCGCATTGCTGACCGGCTCGACGAAAGCCAAGGAGCGGCGGGTCATTCTGGAGGGGCTGTCTGACGGCAGCATCGGCCTTTGCATCGGCACCCACGCCCTGCTGACGGAGGATGTGCAGTACCAACGGCTGGGGCTGGTCATCACCGACGAGCAGCACCGCTTCGGCGTGGCCCAGCGGTCGGCGCTGGGGCAGAAGGCGGAGAATCCCCACATGCTGGTGCTGTCCGCCACACCCATTCCCCGGACGCTGGCGCTGATCATCTACGGCGATCTGGACGTATCCATCATCAACGAGCTGCCGCCGGGACGGCAGAAGGTAGATACCTTCGCCGTGGACGAGCGGTATCGGGCGCGGCTGAACGGCTTCATCCGCAAGCAGGTGACCGAGGGCCATCAGGTGTTCATCGTGTGTCCGCTGGTGGGCGACGGCGACGACCTGCCCGACGAGCGGAAGGCCGTCACGGCCTATGCCAGGGCCTTACAGGAGGATACCTTCCCCGATCTGCGGATCGCGGTACTGCACGGCAAGATGAAGGCCAAGGAGAAGGAAAGCATCATGGCGGCCTTTGCCGCCGGCGAGACGGATATTCTGGTGTCCACCACAGTGGTGGAGGTAGGCGTGGACGTGCCCAACGCCACGCTGATGGTGGTGGAAAACGCCGAGCGTTTCGGCCTGAGCCAGCTGCACCAGCTGCGGGGCCGCGTGGGCCGCGGCAAGGCAAAAAGCTACTGCGTGCTGGTGGCCCAGGGCGGCGGCGAGGAGACGAAACGGCGGCTGAAGGCCCTGACGGACACCAACGACGGCTTTAAGATCGCGGAGGAGGATCTGAAGCTCCGGGGCCCCGGCGATTTCTTCGGCCAGCGGCAGCACGGCCTGCCCATGCTGCAAATTGCCGATCTCAACTGCGACATGCAGCTGCTGGAGGAGGCACAGGCCGCTGCCCGCGCCCTGCTGACGCAGGACGATCAGCTGACCGCCCCGGAGCATCGGAAGCTGCGGGAACGCATTGACGAGCTGTTTGAGATGAACGCAGAAGGGCTGAATTAAACTGGCATGAAATCTTCGATTTCATTGCCAAAAGGCTGCGGCCGACTGTGCGCGTCCTTCGGACACACTGGCGGCCGAGAAGAATTTTTCCGACGTACACGCCGCCGGAAAAATGATTTGATCCTTTCGCGGCGTCCGCGCCGCGAACTCTGCGAGCCTTTTCACTTAAAAACTGAGGAGAGGGAGAAATCCCTCTCCTCAGTTTTTGCCTGCCCCGCCGGTGAAGCCCCCTCCAACCCCCAAAGTGGATATTTTTAGCATAAGCGTAAAGGTGTTTGGGAAACAAGAGTCTGTTGAATCAATACTTTTAAAAACAAATCATCGTCTAAAAAAGACGGATGATTTTATAGATAGTCTACACCGTATTCCATCATATTGCGATAAGCGGATTCCTTTTCAAGCCGCTCCAGACGATACTTTGCCATGGCGGAGTTCTCTTCTATTCTTGATTGTGATGCTGCAATGCTGGCAAGGTGGGCGGCGCTGTTTTCGACAGCGTGATATAGACGATTAACGGTTTCACCGCAAGCTTTCACGGCTTCATACAGTCTTTGTTGATTATACTGTATCTGCATCAGCTGCATGCTGATGTTATCCAGACGGGTAATGATGCCATCCATCCGTGCTTCATTTTCGTATAGATTGTAAGCACCATAAGGACCTGTCAGACTTGAGCAGCGGCCAGAAGAGAAATAATCAAGAAAGCTGCTGATGGCAGGGAGATTTCGGTATTTTACATAAATAACATTTTTAGAATACATTTGCCCTAAAAGCTGTTGGCTGTCACTTAGCTTATTTTCGGCAAGCTGGATTTCATTTTCGATATATTTTTTTCTGGCAACAGCCGTAGCGTACTCCCTTCGACGCACGTCGTCGATCTCCCATTGCGCAACATCCTTTTTGAACGCTGCTTTCCCTGTAGTCGAGTCATAAATTGAAAAAAGCAAATAGAATACCACAAACAAACCGAAAACAAAAAGAACGGCGGCAATCGACTTCAGCCAATCTTGAGGAGAACGGACAATGAGGGCAACAGCGACAAGCAAAGCAATTAAGACAACCACCTTGAGTACCTTAGCAGAGATTTTTTTCTGTTTAAAAACAGGCTTTCCCTTATCACGGGGCGGGAGCGGCGGAATGGGTGTTTTGATCGACGAAAGCTGTTTGATCAGTTCTTTCTGCTGATAGACAGAAGATTCCATATCATAAACCATCCACAGATATTTGAGGAGACTGGAGGTGCTGAGGTTGGTTTCGTTGGTACACATATAGATTTTCCTCCCTGTTAAGTTGTTTCAGCTCTAGTATATAACATTTTGTTTTACATTGCAAGATAACAAAATGTTTTGTCTATACTTTCGTGTAAGAAAATTGTGGAAGGGGCAACACACGATGTATAGACGTATTCGCGATATGAGGGAGGACAGAGACCTATACCAAAAGGATCTGGCGAAATACCTGCAATGCACACAGGTATGTTATTCCCATTATGAGATGGGAAAACGGGATATACCCACCGATGTTCTGATCCGGCTTGCTGACTTTTATCATACCAGCATAGACTATTTGCTGGGGCGCACAGATGAGATAACACCATATCCCCCAACGAGATAAAGCTTGCTGCCGAACCAACATTCTATAAATAAACAACCATTTAATAAGCGCCGTCCCGTCGGGACGGCGCTTATTTCTTATTCTTCGCCTCTTCTGAACCGCTCGATCATCTCGGCGGTCAGGCTGATGTCGTTTTCCCGGCTGGGGATATCCTCGCGGGAGAGCCACACGCCCTCGCACAGCTCGTTATGGTCGAGGGTGATGTCCGGGTCGCCGTCCAGCTCGCAGTAAAAGCCGGTCAGCAGCGTGTCGGTAAAGGCCCAGGGCTGGTTCTTGTAGTACCGCAGATTCTTCACCTTCACGCCCACCTCCTCCATCACCTCGCGGTGGACGGTGTCCTCCAGCGTCTCGCCGATCTCCACGAAACCGGCGATGAGGGCATAGCCCCGGAAGGGACGGTTGGCGTAGCGGGTCAGCAGCAGCTTGTCCCCATGGGTGACGGCCACGATGACGGCGGGGCAGATCTTGGGGTACTCGATCTGGCCGCAGGCCGGACAGACCATGGCCCGCTCGATGTCGCTGGGCTTCATCTTATGGCCGCAGCGGCCGCAGTACTGCCGTGCGCCGTACCACCGGTGGAGCTGCACAGCGGTGATGGCGGCAAAGGCCGTCTCCATGGGCCGCACCGCCCGGATGCCGCCCACGTCCACATACTCCGCGCCCTCCGGCACAGTGTCCGGCGTGCGGGCCAGATAGCAGTCCACCCCGTCCAGCGAGAACACATGGAGGGCCTCCTCCGTGGGGATGACCGTCCCGAACCGGGGCAGCGTCCAGCTGTCGCCGTCCCTTTGCAGCAGCACCTTTCCCTTCCGCACGCACAGGGCAATGTCGTGGGCGTCGGGCTTGCCGATGACGTAGGTACGGTCAAACCGGTGGGGCGCGATATCCTGTATCATAAAACGTTCCCTCTTTCGTGGTTTTTTCCTGATGATACCATGCCGCCGGAGAAAAAGCAACCTTGCAGCCCGGGCGGCGGCGTGCTATACTGGGAGCACCATTGGAAAGGGGGACTTTGTCATGACGAAACAGGAGCTGCTGCAAAAGGCGGACAGCCTGCCGCTGTCCCCCGGCGTGTATATCATGATGGACAAGACAGGGCTGGTCATCTATGTGGGCAAGGCAAAGAAACTGAAAAACCGCGTCAGCCAGTACTTCCAGTCCGGCAGCGGCCACAATGAAAAGACCCGGATGATGGTGTCGCAGGTGGATCACTTCGATACCATCATGGTGCGCACGGAGTTCGAGGCGCTGATCCTGGAGAACTCCCTCATCAAGCGGCACCAGCCCCGGTACAACATCCTTTTGAAGGACGACAAGGGCTACCCCTTCGTGCGGCTGAACGAAAAAGCCCCCTATCCCCGGTTCACGCTGGTGAACAAGCCGGAGGAGGACGGTGCCCGGTACTTCGGGCCCTTCGGCGGACGGCACGAGACACGGGCGGCCCTGCAGGCGGTGTGTGCCGCCCTGAAGCTGCCCACCTGCAATCGCCAATTCCCGCGGGATATCGGCAAGGAGCGGCCCTGCCTGAACCACCACATTGGCCGGTGCGACGGCTTCTGCTCTCCCGACGGCCCCGGTCAGGCGGAGTATCAGGCCCGGATGGCACAGGCGGCGGAGCTGCTGGGCGGCAAGCTGCGGCAGGTGACGGCGAACCTCCGGCAGGAGATGGAGCAGGCGGCGGAAAATCTGGAATTCGAAAAGGCCGCCGCCCTCCGGGACCGGATGCAGGCATTGCAGGTGCTGGGCAAGCAGCAGCAGGTCATTGCGGGCGTGTGCGCCGACACGGACGTGTGGGGCGTATACACCGGGCCGGTGCGGTGCGGCGCGGCGGTGCTGCACATTGAAAACGGCGACCTGCTGGGCCGCCAGATCGAGATATTCCCCACCGCCGCCGACCAGTCGGAGCCGGAGGTGCTCAGCGCCGTGCTGAGCCAGTACTATCTGGACAAGGCGGTGCTGCCCCGTGAAATTTTGCTGCCGTGTTTGTTTGACGACAGCGACACCTTCGCCGCCCTGCTGACGGGTCAGGCGGGCCACAAGGTGACCATCAAGGCCCCCCAACGGGGCGAACGCTCCCAGCTGGTGGACATGGCGGCCCAGAACGCCCGCGAGGAGGCCGAGCGCATTACCTCGGAGTCGGAGCGGGTGGCCAAGGCGCTGACGGACTTACAGATGCTGGCGCAGCTGCCCGCCGTGCCCCGGCGGATGGAG